>VOFG01003741.1_pt1 | contig 38582 bp, 48 predicted proteins | sample 5384171 | NCBI WGS metagenome assembly VOFG01 (sample SAMN12384726, study PRJNA508395) | human gut metagenome | isolation source: healthy gut F | host: Homo sapiens
GGCCTTGCGCATCGGCCGGCAATACGCCGGAGATTCGCCAGACGCCGCCGCGCTGCGTTCGTAATCGGGTACGGTCGTCCGCGACAGGAGGCGTCCTGACCGATGGTGGTCCTCGATCCCCAGCCTTCCGTTCGTCGAGCACCCCCATGAATGTTCAAGTGAGCTGCGCGTAATCCGCAGAGGGCGTATGTAAAATAGAGTACTTCTGCGGATTTCGTTACGGTCAACCCGTTATCCAAACCCGCGGCGCGGCGCGGGTTTGTGTTCCAGATCGCCCCGGACCAGTCCAAAAGGCGATTTCCACGATGCGCTGCCGGCGTGGCTGCCGCGCGCCTTCAGTCGTGGCAGGGGTACGGACTGTGCCATAACATTCACGCTCATGGCCAGGCAGAGTGCAAGCAAAGAGCGAGATAGAGCGTTTCATACCCGTCACAGGTTCTTTCGTGAAACCTGTCAACTTATCCACGGCCCGGATTCACATACCTCCGCACATAGTAGGTCCTGATATGTATGCAATCGGGGATCAGAAACAACTCCTTGTCCTGCGTTCCTGTCGCCTTGCTGTAACATTGCTCGGTCATGTAGAACGTATCGGCAATGCTTCCGGCAATCATCAACGCCTATCGATCAAATACATCCCCTTCGCTGGCATCGAACGACATCAAATCCACGAGACTGCTTTTGGGTGTAGCGGGACGTAGAGTTGATGGGCATGGCTTCTGCTGGTAGTATTCATAACCGTCACGATAAAGGTCGAAAGGAAACTTCGCGGCTCGTCGGCGTCACGCCGCCGCTCATATCGCCCACATATTCTGCCTCCTCGCCTCCCTGTTGACGAGCGGCATTGCATCGGCCAGACGCTCCTGTACGTCGCGTTGATCTGCGAATCGAGGAACCCGTTGCGGCGTACTAATCCCCGTATTGAACATGCTGAGCGTGGCGACGGCTTTGAACCGTTTGTCGGTTGCGCAGCCTTCAGCGTATAAAGCCGCCACCGCCGCAAATCCCCAGAATACCGATACGCTCGCATCACACCCGGTATTGCCAGAATATCGGCCGCCCGGCGGATATCCTCGATGCGGTTGGCAGGTTTGTCCGTGTTACGGGGTTCGCCTTCGCTGGCGCCTTTGATAAGCCTCGAAAACCAGACAGATATAGCCCCAGTTCCGCCATACGCTGGCCGTACAGACCCGCCACCTTGCTCCTTAACGCCCCCGTTGGGATGCGGCGGCCACCACGAGTGCGGGATACTTCGTCGCGGTCATAGTCCACCGGCGTATAGACGTTGGCGGCGATCTTCAAACCGCACCAGGTCGCGATGGGACTGGATGTTCACTCCGGCCCGAAACATTTTCGGCGATGGCGTCGGAATAAACCAATCCCCAAGGGTTGCTGTTGCAGCTACGGATACTCCCGGTATCCGCCTGTTAAAATCGTTTTCTATACCGTTTTCCTGTGCTTCAGTGTGCCGGACAGGACGATCGCCAAACCCAGCGCAAGTGGAGTACTTTTTCATTTGTCATTTGTTTTTCGATTGCGTTTTTCTGCGTCGGATACTGCAAAAACCGGGTGCAGTAGTTCAACAGCAGCCCCTATATGCGATGCGATAATGGTACGGCTATATCGGTCGATAGCGGATGCAATTCCCCGGTCTATCTCTCGCAGGCAGTCGCAGAGAATATGCCGCTCCCGCTCGGTCAGCTTCCCCGACAACGGCAGAAATAACTGTCGATACGATGTTCCAAACGGCGTATCGCAAAGCAAATCGGGATGAAACAGCACTCCTGCATATCCTTTCGTCGAACGGTGTGCGGCGGCCAGGGAATCTCTATCGTTTCGCCCGGATGAAGCAGACGCAGCGGCATGAAATCCGTTTGTCCGTACAGAAGCGCATAAAAATCACAGGCTTCACAGATCCTCCCGCAACCCCTCGCCCGAAAGATCGACGAGCGCGACCTGTGGATGGAGTTTCCGCCCCGTGAGTCTGTTGAACAGATCTATATTGACAACTCTTTCCATGTCGGCTTTTTTACGAAGGCAAAATTACCGGTCGCGTCGTTACCGCATCCTATCCGGAATTACGGATATGCGAATACTAATTACCGATAGAGACTGCGATCAGGACGAAATCGTTATATGTGCAAAAAACGAAACGAATATGGAAGAGTGCCTGCAACTGAATACGGTAAAAAGAGTACAACGACTACATGGGCGTGGAAACGGCCCCACGCACTGGTCAGCGTCATCGAAGGAGCACGCATGCCGCACCCCGTACCTCACGCACGCAAACGTCGGCATGTATGTGATTTTTCTCAAGGACCTGCGCAATGCGATTACCTCCGATACGGCCGCGGCTCACTACGATTTTCAGGAGAACACTGGTATTCATCGCTCCCGGTCCAGGCAGTGTTTCGGTTCGAAAGCCGACGGATCTACCTTTACCGGATCGGGCTGGGTCTGCTTTTCCACCCGACCTGTTGCACGGCACCCTCGGCCGCCATATAAAAGATTATACGTTCTTTTCTATGCCGTGAACGCCCTGCATGCACTCTCCGCACAACAAGAGACAGACGGTGATCGATCGCCTGCGAAAAATCGACGAAGAGATCAAAGGGCGACCGACCGGCACAGCGATCTTATCATCGCCTCGGCCATCGAACTGCTGCTGAACTATTGCGATCGTTTCACGACCGACAGTTCATCACCCGAAAAAAAGGTCAACAAGGATACTTTGGGAGCTTTCGAACAACTCCTGAACGACTATTTCGTTTCCGACAAGCCGGCACGCCTGGGCACGCCGACCGCAGCATGGTGCGCCGAACAGCTGCACCCTCCCCGAATTACTTCGGCGACATGATAAAAAAAAGACAGGAGCGACCGCCCAAGACCATATCGCCCGCAAGAGATGGAAGTAGCCAAAGAACTTCTGGTGGATCCCGGTAAAATCCGTAAGCGATGTCGCCTATGCCTGGGATACCAATATCCGCAATATTTCAGCCGCGCCTTCCTTCAAACGTGTCGTAGGGTGTTCGCCGAACGAATACCGTATGCGGCCAAACCGGATGACAGATCGGCCGGAAACCCCGGCGCTTCGGCAATTGGCGGCTCCGTCCCGCCGATTCGATGGACCGAACATCCAGCCCATCGGCCGCATCTCAGCCTCCCATCCGGGCACTCCAGCGCCTGTCGGCGGAAACTCTTCTACGACACGAAAGGTATCGCGGTTTCCGTACACAACCGCTGTCCGTGAGGTATAAACCCAACGCTGTCGAACCGACGGACCATTTCGATCTTCAGCACTTCCGCATCGTCCCATTCCATGCCCCGATGCGACGAAAAAGCCGAAAGAGAACCCTTACTTTCCATATTTTTGAAGCAACAAAAGCGGACATACCGAACAATCGGCGATCATTTCGTTCTTTCATTACCCCGTTCAATTCCTTAAATTTGTGCGATAATTAGCACAGGTGGATATGAATATGAAGAAAAACTTGTTTCCGTACTGATCGCATCGGGAATATTGTTGTCGAACAGCTCCTGCGACAACCGGGTCCGAAAAAAGAAGAAAAATGCGATGCTTGTCCGGCTCCACAAGGTCGAAAACGAACGGCTGCACGGATACTTGAAAATCCCCGGACGGGTAAATGCCTCCGAAGAGGTGAATTTAGCCTTCAAAGTCAGCAGGACCTTTGCGACAGGTCTTCAAAAGAGGGGACCGGATCAGCGAAGGGCAGCTTGTCGCAGAAATAGACCCGGGAGGGACTACCAGCTTCAATTCGACGCCGTGGAAGCGGAATATCTGAAAGTAAAATCGGAGGCAGAGCGGGTGATCGCACTCTACTCCGGACAGCGTCGCTACCGCCGACGCCTATGACAAAAGGCGCGGTACGGACTCCGGCAGATTACCGCCAAATACGAAAAACACGAAAAATCAGTTGAGGACACCAAAATATACGCCTTTCGACGGATACGTGCAAACGTGTTATTTCGGATCCTCCGACGATTTGTCGCGGCAGGTATGCCCGTTCTCACGCTCGTGTCGGGAGGTGGGGAGATCCGAAATCGAGATCAACGTCCCCTGCCTTCCACCTATATGCGCCGGCATGATATAGCCTCCTGCTCCGCCTCCTTCGATTTTCTTCGAATAAGGAGATCCCCTGCGATTAATCGGTTTTTCGCCGAAAGCCAATGCCAACCAGTTGTACGCGGTCCGGCTGTCCATTCCTGTCGGACATGTCTCCGGCAGCCGGCTCCGGGATGACACGATGGTCAGCATCGTATTCGACAAGACGACAACGCACAGGTAAGGATCCCGCCACCGCCCTATTCAAAGACGGAAACGACACCTGCGTATGGATCTATGACAAAGGCGGAACGGTGAAACGGCGGACCGTCGCCGTCGAAAAACTCCGTACAGACGGCAGCGCCGTCATTGCCGACGGTATCGCTGCGGGTGAAACGATCGTATGCTCCGGCGTGCATAAACTGAAAAACGATCAAAAGTGAAGCCGATGCCTGCGGTCTCGAAACGAATGTGGGAGGACTGTTATGATGGATTTAGGAAATTGGGCGTTCAACAATAAGAAGCTGGTCTATTTTATCGTCGCCGTTCTGCTGGTCGAGGTCTTTTCTCCGCCTACGACATGAGCAAGCTCGAGACCCCCGAAATAAAAGTGAAGATGGCCATGGTCGTAGCCGTCCGCCGGGTGCTTCTGCGCACGGAAATGGAGATGGAGGTTACCGACCCGCTGGAGAAAAAGCATTCGGACGATCGGGGAAGTGGACAATGTCGCCAGTTGGTCTACAACGATCTGGCAATCATCCAGGTAGAAATCAAAAGCACTGTCCCCGACGAAGACATAGAGCAATGCTGGGACATGCTTCGACGCAAGGTGTCGGATGCCGGACAGACGCTTCCCGCCGGTACATCCGTACCAAGTACAGGATGATTTCGGGCTGGTATATGGAATGTTTATGCCCTGACAGGCGACGGATCGGACGAACGCAGACTTTCAGATTATGCGCGGATGATACAACGGAACTGACCGATCTCGAAGGCGTAGGACGCGTTACCGTCTATGGAGAGCGGAAGAGTGCATAGACGTGGAGATGATCCCCGAAAAATGGCAACGCTCGGAATCTCCCCTGGAGGTTCTCTCTACGCTGAACGGGCAAAATGACATCTATTACGCAGGATACTACGACAATGGCTCGAATCGGGTTCGGGTTACGGTTGCCGACCGATTCCGTACCGTGGAACAAATCCGCAATATGATCATTACAAGGGCACGAAAACGACCAGCTGCGTCTGGGCGACATCGCTCGAATAGAGGCAGGATACTCGGCCCCGTGCGGAACGCACCGTTCTATAACGGAGAAAAAGCACTCGGCATAGCCGTCGCCGCTGCATCGGAACGGACATCGTGAAAGTCGGCAAAGCCGTCGAAAACGACTCGCCGAACTAAAAACGACACGACTTCCCGCCGGAATAGAATATCACCACGTATTTTATCAGCCGGAACGAGTGACCGACTCTCTGACCACCTTTTTCATCAATCTGATCGAATCGGTCATTATCGTAGTTGTCATTCTGATGATAACGATGGGATTCAAGAGTGGAGTCATCATCGGATTCAGCCTGATCGTCATAGTCATCGGCTCGTTCCTGATGTTGGGAGCGGTCAATGGGTCGATGCAGCGGGTATCGCTGGCCTCGTTCATCTTGGCGATGGGAATGTTAGTGGACAACGCGATCGTGATTATCGACGGCATTCTGGTCGATCTCAAACTCGGAAAACCGCGCAGAGGCAATGACCAAATCGGCAAAAACGGCGATGCCGCTATTGGGCGCCACCCTGATCGCCATACTCGCATTTTTGCCCGTGTACCTCCCCGATACGGCCGGGTGGTATATGCGCGACCTGTTCATCGTACTGGCGGTTTCCCTGTTGCTGAGCTGGATATTAGCTCTTGTCCACGTGCCGCTGATGGCGGACGGCTGGTTGAAACAACCCGCCGTATCCGAAGACAATGCACAACTATACAACGGACGCATATACGGATGGCTGCGCAAAATCTCTCTCTTTCGGACTGCGGCACGCGTATCGTCCATCCTCGTAGCCGTCGTTCTGGTCGGCTTGAGTATATTCGGTTACAGGTACATGCGGCAGGGTTCTTTCCGATATGGTTTACGACCAGCTCTACATGGAATACAAACTGCCGGAAGGCACCAACTCGACCCGTGTGGCGCATGATTTGGAAGAGATACGGAACTATCTGCAAAGTCGTCCGGAAATACGGAATGTCACGGCATCCGTCGGCGGCACCTGCACGCTACAACCTGGTCCGCAGCATCGCGCTTCCCTCTCTCTCCTACGGAGGGTGATCATCGACTTCGAATCCCCGAAGCATTGGAAAAAAAATCTGGAAGAAATCCAATCGGAACTGCTTGCCCGCTATCCGGATGCGTATGTCAAACTGAAACGCCCTACAACATCATGTACAAGAAGTATCCGATCGGAAGTGTTGTTCACGGCCCCGATCCCTGCCGTACTGCACGCTTTGGCCGATTCTACCGCCGCGATCATGGCATCGCACCCCGAAGTCCGCCTGATAACGACGGACTGGGAACCCGCCATGCCGCTGCTGGAGATAATTTCGACCAACCGGCGGCACGTCGGTCAGATTAAGCCGGCAAGATATTTCAACATCGGTATTGGCTGCGGCCGGAGGAATTCCTGTCGGAACTTTTTATGAGGGCATTCACAAAAACACGATATACCTGAAGTGCACGGAACCGGACGGGAGTCCGATTGACAACCTGGAAAATGTTCCCTCTTCCCGATGATACCCGATATCGAACTTACTCGACGAAGAAACCTTGTTGAAAATAAAATCGGGAACGATCGGTCGCGAACTCATCGAGTCCGTCGCAGACGACTCCGCTGCAACAAATCGGACAAGGGATAAATGTCCATTGGGAAGATCCCGTAGTTCCCATAAGCGGGCAAAGAGCACAAACGGTCATGTGCTCACCGGCCCCGGAATCGAAACGAAGCTGCCCGGATAATCATAGCGAAAAGAAATAGAACAATTGTCGCTGCCGGATGGGTACCGGTTGCTGTGGAAAGGCGAAAAAGATGCCAGCACGCAGACCATGCACTATCTGTTCGCGAATGATTTCACTGGGCATCATCCTGATAATAGCGATTCTCATTCTGCTGCTGAAAGACTATGCAACCGACGATTATCCTGTGCTGCATTCCGCTGCTCGCCGTGGCGTCGTCGGCGCCATGCTCCTGACCGGCAAATCCTTTACTTTCTGCGCGATCGTGGGGGCCTTGGGATTAGTCGGCATGCTGATAAAGAATTGTATCGTGCTGATGGACGAGATCAATGGAACGGATAGGCTCCGGAATAAAAACCGGCGAAAAGCTCATTTCCAGTTCTGAAAATCGTTTGCGCCCCGTCATGATGGCCTCTCTTACGACCATCCTCGGCATGGTTCCGCTATTGAGCGATGCCATGTTCGGCTCCATGGCCGCGACGATCATGGGAGGACTGTTGTTCTCCACGTTCGCCACGCTGTTCTTCGTCCCGATCCTCTATGCCATATTTTTCAAAATAGAAATCGAATGATGACAACAATGGTTGCTATTCACCTTTTGCGATCACTCTTTCGTGAACTTACGCGACGTTCCTCCAAGCATACGGAGAATGTCCGAAACAGGCGGAAGCAACGAATACGATACGCACAAAACCCCGCATGACAAAATCGAAAATGATGCGCCCATCATACGAAAGCTCCGGGATCGGAAAGCACCGCAATAGCGCCGCAGGCTTTAGAAGGTTTTCGACAAACCCGCCTGTGAAATGTTGCAATACTACCCTGCCGTGTTCTTACAAGAACGGGAGGAAAATACACAGCGCGTAAAAAACAGCACCATACTTTTTTGTGACCGTACAATCGACCGAATAATATCCGGGCACGTAACAAAAAACCGGACGATAAAGTATCGTCCGGTCTTCCAAATATACGGATTCAAGCCCGATCAGGACTTCGAGATCGATGTCGAACTTCTCGACCCAGGGCAATCCCTGCGGTCCCAGTTCGGCCAGGAACGGATCGGGATCGAACTCCTCGACGTTGAACACGCCCGCACCGCGCCAAAGCCCCTTGGCCCACATCGAAGCGCCCAGCGCCGCCGGACGCCCGTAGTAAAGCTCACGGCCTGCGTACCGGTCTCCTGGAATGCCTTCTCGTGATCGCAGTTGTTATAGATATAATACGTGCGCTCCTTGCCGTCCTTGATACCACGGATGCGGCAACCGATCGAAGTCTGGCCGTGATAGTTCGCACCCAGCGACTTGGGATCGGGCAGCACGGCCTTCAGGAACTGAATCGGCACGATCTCCACGCCGTTGTAAATGATCGGATCGATTCGGGCCATGCCGATATTCTGAATCACGCGCAGGTGGTCAGGTACTCCTGTCCGAAAGTCATCCAGAAGCGGGCACGCTTGATCGTCGGATAGTTCTTTACCAGCGACTCCAGCTCCTCGTGGTAGATCACATAAGATTCGCGCTCGCCGATTTCAGGATAATGAAGCGGCTTGTGTATCTCGTGCGGTTCGGTCACCACCCACTTGCCGTTCTCGTAGTAACGGCCTTTTGAGTCACCTCGCGGATATTGATTTCCGGGTTGAAATTCGTGGCGAAAGCCATGCCGTGATTGCCGGCGTTGCAGTCCACGATATCGAGGTAGTGAATCTCGTCGAAATGGTGTTTGGCGGCATAGGCGGTGAAAATAGCTGTCACTCCCGGATCGAAGCCGCAGCCCAGAATAGCCGTCAGCCCTTTCTCCTTGAAGCGCTCCTGATAGGCCCACTGCCACGAATACTCGAAATGCGCCTCGTCCTTGGGTTCGTAATTGGCTGTATCGAGGTAGTTCACCCCGCACTCCAGGCAGGCGTCCATGATGGTCAGATCCTGGTACGGCAGCGCCACGTTTCACCACGATATCGGGCTTGAAAGCCCGAAACAACTCGCACAAATCGGCTACATTGTCGGCATCGACCTGCGCAGTCTTCACCCGGTCCCCGCCGATTGCCGCAGCAATGGCATCACACTTCGCTTTCGTTCGGCTGGCCAGCATCACGTCCGAAAAAAATCGGATTGGCAGCAATTTTCTGCGCCACGACGGTACCTACGCCTCCTGCGCCGATAATCGAGCTTTACACATAAAATTTATCTTGTTTTAAGATTTACGATAATCAATATTCCGTACAAAAATATCGTTTTATTTTGGCAAAACAAAAATTTTCTATACATTTGCACCACCAAAACGGATAACTCCGGATTGGCGCGGATGATTCCGTAGCTCAGCTGGTAGAGCACAACACTTTTAATGTTGGGGTCCTGGGGTTCGAGCCCCAGCGGGATCACGGAAAGGCGGCCGATAATCGATCGATTATCGGCTGCCTTGTCTTTACCCTATACCTATCGAAATCTGCAGCCGAAAAAATCAGGCATTTTCTTTCTCCGATTTTAATTCATTTTTTACAAAATCTGCATTTTGTTCAAAACAACGGTCAAAATGCAATTTCACGTCATACCTCGATATTTTTTATAGCTCTACAGCTCCGTTCATCATGAATATATATTCAAATAATACATAGAAAAAGCACAATATCATACAAATAAAATTACCATTCTTCGATTTCGCAACTATTTTATCCGAAAATTATTTGTCTGATTCCCGATAAAATGCTTATTTTTAATTAAGAAACATTCAACGGCTATGAAAAGATTCGTTTTATTATTTTCGGTTTGCTCGGTTATTCGCTACATGCGACGGGTCAGGAACAACGTATCGCGGGATTCATCTATGCCACCGATCCGACGGGCAATACCTTTCGCTTCATTGTGGCTGTACGATCCGGCGACCGGAGAACCCGAATACGGGACGCTTACATCTGCCAACGGTTATTACGAGTTCGACGCCATTGCCACCAACCGGACCTACCGGCTCGAAATATCGGGTCGGGCATCCAGCCTGCAGACCCGGCAAATCGAGATCAAATATGTGCCCGGCATAGAAGGACGGCGCTACTTTCATTCCCTGTCATCCGCAGCCAGAAGGATCTCGCTACCGTACAGCCCGTGGAAACGTACCTTCCCAAACAGATTGCCCCCGATGCCCGGACGATCGAGGATCTTTACAGCCATATTCGGGCATAACCTACGAAATGGTTATCTGATCGACGAAAACGGTGGTACGGTATGTCTTATGTTCAGCGGCATTATCCCAACAAATCCGATGGAATACGAGACACTCATGAATGCATCGACTGCTCTCAACGTAACACGTATCGAATATTATCGGTTCGATTATGCGGAAACTTCCCTATTATGACAGCGCCCTGAATTTCGTATTGAATCTGACAATCAACGTTCCTGATATTTCCGACCCCGATTGGGGTTATAACTTTCCGCCCGTCTTCTCTCTATATTCTTTTCAAACTCCGCAACTATGAGACACCCCCGACTTATCCCCGTTCTTCTTCTGATCATAGTGACGAGCCTGGCGACACCGCTCCAGGCGCAAATCGTCCTGAAAGGTAAAATTACCACCGAAAAAAACGAACCGGTCGCCTTCGCCCCGGTCATTCTCCAGCAACTGCCGGATACGACCCGCTACACGGAAGGCGTGATAACCGATATGGCCGGCAATTACCGGTTCGGAAAACACCGCGCGGGCCGCTACCTGCTCTCGGTTCGGACCATCGGTTACAAGACTCTTTACGATACGGTGCTTCTTCGCAAACCTTCGATAGGCATGACGGAGGTCGTCGGGATTACGTCCTGTCGAAGATGTCGCAGAAATCGATGCGGTGGTCGTCACGGCCAACAACACAGCCAGCTATTTCGACCGGACGGTATATACCATCACCAATGAAGATCGGAAGACAGCGGTCACGAGTCTCGATCTGACCAATAAGATTCCGCAGATTCAAATCAATCGTGTATCGGATCGGCTTTCGACACGTGAAGGCGGGGTTACGATTCTTGTCAATGGAATCGCGTCATCGGAAGAAGAATTGAAAACCATCCATCCCGAAGAGGTCGAAAAATGGAGTATTACGACCTTCCGCCCATCAAATTCGGCCTCAGCAACGGCAATAAAGTTCTCAACATCATCACGAAAAAACGCGGCAGACGGAATATACGGAGGAGTAAATCTGACACATACGTAACCTCTGCCTCATTGGAGATTATCTGTACCTGCGGTATAATCGGGGCCGGCATCAGTGGGCGTTCACAGCCAAAGTAAGCCATGGCTCTGCCTACGGCCAGTACGCCTTGAAAGAGATGGAATAAGCAATCGACGATACGGATTTTCGACAAACGGAAGAGCTGAAGCGAAAAGCAAATCATGGGGCACCGGCCTTGGCGTTCAATATACGAACCAGGTTGCGGAAAAATATGTTTTCAAGCCAGTTTCTCTCAAGTTACGGGAACAATTCCAAAAAGAAAACTCGCAGCTTGCCTTTTTGCAGGATGACAACGAATCGGATCGCCACGGAATATCCGACCGCAAGTCCAAATCATTCTCACCGAACGTCGATTTATATTTCTGGAGACAATTCCGCAACCGAAACGAACTGATGCTGACTCTCGGGGGCGGATATACAAATTCTTCTTCCAATACCTACCGGAATCAATACGATCTATTGTTGGTAGATACGCCCGTATTCGAAGACTTTCTCAATCTGAAGGAGATTCTTATTGGGTGAACGGACAGGCTCTCTATACCAAAACGTTTGACAAGCTGGCGATTTCGGTAGGAGATTATTTCTACTACGACGCGGCCAAATATCGAATAGACAACACCTCAGGCCTCTCCAACGAAACCGACAGCCAGTTGAAAAATTATTTCGCCGGAGAGCTCACCGGAAAGATCGGACAAGGCTTCTCCTACCGTTTTCTCTCGGAGTGACGGGATCTTGCATAAAAACAGCCGAAAACGAGGTCTGGCAATGGGTTTTCACCCCGCGTGCGGACATCGGCTACCGTATTTCCCCTCTTTTATGCTGAAAGCCGGATTCGTCCAAGCCAATATGCAGCCAGGACTGGGACAACTTAGCGGAGTAACTTCATTCCAGAACCAGAACATCGTTATGCACGGAAATCCGACCCTGACCAGTTGCCGGGCCAATCAAACCATGCTGGCAGTGATTTTCCATAACAAATGGCTGAACGTCAATTTATCGTATGACTATTTTATACATGAAAATCCGATCAATTACTACTACCAATACGAACAGCCGTATATCGCATACGCCTGTTCCGGTCAATGATAACTCGTACAGCAGGCATACCGTATATTGCAGCATGAGGATCAGCCCGTTCAAGGGCAATCTATTGGTGTTGAAGCTAAACGGAGGATTCATCCATACGAAAATCGATTCGAAAAATTCTGGGACCGTTCGACCAGACCCAGATACCGCTGGGTTATTCATTGAATTTCAACTACAAGAACTTTTCTGTTTTTTACTCGGGATCGATCCCTGTCGATGCCATGTCCTTTCCCCTGGCAGTACCGCAAGGAATTGACCCTCCACAATCGGAGTACAGTACAAATACAAAGGACTGGGCATTTCACCTTCTGCTCCAATTTCCTCATCAACCCGAAGACCCATTCCCATACGCTTGACAACAGTGTTCTTCGAGAAAATACCATAGGATATACTAAAAGCAGTTGGAACAGTGTCCTGCTGAAAGTCGATTTCCACTTCGGAAAAGGGAAACGGTATCAGGATCCGAATCGGAAAACCGTCGAGGAGGGGTTGTAGAAAATCGATTCCGGCACAAGATATGCAGTTTTTTATATCGGGCCGATATTAAACCGGAAAAAGCCCGAAGGACCGGACCTGACAACCGAAATGGCTGGTGGGTCTGATTCGGTTTGACGCGCAGGCAATAAAAAAACCGTATATCAAGATGTTAAAGGAAGGCTTCGTTTTCATGTTCATATCCTCCTTTATGGCGCTGTTTCCGGTGGCCAACCCCATCGGGTCCGGATTCATCGTCAATGGGGTCCTTTCGACTTGGACGACCGGCAGCGAAAGTCCGTCATTCGGAAAATCGTCGCCAACTACCTGTTGATCGGACTGGGCAGCCTGGCGATCGGACACCTGGTGCTCTCCTGTTCGGACTTTCGGTACCCGTGATCGACTTAGGCGGTGGTCTGCTGATCTGCAAGACGGCTCTGCAATGGCTCAACGACTCCGACTCATCCATGGGCGGCAAAGAGAACAGAACCGTCGATCCGGTCGCCCTGTCGAAAATAAGCTCGCAAATTTTCTATCCGCTCACCTTCCCCATCAGCATCGGTCCTGGTACCATTTCGGTTATTTTCACCCTCATGGCATCCGCCAGCACCAAAGGCGCCCCTGCTGCTGAAGAGCGCTATCAATTACGCGATTATCGCCGTCGTCATTCTCATCATGTGTTCGATTCTGCATCTGTTTCTGTCCCAAGGCAAAAAATCGTCGATAAACCAGGCAGTTCGGGCAGCATGATTATCAACAAGATGATCGCCTTCTTCACCTTCTGCGTAGGCATCCAAATCGTTGTGGAGGGCATCGTTAAAATCTTCCATCTAAACATTCTGTAACCCGTGCACCCCCCGAATTCGAACAACAGACATAATATCTTAATTTCCAAACCTATGAATCCACAAATACTGCTCAACGACGTCGAAATATTCAATGGAAAAGACCAAGCCACCCTCCGGGGAAACATCCTAATAAAAGACCACAAGATCGAAAAAATATCGGCCTCGCCGATTCCGGTCGATTCTTCCCGCCCCGTCCAAACATTGGAGGGAAAAAGGCAAATTTCTGATGCCGGGTCTGATCGACGCCCACTGGCATGCCTACCTCTGCTGTAACACGATGATGGACCTGCTGGCAGGCGAACCTCCTTCACCTACCTGGTTGCAGGCAGAGAGGCCGGGGCAACCCTCCAGCGGGATTCACCACCATCCGCGATGCCGGCGGCCCCGTTTTCGGACTGAAACACGCCATCGACACCGGCATATTGCCCGGCCCACGCATCTACCCCAGCGGAGCGATGATCTCCCAAACGTCCGGACACGGGGATTTCCGAATGATCTACGAACACTCCCACACGGGCTGCGGCTGTGAACTGGCCCATACACAGGAACTCGGCGCTTCGTGGATCGTGGACGGACCCGATGCCGTCATGACGGCCACGCGCGAAAATCTACGGCAGGGTGCCCGCAAATCAAACTGATGACCGGGGCGGGGCGGCATCCCTGTACGATCCGCTGGACGTGACCGAATTTTTCGAATCGGAGATTCGCGCGGCCGCAGGCTGCCGAGGACTGGGGAACCTATGTCATGGTACACGTTTACAACCCGAAAGGAATCGCCCGCGCCCTCAAAGCCGGAGTCCGAAGCATCGAACACGGACACCTGATCGACGAGCCGACGATGCAACTGCTGGCCGACAGCGGCGCATGGCTGAGCATGCAGGCTTTTTGCCGTGGAGGACAACACTACCCCTCTCCCGTCCAGCAAGCCAAGCACCTCCAAATATGCAGCGGTACGACCATGCCTATAACCTGGCAAAAAAAAATACCGGGTCAAACTGGCTTGGGGCACCGATCTGTTGTTCAATCCGGCCAATACGAAAACCAGAACCACGGTATCGTCAAACTGAAGAAATGGTTCTCCAACTTCGAAATTTGAAGATGGTCACCCATGACAACGCTCAACTACTGGGACTGTCGGGGCACGCAATCCCTACCCCGGAAAACTGGGAGTCATCGAAGAGGGTGCATTGGCAGACCTGCTGTTGGTCGCCGGAAATCCGCTCGACGACATCGATCTGCTCGGCAATCCCGAAGTTAATTTCGCCTTTGATCGTCAAGGACGGTCAAGTCTATAAAAACACGTTGCAGGACTCGAGCATCGGCTGAAAAACGATTTTCCCGCTTAAAAATGTTTCACCAATAACAACCCCGTGTATGCTTGAAAACAATAGCTATCAAACTCATCGCAGGGATGCTGGGCGTTCTCTTCTTCCTGCGTATCATCGGGAAAGCCCAAATGGCAGAGATCACACCGTTGGATACGGTGGTTGCCTTCGTCATCAGGGCACTGGTCGAGGCGTCGTTTACAGTCCCGACGTGAATGTCCTGTACCTGCTCTTTTTCGATCGGCGTATGGACGCTTTTCAATCTCAAGCTGATCCGATTCTCGCTGCGATTCCGAATTTTCCGAAAACCGTTCGTCGGCAATTCCGGTTTATCGTTAGAACGGAACGCTGAATCTGAAGGTATTCCGCCGCAACGGACTGGAGATGGAACAATTCCGAACGCTCCTGCGCGAAAAGGGCGTTTACTCGGATGTTCGATGTCGATGATGTGCGGTTCGAAACCAACGGACAGTTCACCGTTTCTGGATCAAGGGCAAGACCACCGAATCTTTCCTGCTGGTGGACAACGGGTACATTCCTGGGAGAATCCCTGAAGTCGATCGGCAAGGACAAACCGTGGCTCATCCACAACTTGAAAAAATACGGATACGAGAACACCACGGAGTTATATTGCGTGGAATGGACTCCCCGCACGCGGCTTTTACATCGCCACCAAAGACGGCAAAATCCACCATGGGGAAAAAAGGTGAAAAAGGCACCCGGAAAAGTCGAGGCTTCGGCCTGAACTCCGATCGACAAACAGCAACCTGCCGGGAATCGGAGAAGGAAAAAATTCGTATATTTGTTCGATAAACCTCTATTTACGTATTCCCTATGGAAGAACTCTCGCTCGCAACTCCATCCATCCTCTTTTTCTGCGATATCGCTCATCATGCTGGCTTACACCAACCGGTTTCTCTCCTACGCCCAGCTCATCCAACATCTCGGCAGAATACCACAAAAATCCGTCGGAGCATATCCTGCATCAGATCCGCAACCTGCGACGCCGCCTTTATCTGACACGAAGCATGCAGATACTGGGGATCTCGAGCCTGTTGCTGTGCGTGGTCTGTACTTTTTCATCTATATCGGCTGGCAAACCGTCGCCATCTATGCGTTCGCGGCAGCTCTGATCGCCCTGGCCGTTTCGCTCGCCATTTCGATCCGCGAAATCATCATCTCGGCCAAAGCGCTGAAATACACCTGGACAGCATCAAAAATAAAATGCGCCGTTCCGACCGTCAAATTACTATATTTGCAAGAGCGAAACCGAATCAAACACCTTATGTTTACCGCCAGAAAAGCCTCCGTCGAAGATTGCGGACTGATACGCGAGATGGCCTGCGTCGCATTTCCCGACACCTATAAAACCATCCTTTCGCCCGAACAGTTGGACTACATGATGGAGTGGATGTACTCCCCGAAAACCTCCGGCGGCAGATGGCCGAAAGGGCACGTATATTACATCGCCTACAAGGACGGCACTCCCTGCGGCTATCTCTCTGTCCAGCCCGAAGCGGAGGACCTCTACATCCTGCAAAAAATCTACATCCTGCCCACGATTCCAGGGTGTGCACGCGGGGAGCTTCCTCTTCCGCAAGGCTATCGAACACATCAAACAGCTCCACCCGGCCCCCTGCCGGATGGAGCTCCACGTAAATCGCCATAACAAAGCCGTAAAATTCTACGAACGGATGGGTATGCGCAAATTGCGCGAAGGCGATTTCGAAATCGGAGGCGGATTCTACATGAACGACTATATCATGGGGCTGGAAATCTGATCGATTCCGGCCCGAATACGAAACGACGATGCCGATGATTTTTCGATCATCGGCATCGCTTTTCCATTACGGGAAACGCCGCCTCCCTACGAATTCACCTTGGCGTGGTCTGCCAGGAACTGCGCCAAACCGATGTCGGTCAGCGGGTGTTTCAGCAAACCCTTGATCGCCGCAAGCGGGCAGGTCGCCACGTCGGCCCCGCCTCGACACACTGGACGATGTGCTGCGTATGCCGAATCGAAGCCGCCAGCACCTGCGTATCATAACCGTAGTAACGATACATACGCACAATCTCGGCGACGAGAGCCACCCCGTTCTCGCAAATATCGTCCAAACGGCCTACGAACGGCGACACGTACGTCGCACCGGCCTTGGCTGCCAGCAGAGCCTGACCGACGGAAAAGACCAGCGTGCAGTTGGTGCGGATATTCTTGCCCGCGAAATACTTCACGGCACGAATACCGTCGGCCGTACACGGGAGTTTGACCACGATATTCTTGTGCAAGGCCGCCAACGCTTCCCCTCGCGGACCATACCGTCGAAATCGGTAGCGATCACCTCGGCGCTCACGTCGCCATCGACGATGGAGCAGATTTCGAGGTAATGGCGGCGGCAAGCCTCCCCTCGCCGCGAATGTTCTCCTTGGCCATCAGCGAAGGATTGGTCGTCACCCCGTCGAGCACGCCCATTTCGTTAGCTTCCCGGATCTGGGCCAGGTTAGCTGTATCGATAAAAAATTTCATAGTGGGAAATATTTAAGTAACATGAAAAGCAAACCAATAAACCGGAATGAAGAAGTAAAACCATCGTTCCGGAGCCGAATTTACGCCGCATAAAAGTACGAAAAAACGAAACCCGAACACTCCTTGCCGGAAAATTCCGCAAAGACCCGCAGGAAACGCCTCCGCCCCGTATCATACGGCCGGTAACAGAAAACAGAAAACGGAAATCGGCAACCCGGATCGCAGCCATCGAATTTATTTCGTCGTTATCGATAATCCGGCGAGATAATTACTACCTTTGCGGCCGAAAAATCGAAACGTCATGAATTTCATCACCCTTCTCGACTATGCGTCGGTACCTTCGCATTCGCCATCAGCGGCATCCGGCTCGCTTCGGCCAAACATTTCGACTGGTTCGGGAGCCTATGTGGTCGGATTCGTCACGGCCGTCGGCGGCGGTACGCTGCGCGACCTGCTGCTGGGCCTGCCCCTTTCTGGATGCAGAACGTCTCCTACCTGGTCGTATCGGGATTCGCCTTCCTGTTCGTAGTCGGGCTGCGCAAATACGTGATCCGGCTCAACAACACCTTCTTTATTTTTCGATGCCGTCGGACTGGGACTTTTCACCGTCGTCGGCATTCAGAAAAGCATAGCCGTCGGCTATCCGATGTGGGTGGGTATCATCATGGGTACGCTGACCGGTGCGGCGGGCGGTATGCTGCGCGACGTGCTGCTGAACGAAGTACCCCTTATTTTCCGCAAAGACATCTACGCCATCGCCTGCATCTGCGGCGGACTGATCTACTATCTCTGTATGTATCTCGACCTGCCGGCGGCCCCCACGCAGTTCATCGCCGCCTGCTCGGTGATCCTCATTCGGATTCTGGCGGTACGGTACGGCATCTCCCTTCCGGCACTCAAGGGCGAAACCAGACCGGCCCCCAAAAAGAGAAATAACGAATCGTCCCGAAATACCGGTCCGGCGGTCGCTTCGACAACACGACAAACCCGCGCGACCTGCAGAAAGGGATCGAATAGCAAAAAAAATTACGGATTTATTCCGCCGCCACAGACGACGGACGGCTGATTTCGGCCGTTTCGCCCCTCCGACGAAGCGAAGCAGATCCTGCGGAGCGATCCGGATCTGCAATCCCCGAACTCCCGCACTGATATAAATGACGGAATGTTGCAAAACGGAAATATGGAAAAAAAGGTCGGAACGGTTTTTCATCCCGATCGGGAGAACAGCCGCCCCGAATATAACCGGTCGTCGGAAGAAACTCCCGGACGGGAATCAGATCGGCTTTCTTGTTGCCCGAAATGCGGGCGGCAGCTTTCAGATCGACCTCGTGATCTCCAGGGACGACACAGACGAAATGGCCCGTCCGGTCACCACGAAGCACGAGCGTCTTGAAAACCGCAGCAATATCTTCACCGAGCTGTTCGGCCACGTGAGTCGCGGCCAGATGCTCCTCATCCACCCGATACGGGATCAATTGTAGGCGATTTAGGCTCGGTCGAGCAGACGGGCCGCATTGGACTTTTCTATTTTGACGTTCCCATGTTTCATTCCGCAGAAACAGTTCCATCCGGTCCGGCAAAATAACAATTTTGACAGTCCGGTAAAATCTTTGTATTTTTGATCTCATTTATATTTTCCGAAAACCCGAAACGACATTCCGGAAAGGCTTCGATGAAACGACTCTGCGGCATACTCCTCGCTCTTGCGGGACTATTTCTGTACGCCCCTGCGCTGCCCAGAACACCCGGGTGTACGGTACGGTCACGGACGCACAGACGGGCGAGCCGATTCCCTCTGCCGTCGTCCTGTTCCCGGGTACGACCACCGGCATCACCACCGACGACGAAGGGTTCTACTCGCTCGAAAGTCGCGACACGTCGAGCTACATCCGGGCGGAAATGGTCAGTTATGAACCTCAGATACGTCCGGTCCCGTCGGGGGCTACAACCAAATCGACTTCCGGCTCACTCCCTTCGCATCTGGAAATCGAAAGCGTCGTGGTCACCCCGGGGACAATCCGGCACATCCGATCTTGAAGGCATCGTACGCAACAAAAAATACAACGATCCCGAAGAGTACGACCGCTACATCTGCCGCACCTATACGAAAATGGAACTCGGACTGGCCAATATCCGGGAATTCCGGAGCAAAAACTCCAACAAATTTCGGTTTCATCTTCGAGCACCTATCGACACGTCCGTCACGGGACAGCCCTACCTGCCCGTGATGATCTCCGAAACGGCGGCGGATTACTACCACAGCCGCACGCCGTCCGTCGCCCGCGAGGTGATCCGCGCCAGCCAGATATCCGGTATCGAAGACAACAGCGTGCTGGCGCAATTCACCGGACACCTGCCCGCCGACGTGAATCTTTACGAAAACTTCATCGACCTGTTCGGCGTGAAGTTCGCCAGCCCCCTCTCCAACTCGGGACGCTCATTCTACAAATACTTTCTGGTGGACAGTACGAACACGGAGGGCCGCAAGACCTACAAATCCGGTTTCACCCCAAAAGTGTCGCCACCCCCGGTCTCCGACGGCGAGGTCAATATCGACTCGGCGAGCTACGCGCTGCGTTCGGCCCGCGTAAAAATGGCCAAAGGAGTCAATGTAAACTGGATTCGCCACCTGGCGATCGAAGCCGACAACCGATTGACGGCCGACTCGCTGTGGTTCCCGCAGCGGGAGAAATGACCGCCGATTTTACGCTGACCAAATCCGACTCCTCGAAGATGATCGCTTTCCTGGGCAGCCACGAGGTAACCTTATTCCGACGTAAAGTTCGACACGCCGATCCCCAAACAGATTCTGGGTACATCAGTCAGCGTGGTTCTCTCGGACGACGCGATTTCGGGCAAGCGGGTCGAATGGGACTCACTGCGTCCCTACACCCTCACCCAAAAGGAAAGGCCATCTATCAAATGGTCGATTCGATCCAGCAGGTCCCCTCTACAAAAACATTTACACGGTTCTCAACACCATCATCGGCGGCTATTACAATACCAAATACGTCGGCATAGGTCCCTACTCCAAAGCGATCAGCTTCCACCGACTGGAGGGCGCCCGTTTCCAGATAGGCGCACGCACGAACAAAGAGTTCAGCCGCCGCGTACGGCTCTCGACCTACCTGGCCTACGGCACCCGCGACGAGGACTTCAAGGGAGCTGCGGAGGTAGAGTTGATGCTGCGCCGACAACTGCTGCGCAAACTGACGGTCACCTACCGCAACGATGCGATCCAGCTCAGCTCGGGTGTCAGCGCCCTCTCGGAAAACAACATCCTAAGCTCGATCTTCTCCCGAGGCGGCACCTCGCGGCTTTCGACTATCGAGGAAGGGATCGCCCTCTACGAACACGAGTGGCTGCACGGGATCAGCAGTTCGTTCGAGCTGCGGGGCCGTCACATCTCCTCGAACCGCTACGTACCCGATGATCCTGCCGGACGGGCGTTCGCTGCATGGCATCAACGACGCTTCGATACGGATCGGGCTGCGGCTGTCCAAAGACGAAACGATCGTCCGCATGCCGTTCGGAGGTACGACACATGGGTTCGAAATACCCGATTTTCTCCTTCGACTTCACGGGGGCAAAAAGAGGAGTCTTACCCGCCAGCTACGACTACCTGCGGCTCGAAGGGCGTATGCAATACCGGCTCAATCTGCCTCCGATCGGTTACTCGCGGCTCATGCTCGAAGGCGGCAAGATCTTCGTCAAGGTTCCCTACCTGCTGTTGAAGCTGCACGGGGTAAACGGCACCTATTTTTACGACCGCTACGCCTTCTCGTGCATGAATTTCTACGAATTCTCGTCGGACGCCTGGATTTCGTTCTTCTACGAACACCACTTCAACGGGTTCCTGTTGGGCCGCGTACCGCTCCTCAAAAAACTCAACTGGTGCGAAGTCTTTGTTTTCAAAGGAGTTTACGGCACTCTCTCGGCCCGCAACGACGGCAGTCTTCCGAATACGAAAGCGGTCATGCTCTTTCCGGTGGGAATGTCGTCGGTCGAACACCCTTACCTCGAAACCGGTTTCGGCATCGAGAACATCTTCCGTCTGCTGCGCGTGGATTTCATTTGGCGGCTGACGCACCACCGCGCCGTCCCCGGACTGTCGATCCCGACCTTCACGGTCAATTTCAGTCTTAACCTCAAATTTTAAGGTGAGTATATTTTATTAGGTACCTCTTCAGGTACGCAGCGTCCAAATCCTCTCCGAAGAGGGGAATACATTCAGGAGATCGGAATTACGGATGCGGCCACAGGCCGCGAATAAGCAACCTCGGTTCGATGCCGCGATCGTCGGAAACGGCGTATTAAAAAACTACAATCGCCATTTTAGACTGGCCCCGCCTCAAAGAGTGCTCCGCTGCAATTTCCGGTCGTTTCGGCGGCAACTCCCGGAAATATGATTACTTTTGCGACTCAAAAACAACAAGATGATACGGGAGTCCTGTTCGATATGGACGGCGTACTGGTAAACAATACCCAGGCACACGTCAGGCATTCGAGATATTCTGCGAGCGTTACGGCGTCGAAGATTGGCAGCACAAAGCTCCAGACCGCTTTCGGCATGGGTAACGACGACATCATGCGCCTGATCCTGCCCGAAGAAATCATCCGCGAAAAGGGAATGAAAGCGCTCGGCGAGGAGAAAGAAGCCATCTACCGCGAAGTCTATGCTCCCGGAAATCCGCCCCGTACGGGGGCTCGTGGACCTGCTCGAAGAGCTGCGCCGTCGCGGAATCCCCTGCGCCGTCGGTTCTTCAGGCTGCCGCGAGAACGTCGATTTCGTCCTCAGCAACTGCGGTATCACCGACTATTCCCTGCATCGTCAGCGGCGACCGGGTGACCCGCTGCAAGCCCGATCCGGAAATCTACCTGCTGGCAGCCGAAGGGCTGCATCTGCCGCCTGCCGATGTCTCGTATTCGAGGACGCCCGGGCCGGCATCACCGCCGCCCGCCGGGCCGGTGCCGGACGCATCGTAGCCCTGGTAACGACTCTACCCCCGTCATACGCTCGAAACCCAAACGGAGGCCGACGTCATCATCGACGATTTCGCCTCGATAACCGATCTCGATGCCCTGCTGTCATGAACCGCGCCCTCGCCACCATCGCCCTGCTGATCCTTTCCAATACCTTCATGACATTGGCTTGGTACGGGCATATCGCTTTCAAATCGAAGATAGAACGCTTCGGGATGCTGTCCATCATCCTGCTCAGCTTGGGGCATCGCCCTGTTCGAATACTGTTTCAGGTCCCGGCCAACCGCATCGGCAGCTCCCAACTGGGAGGCCCCTTCTCGATCTGGGAACTCAAAGTGATCCAGGAAGTCATCTCCCTGCTGGTCTTCACGGTCTTCGCCGTCGTCTTCATGAAATCGGACACCCTGCGGTGGAACCACCTGGCGGGTTTCGTCTGCCTGATTCTGGCCGTCTATTTCATCTTCGCAAATAGCGTTTAACAAAACCATGTTTTTCAATGAATTACAAAAATTCATTGAAATTTATTTCCGATTTCGTTTGCGAATAATCCCGGAAAAGCAATACCTTTGCACCCGCAAGGTTCGGACTTGGAATCACTTTTCCAAGCCGATTAATAGGGAATGCCGTGAAAATCGGCGACAGTACCTGCTGCTGTGAGTTTCAGCCCCCGACCGGGCAACTTCGCGCACTCTTTGCCACTGGCTATATCGCTGGGAAGGCGTTGCGGAGGAAACGAGTCAGAAGACCTGCCTTGACAATCAGGATTTACACCCGCGGGTTTCGGGTCGAAATCGTGCAAGATAGTCTTCGGCGCGCTATTTTTTCCATGTATTTCTTCTGTACCCTCGCGTGTAAGTTCCGAACAGGACTAAACGACAGGAGTATCGATGACTTACGGCTATTTTACGGCTGACATTTCGACGGGCGTGACATGCGCTCACCTGCCGACCTTCGCAAGGCTGCGCTTCAGGCGTTCTCCGAACGGACATTCGTTTTCCTCCGGCGGACGCCTTCGTCATTTCGGCGCAGCACAATCCCCTCCTCCGAACCGACGGTTTCCGATACAGCCTGCCTATTCTGCGGAACATGGAAAACAAAATTCAACCAATAAATCAAATTCTTAAATTATGAAAAAATTCTTTACGCTGTTAGCTCTCGCTGCCTGCTGCGCAGCAATGACCTGGAGCTGTTCGGATGACAAGTACGACGACACCGAAATCCGCCAGGAGATCGAAAACCTAAAACAGGAGATCGCTTCGATGAAGGAACAGGTCAATTCGCTCAAGACGATCATCGACGCCCTGAACGAAAACAAATTCATCACCAACTACACCGAAGCGGCGGACGGAAGCTGCACGATCACTTTCAACGACGGCAAGACCATCACGTTGCACAACGGCAAAGACGGCGCAGCGGCGCCGGCCATCGGCATCGCGCAATTCGAAGGCGTCTATTACTGGACGCTGGGCGGCGATGACCAGTGGCTGCTCGACGACGACAAGAACAAGATTCCGGTTGCGGGACAGGACGGCAAAACCCCGACCATCAACAAGGACGGCTATTGGGGAGATCGACGGCGAAACCATCAAAAGGCGAAGACGGACAGCCGATCAAAGCGGTCGGTAAGGACGGTGCGAACGGCGATAAGGGAGAAGACGGCGACTCTTTCTTCAAAAGCGTCGTACAGGACGATGAAAACGTAACCTTTCACGCTCACCAACGGCGATCAGATCGTTCTGCCCAAAGCCAAGGAGGTGAATTTCGTCATCGAGCGCACATCGCTGACGCTGAAATTCGGCGCTTCGCAGGACCTCGCCGTTGCAAAAAGGCGTTGAAAACCTCGCCATCGCCAAACCCGACGGCTGGCGCGCGCGCCTGGCTCGAAGGCGATGTGCTGACCATCACAGCCCCTGCCAAGGAGAACGTATATGCCGAAACCTCGGGTGAAGTATCCGTCGTAGCCGTAGGCGCTACCGCAACGGTCATAGCCAAGGTTCAGGTACTCGCCACCGATGAAATCCTCGGCGGCGCAGGCGCCGGATCGAGCGAATGGGAAGAGTGGAACTAACGGATAAAAAGGAGATTACCGATGAAAACTACTTATACATATTGTGCGCATTCCTGCTCGCATTCGCGCACGAAAGATGCGGACGTAGAACCTATCGCCCTGCTCCTGACGGAAAATACGCAGGTCGTACTGACCGGATTCTCCGGCCGGGGCACCCGCACCGGTTTCGGCGGAGCCGAAGACGGAGCCGTTCCGTTCCTCTGGAGCGCCGGCGACTACATCTGGGCACGCAATACCCGGAAGCGAAGCCATCGCCGAAAGGCGGCAGCCAGGCGACATTCGTTTTCGAATCCCTCGAAACGACCGACACGTACGACGTATTCTACAACCTGACCGGCCCGGCAGCCGCAACAGCCCTGATTCCGGCCGAGCAGACACAGCAGGCAGCCGGAGAGTTGAACCTGGGCCAAAACGGTGACTTCGGTTATGCAACGGCGCAAAACGGAACCTTTACGCTCGAGCATGCGACCTCCTACGTCTGGTTCGACACCTATTCGAGCGATGTCACCTCGAACCTGCTCTCGATCACCTTGAGCGTATCGGGCGGTCAGACCATCGCCGGCGAAGCCGCTTTCGCCGACGGAAAGCTGGGCGACTGCAAAGGCTCTTCGTCCGTCACCCTGTCGTTCGGCGAAGAGGGTGTCGCCCTGCCTTCGCAGAGCAACGATACCGACGTGTTCGCCGCCATGGTGCTCTACCCCGCCGATCTTTCGACGGCAACGGTTTCGATCGTCTATAAATTCGCCGACGGTTCGGTTTATCTGCAAACCAAATCAGGCAAAACGCTTACCCCAGGCCACACGCTGCGCCTCTCGACACAGATCGCCAAGTCCGACTGCAAAAGCTCCGGCGCATTCTTCATGACCGAAGCCGGTGTTGCGGAAGAGCTGCCGACCGAGCCGATCGGCTACCTGAAAGTCGTTACCCTGGGCGAATCGACCCTCTCGGCCGAAGAGCTCACCTCGATTGCAGGCAACCTCGCAAACGGTGCGGTCATCGACCTGGGTGAAGCTACCTTCGCCACGACCGAATTTCCGATGGACTTCACCCGCAAGACCAATCTTCAGGAGATCGCACTGCCCCGTAATATCCAGACTTTCACTCCCAGCACCTACAATTCCGGGGCTTTCTACGGCTGTAAGAACCTGACGCGGATAACCTTTCCGGAAGGCCTGACTGCCATCGGGCAGAACTGCTTCCGCAACTGTGCCAAACTGGAATCCATCGAGCTTCCTTCCTCGGTGCGCACATTGGACATCTATGCGTTCTACGGCTGCAAATTGCTGACATCGGTCGTAATTCCCGAAGGTGTGGAAGCAATTCCACGATTCTTATTCGACAGTTGCACAGCTCTGACCGATGTAACCCTGCCCTCGACACTGAAGAGCATCGGAGCCGAAGCATTCGAAGCGACCGGACTCGAAGAGATCACGATCCCGGAAAGCGTGACTACAATAGAATCATCCGTATTCAAGAACTGCAAATCACTGGAACGCATACAGTTTCCCGATGCACTGACTGCAATTCCGGGCCAACCTGTGCAACGCATGTTCGGCCCTCACGACAATCAATATGCCCTCCAAGCTGGAGACTGTCGGCAACGACGCCTTCTACAACTGCGGCAAGTTGCAGGACGTAACCTTCCCGAAACGCTGAAATCGCTCGACGAGCGCTCGTTCGGCGGCTGCAGCGCCTTCACCCGCATCGTCATCGACATCCCCGAGATCGCCAACTACGCCTTCTGGAACTGCGCCAACGTCACCTCGATCGACTTGGGCGAGAAGGTCACCTCGATCGGACGCAATACGTTCATCATGGCTAACAATCTGCAAACGATCACCTGCCGGGCCAAGAATGCGCCCTCGCTGGGAAGCACCGCCTTCGGCAGCGCCGGCAGCAAAGGTGGAGGAAAGAAAATCCTCTATGTTCCGGCAGCGTCCTACGATGCCTATGAAACGGCCTGGACGGACGTAACCTCACAAGGATATGCGCTGCAGGACATCAACGACCAGCAACTGACGGACGGCATCTACTATCGTGCTTCGCGCGAGGCCGACTGGGTTCCGACCCTGCCTGCGACGTTCACCGCACTGTATGTACGCACCGTAGGCGACGATGCAGCCCTTTACCGCCAGCCAGTTCAATACCCTCGTCACCAAAATCTCGGCACAGTCCGCTCCCGTGACGCTTCGACTTGAGCATGGCGAAATTCGAAGCAACGGAATTCCCCGTCATCACTGGCCGGCAATGCGAAACTGGGTACGATCAAATTCTTCGAAAATACGACCTCGATCGCAGCCGGAGCCTTCAAAGGCTGTACGGCCCTGACCAAGGCGACCGTTCCGACCGGTGTCGAAATCATCGGCGAAAGCACGTTCGAAGGATGTACAGCGCTGGCATCCTCACCCTGCCGTCGAGCGTTAAAACCGTCGGCGACAAAGCGTTCAAAGGGTGTAGCGCACTCGTCGAAACAAGCCTATCTGCGATCGAAAACATCGGAACCGAGGCATTCGCCGGTACCGGTCTTACCTCGGCAAAAATTTCTGCCACGACACTCGGCGAAAAGAGCTTCCGCGACTGTACCGAACTCACGGCCATTACCCTCGGTTCGGCAACGACCATCCCGGCCGAAATGTTCGCAGGCTGTACTTCGATCACGACCGTCACCATCCCCAAGTCGATCGAAACGATCGGTACGAGCGCTTTCGACGGCTGCTCCAAACTGGCGACCCTGACATTGGGCACCGGTGTGACGACCCTCGGCGATCGTGCTTTCGCCGACTGCGGCCTGACGGCACTCGCCCCTGCCCGACAACGTTACCACGCTGGGTGACGGAGCCTTCAGCAACAACCCCAATATCGCTACGCTCCAATTCGGTGCAGGCCTCACCGCCATCAGCGACAATGCTTTCGCAACAAACAACGCGATCGAGAGCCTAACCATCCCGAAAACAATCGCCACGATCGGCGCCGGGTTCTTTCTCCGAACTGGTCGAAACTGACCAAATTGACCATCTCGGGCAACACGCTGACCTCGATCGGCAGCAAGGCCTTCGAAAACGCCGCACTGCTCGCAGACGTCTATGCGGAACCGACAACGGCCCCCTGCGGTACAGGCCGACAGTTTCTCCGGGCGCGGGTACTTCGGTCCAAGGCTCCAAAACGTTCCACGTTGCGTCGGTCGAAGCCTACTCCTCCTGGACCACAGCCGCCAGCGGCTATACGATGGAGGCGCTCGGTCCCGACTACCTGAGCGAAGGCCTTTACTACCGCGCTTCCGGCGAAGATCCCTGGAAATCGGAAATTCCGCAAACCTTCACTACGCTGTACGTCAAGACGGCCGGTGACAATACGGTGATGACGACCAGCTCAAATGAAATCCGTAGCCGATGCAGTTCTGGCTCTCGCAGCCCCTGCCACGGTGGATTTCTCCGAAGTCGTCTATGAATCGAAACTTTCCCGAATTCGTTCAAGTCGAATGCGAACCTCGCAGGCATCGTATTCCCGCAGAACGTCACGGCGACCGCTTCGGCGGCCTTCCAAAAACGGGCATGACTTCGGTAACGGTACTGAAAGACATCAGCTACGGATCGAACGCTTTGACTCCTGCGCATCGCTCGTCAGCGTGACTGTCGAGGAGGGGTGTGACCGAAATCGGCAACTACATGTTCCAGAACACCAAACTGACCTCCGTAACCCTGCCCAATTCCGTCACGAAGATCAACGGCAACGCGTTTCAACGAGCTGCTCGGCCCTGACAACGATCAATCTTCGGCAGGGAGTAAAAACGATCGAGAACTACGCGTTCCAAAATTGCGGAACTGACCGAGATCATCCTCCCGGATGCCACGGAAACACTCGGGCAGAATGCCTTCGGAGATTGGGTCCAAAACTGGCATAAGATTTCGTTCAGGCAAGAATATGAAAACACTCGAAGCATACTGTTTCACCGGTCGGCTACTGGGCGGGCATGCCCCCTGCTGGGTGACATCATCTGCCGGGCAACTACGCCGCCGACCCTGAAGGACGACTACGGTACCGGTCCCTTCGGCGGCGGTTGGAGTCCCGTTGCAGGCAAAGACGTCCCGGCTGAGAACCGGATCATCCACCTTCCGAAATCGACCGATCTGGTCGGCGGTACGGGAGCCTACGCCGACTCTTCGTGGGTTAAATTGACCTCCTCAACGCTTATGGATTCGCCTTCAAATACGATGTGGAAGGCTAACACTAAAAATAGATGATCGCGCGGTGAAAATGTCGGCAATCCTCCCCGGATTGCAGGCATTTTCATCCGCATTTAATCGAATCGCCATGAAAAAATTACTATACATCCTCGCAGGACTCGGCCTGGCGGCCTGCACCTCGGACATCGAGGAACTTCCCGAAGTCGGTCCCCAACCCGGACGGGAGGTAGCCCTCACGGGTATTTCCGGCACCGCGAGCCGCACTCAATTCGTGCCTGGCGACGGGACCGAAATTCAATTTCAATGGAGCACCGGCGACCGAATCTGGGCAGGCGGCGTACAGAGCGCCGAAGCGGGAACGGACGGCAATGTCGCCGACTTCGGATTCACGAACCTCCCGGGGCTGCACCCTACCGGATTTATTACAACATGACCGGCACCGACGCCGAAGCCGTCGTTCCGACCGAACAACGCCAGGCGGAGCCGGGCAAACTGCAACTCGGACCGAACGGCGATTTCGGCTATGCCACGACCGACTCCGAAGGACGATTCACCCTCTCGCACGCCACCGCTTACGTCTGGTTCAACCCCTGGTCGCAGGACGTGAAGGAGAAGCTCGTTTCCGTCACGCTGGCAGCGACCGACGCCTCGACCGTACTGACCGGTACGCGCACCTTCGACGGCACCGGATTCAGCGATGCGACCGATGCGAACAACGCCGTAACGCTTTCGTTCGGCAAGGAGGGTGTCGAACTGCCCGCGACGAGCAGCACCGCGAGCGTATTCGCCGCAGCGGTCGTCTATCCGGCGGATTGCAGCGCAGAGGAAATACACGTAACCTACACCTTCGCCGACGGCAGCGTCTATACCGAGACCAAAACCGGACGCAATTTCGAAGCGGGCCGTATCTACCGCCTGACGACCGAGATTACCAAGCGCGACGGAGGCAGCCTCGAAATTCAGGGGCTGGAGGATTCGGACGAACCCGTTTGTATGAAATACGGCGCTTCGGAAGCGTATGCACTGACGGCCGGAGGATGGATTCCCACGGTCGAAATGACATCGGCACCGGCAGGCTGGACGGCCGATTTCGACATCGCACGGCGTTCGCTCCTGATCGCTCCTCCTGCGGAATACACCGACGGAATGGATTTGGAAAACACCGTAACGATCCAGTCCGACGACAAACCGATCCTCTCGCAGGAGTACTACGTGCTCGACTTCACCCATCCCGAAGGCACGTTCGTCCTCATAGAGGGCAACATGACCTCGGAGAACGGCACGATCGTCTATTTCGACCAACACATGCGCTATCATGAAAAGGTTTACGAGGAGATCAACGACAACGAAATCGGCAACGTCCTTCAGGATATGTACCTGGCCAACGGCAAGATCTACTTCATTACCCAAAACGGCAAGACAAGCAGCATGGGAACTACATTCAACGGCGACGGACGCTTCGTCGTCTGCGATGCCCACACGATGAAACGCCTCGTGGCACGCGACATGCCGTTCTACGCAAACATCGATACCTCTACGGGTGCCACCCAAAGTTCAAAATCGACCCTCTGCTGGCCGCAGCACATCGTGGTCGTAAGTCCCGAAAAAAGGCCTATATCCAATACTCCACGGCCGACAACGAATCTCATTCGGGCATCCGCATCGTGGACCTTCAGACCAACATCATCCGCACGAGCGACATCCGGGAACATTCGGTGCTTTCACGAAGACGGGGGCGACCAAGGCCCGCATGGTCTTCTCGCGCGGCAAGGTCTTCGCCGGACGGGGCAATTCGGTGATCGTCCTCGATCCCGCGACGGATGCCGTAATCAAAACCGTCACCTACGAAAACCGCCAGGTGAAAGACCTCGCAAAAGGGTTACGATGGGAAAATTTATGCTATCTTTACGGGCGAATTTACCGGAAACTCGGGCATGACCGGTGCGGCGAGCTTCACCAAACCGGCTATGATCGTAGCGTTGGACGCGAACGGCGAGGTCGTTTCGGAAACGAACCTGCCCGAACAGATCGAACTGCGCACGGGCACGGCTTCGCCGACAGTGCAGATAGTGTGCGAGCTTCACGCAGCCGCACCTCTATTTCATCGGCAAACAGGACTTCAGCGCCTATGAAGCGATGCGTTACAATTATGAAACCGGCAAGGTCAACTGGGACTACATCTCGGCAGACCTCGATGCGGATCATTCGGGCGGCGACATCATCTACGGCTACATGGGCGTACACCCGACGACCGAACAGTTATGGGTCGGCAAATCGACCTATACGCAGAGCGCCGTCCATGTCTATGACGTATCGCGGAGCGATGCCCTGGGAGTTTTCGAGCTTCTACCAGAAGAAAGCGAGTCCGGCAGGCGTGGATTTCGCCTTCCGTTTCTCGGACGAATGGATAAACAGATAGACTTATGTTCAATGGGTTGAAAAGAGGAATCGTAATCTGTGCATGCGCGGCGCTGGCCGTGTCGTGCATGGATTACGGACCGATAGAGAAAGAGGATTTCGAAATCGACAACATAGGTTCGGGCGACGAAGTGACTGGCAAGGGGCTCTTCATCACCAACGAAGGGAATTTCATGTACGGCAATGCCTCGCTCTCCTATTACGACCCGGAGAAAAAACATGTCGAAAACGAAATTTTCGCCCGGGCCAACGGAATCAAGCTGGGCGACGTCGCGCAGTCGATGGTCATCCGCAACGGTATCGGTTGGATCGTAGTGAACAACTCGGGCGTGATCTATGCGATCGACATCAACACCTTCAAGGAGGTGGGACGCATCACGGGCTTCACTTCGCCCCGCTACATCCATTTCTGAGCGACGAAAAAAGCCTACGTCACCCAAATCTGGGATCCGCGCATCTACATCGTCAATCCCAAGACCTACCAGATCACCGGCTATGTCGAAACGGATATGGATTTCGAAACCGGTTCGACTGAACAGATGGTGCAGTACGACAAATACGTCTTCACCAACTGCTGGTCGTACCAGAACCGAATCCTGGTGATCGACACCGAAACCGACAAGGTCTGCGACCAGATCGTCGTGGGCATCCAACCCACCTCGCTGGTCATGGACAAGTACAACAAGATCTGGACGGTGACCGACGGCGGCTACGAAGGTTCGCCCTACGGACACGAGGCGCCATCGCTCTACTGCATCGACGCCGCAACCCGCAAGATCGAGAAACAGTTCAAGTTCAAATTCGGCGACTGGCCCTCCGAAGTGCAGCTCAACGGCACGCGCGACACGCTCTACTTCATCAACAAGGCGGTCTGGCGCCTGCCGGTAACGGCCGACAAGTTTCCGGTAAAACCATTCCTTCCCTACAACAATACGCTCTACTACGGACTGACGATCAACCCTGTCAATTCGGAAGTCTATATCGCCGACGCGATCGATTACGTGCAGAACGGTGTCGTACTGCGCTATTCGCCCGACGGCGAACTGCTCGACGAATTCTATGTCGGGATCATCCCCGGCGCCTTCTGCTGGCGCTAATCATATAATAAGAATCATCATCCATGAACAAAATACGGATCTATTTCATATTGCTCGCTCTGACGGCGGTCGCCTGCAACAAGGACGAGCTCATCACCACCGATGTCGAACAGGTGCCGATCATCACGTTCGACACCGACCCGGCCGTCTATCCGTCAAGGTCGGCCGGGAGTTCACCATTACGCCCTCCTACCAGTTCGTCGATCGGGCCGTTTACTCATGGAAACTGGAAGAAACGGGCAAAATCATCGCGACCGAACCGCAGCTCACCTACCGGTTCGATTCCGGCAATGAAATTTCGGAAGGCGTCAACGGCTACTACATCGACCTGGGTAACCACCCCGAACGGCACGACCGTCGAAACGGTTCTCGTCGAGGTACAGGAGCTGCTGCCGCCCCTGATCTCTTTCCCCATGCAGACCGACGGGCTGGAGGTCGAAAGGACGCAAATACGAATTCGCGCCCACCGTACAGTCGGCCGAGAACAGCACTTTTCTCTGGACGCTGCGCCGTCCGGTGCCGCCGAAGCCGAACCGGTCGGCGATGAGGCCGTCTATGAATTCTGCGAGGAGATCGCCGGAACATACGAAGTCTCCTGCGCACGGAAAACGAGGACGGCTCGGACGAAATGACAATCGAGGTGGAGGTGGTCGATGCACTGGCGGTATCGGTTACGGCGGTACCTATCGGACGCAAATACGACGGTCTGACCCGCACCGTATCCTCGACCGCACGATCACTCTGCGGCCATTCATCTGGAAACGGCACCAACCCCCAAGTTCAGTTGGACGATCGACGGACAAGAGGTCGGGACCGAGCTTTCGTACACCTATACCCCGACCGAAACGGGAATCAAAAAGATCGTTTTCACCGTAACGGATACCACCGACGAACCCGAAATGACCCTCTCGAAGTGCATCACGCGCACCAATGAAACCCGGGCTACGCTGGAGTTCACCGTCGAATGCCACAGCGAAGAAGAGTCGCACCGCCGCCCGGCTTCGGGAGCCAGCAGCGCGACGTGGGACCGGGTGTACGAATATACGCCGGCCCCGGGACAGTTCATCAACGAACTGGTTTCGGGCGGATTCACCGGTACGGAAACCAGTCCCGAAGCGGCAGTCGCCTACGCCGAAGAACGGATGAAGAAAAATACCTGGGTATCGCTCGGCGGCTGGGGGCGGCTACATCGTCGTGGGCTTCGACCACAGCATCGACAACTCCTCGTCCGGATACAAGGGGGGAGGCTACAACTTCTCGATCACGGGCAACGCCTTCAAGGGTTCGTCCGAACCGGGTATCGTCTATGTGATGCAGGACACCAACGGCAACACCCTGCCCGACGACGAATGGTATGAACTCAAAGGATCGGAATACGGCAAAGAGGAGACCGTTCAGGATTACGCGGTCACCTATTACCGGCCGACCTACTCGGGAGCCGACGTACAATGGAAGGACAACCAGGGCGTCAAGGGCAAGATCGACTACCTGAAACAGTACCACGACCAGCCCAGCTACTACCCGGCGTGGATCGGCACGGACAGCTATACGCTCTACGGTCCCTGCCTGAAGAGCCGCACCTACGACCAGTCGGGCAACGGCCCTACTGGGTCAATGGCGAATACGACTGGGGCTACGCCGACAATTTCGGCAACGACCGTCTTTCGGAGGACGACAATGCCGCAGCAGGCGCCATGAAGGTCTATTTCAAAATCTCGAACGCGGTCGATAAGAACGGACAGCCGCCAACCTCAAATACATCGACTTCATCCGGGTACAGACGGGCGTCAATGCCAAAGCCGGCTGGCTGGGCGAGAACTCCACGGAGGTATTCGGATTTACGGACGAAAACATCAACCAGGGCAAATAGGCGGGAATATGAAAATAACAGGTATAATCTGCTGCCTCACTACTGTGCACGGCATGCAGCGAAGAAGACCGAACTGCCCTGGGGCAGCGACAACTACATAGTATCGTTTTCGCTGACTACCGGCGCCGACACCTACCCGGCCGTCATCCGCGACGGCCGGATTACGGTAAGCATCCCCCCTACAACGTATCGTTGGAAGACGCGCAGGTATCCTACGAATTATGCGAGCACGCCTCGATCTACCCCGCCCCGGCGACTGTCGCCGACTGGGACCAGGAGTGGCAGTTTCTGGTCAGCTCCTACGACAATCAAAACGACCGCACCTACCTCTATACGGTAGAGCGCACCGACATTGCGACCGATGGCAGTCTGACACTTCGGACGCAGGCCGAAGTGACGCTTTCGCCCGGAGCGGAATCAACACCGTCGAAGGCAACCTCACCATCGGAGGCGAGGACGAAGAAAACCCCGTCACGAATCTGGACGGGTTGAAAAACCTCGTTTCGGTCCGCTGCGACCTGACGATCACCGCCGCCTATACGGGTGAAACATTGGCCGGACTGGAAAACCTGACCGCCTGCGAATCGCTGCGGATCGGCAGCGCGGCCCATCCCAACGAAACGCTCAGGCAGCTTTCACTCCCGGCCCTGAAAGAGATCAAAGGCGACCTGTGCGTCTACGGCACGGCTCTGCAAACGGCGGATTTCAAATCCCTGCAAAGCGTCGCCGGGCACTTCGTCCTCCAGTCGGACGCCCTGCTCCAACTGACGGCCGACGAGCTGACCACCGTTGCCGGGAATATGACGCTGGTCGGAACGACCGCAGACGAAGCCAAAGCCCCGTGCGAACAGATGTATTTTCCGAAACTGCAACGCATCGACGGGACGCTCACCCTCTCCCGCTTCGACCGGTTATCGGGACTGGGCACCACGTTCGGTGTTCTGACCCAGGCCGGAGCGCTTTCGCTACGAACATCTCGCTCTGGCCAATACGTTCGAATTTCCGCTGATCGGGACGACCGGGGACATCACCGTCACCGACTGCCCTATTTTTGCGATCGGTCCTGCTGCCGGCACTCACCGACGCCGGATCGCTCGAAATTACGGGGTGTCCGGCCATCGAAACATTATCCTTCCCGAAAGCGGAGCGTTTCGACGGCGACGTTAGCCTGGCAACGCTCCCCGCGATCAAGGATTTCGGGGAGTTTCTTCCGGCGCTCAAAGCCATTTCAGGCGACCTGTCGATCGACGACCTGTCGTCGCTCGAAGGCGTACTGGATCTCTCGGGATGCACTTTTTCTCCGAACAGTACGCTCGACCTGCGTCTGGTCGCCGCGACGCGACCGACGGAGCTCGGGGCGGCGATTTCGGCGGCTCGCTGCGGATCGACGCCTCGTCGCTGACGCCGCAACCGGAAGCGATGCCTTTCGGAATCACCGGGTTCAAAAACCTCGATACCCTGCGGATCGCCGGATTCACGCATGTTTCCGAACTCTCTTTGCCGACGGAAAGCTGCGATGACCTCACGATCGAAAATTGCGGATCGCAAGCCCCGTTCACGCTCTCGCTGCCGAATCTCGTCGAAGTGCGGGGAACGCTTCTCTGCCGCAACTGCGGCAAGGCAGGCGAAGCGAATTCGGCTTCGTTTCCCCGGCTGAAAAACGTCGGCCGGCAGCTCTCGTTCTACGTAGGTGCCTCGTCGTTCACCGTCCTCGAATTTCCGCTGCTGGAAACCGTCGGCAACGGAGAGCCCGTTTCGGATGATCCGGCAGACGACTACGCCCTCTACACGATGCCTTCGGGTTGCGCGGGTGAATTCATCCTGCCGAGCCTGCAACGGGTAAACGGCAGCATGCTGGTATCCACCTGGAACACATCGACCGACCGGGCCGTCGCGTTCCGCTTCCCCTCCCTGCAGAGCGTCGCGGGAGAAATCAGCGTCGGACACACGGCCTACAAAAACAGGTCGGTCGCAACGCTCGATTTCTCCGCCCTGACCGCTGCCGGGGCGATCCGCATCGGCAACCTCTCGTCGGTAACGGATTTCTCGACCTTCACGCAGGTCCTTCCCCGACTCTCCGAACAGACCTGGAGCGTGACGGACTGCGGCTATAACCCTACGTATCAACAAATGCTCGACGGCGAAACCGGAGCCGAATCCAAATGATGAAACACCTATTGACAATCGTACTGTGCCTCACAACGCTCACCGGGCTTGCACAGGAGGAGAAAATCAAAAAAGCGAGTGGTGGAACGGCAATCCTTCGTATGCCGTTCCCATCCGCGAAGTCAATGTCACGGCACGCCGTCCGATGAAGGAGATCGGCGTGCAGAAAAACCCGGCTCGACACTACGATTTGCATGAAAACATCGCACTCTCGATGGCGGACGTGCTGACTTTCAACACTTCGATCTTCGTCAAGCAGTACGGCCGGGCCACCGCTCTCGACGGTGGCGTTCCGCGGTACGTCGCCGTCGCACACGCAGGTGACGTGGAACGGGATGCGCATCAATTCGCCGATGCTGGGCATGACCGACTTTTCGATGATCCCTCCTACTTCATCGACGACGCTTCGCTGCTGCACGGCACCTCGTCGGTCAACGAGACGGGCGGCGGCCTGGGAGGTGCGGTCAAGCTCTCGACGCGCCCTGCCGATGCGGACGGTTTTCAACCTGCAATACACGCAGGGTGTCGGCTCGTTTTCGACTTTCGACGAGTTTTTGCGCCTCACCTACGGCAAAGACCGCTGGCAAACTTCGACACGCGTCGTCTATTCCTCCTCGCCAAACGACTTCAAGTACAGAAACTACGGATAAAAAACGTGCTTATCCTGGACGACGACCAACATCATCGGCTCTACTACCCGATCGAACGCAACAAAAGCGGTGCATGCCACCACGATTTCCACGCGTTGCAGGAAGTCTATTACAATACCGGACACGGCGACCGTTTCGGATTGCAGGCCTGGGTATGTCAATTCGAAGCGGGGACTTCCTGATGCTGTCGGTCGATCACAAAGGGAGAACGACGACTACCTGAACCAACAGCGCGAACAAACCCTGCGCAGCATCCTTTCGTGGGATCACCTGCGCAAAAAGTGGAAAGTGGGCGTCAAAAAGCCGGTTATATCCATACCTGGATGGCCTACGACTACGAACGGGAACTCGGCAACGGAAAATGGAGAAGATGAGTCCGCTCGCGCAGCACGAGTCAACACCTTCTTCGGCCAGGTGGACGGAGAATACTACCTCGGGAGAAGTGGCTCTTCACGGCAACCGTTTCGGCACCAGCATCTGGTGCGAAGCATCGACAAAACATTATCCGATGGATAACCAGCAGCCGACCGGATCCCCAACGGCAACAAAACCAAAAGTGCCCGTCGGTTATGACAAAGGACGCATCGAACTGTCGGGATACGTGTCGATCCGCTACCGCCCCACCGAGCGCCTGGGCCTTTCGATAGGCCTGCGCGAAGAAAGATGTTCGGCTCGGAGTGGACACCGATCATTCCGGCCTTTTCACCGACTTATCTGATCTCGAAACGCGGCAACCTCGTCGCCAAGGCCTCCATTTCGCGCAACTACCGCTTCCCGACACTCAACGACCTCTACTTCCTGCCGGGCGGCAATCCCGGCCTGAGAAACGAGCACGGATTCAGCTACGACGCCGGTCTGTCGTTCGCTACGCGGGCCGCGACGGGTTTACACCCTGCGGGGGCGAAGCCACTTGGTTCGACCATCCCCGACAACTGGATCGTCTGGCTGCCTACGGCCAAAGGATTCTGGACGCCCAAAAACGTCATCAGGAGGTGCATGCCTACGGCGTGGAGGAGTGAAAGCAGGGTCTACAAGAAGAACACGGGCAACTCTTCGACGCCTATCGACTTGGAGGAGGCATACCTGCTCGCTTCGGAGGCCGATATGTGGCTGAACGTCGGCATGGCGAACACACTCGACGAACTGAAAGCCGCCTGCCCGAAGTTCGCCGATACCCGCTGCGTCCGAAACGGCTATGTCTATAACAACAACGCCCGCACCAATGCCGCCGGAGGCAACGACTACTACGAATCGGCCGTCGTGAATCCCGACCTTCTTCTGCGCGACCTCGTGAAGATATTCCACCCCGAGTTGGTCGAAGAAGATTTCGTATACTACAAACAACTGAAATAGATGCGTTCACGCCCCGTCATCCTGTTCACCGCGTTGTCCGTGCTTACGGTCGGCCTCTTCCTGTTGGATTTGGCTGTGGGCGCGGTTCGCATTCCCGTCGGCGACGTATGGGCGGCCCTGACGGGCGGCGACTGCCCGCGGACTACGGCGAAAATCGTACTGAACATACGGCTGATAAAGGCGGTTGTGGCTCTGCTGGCCGGGGCGGCGCTATCGGTCAGCGGCTTGCAGATGCAGACATTGTTCCGCAATCCGCTGGCCGG
>VOFG01003988.1_pt1 | contig 38556 bp, 60 predicted proteins | sample 5384171 | NCBI WGS metagenome assembly VOFG01 (sample SAMN12384726, study PRJNA508395) | human gut metagenome | isolation source: healthy gut F | host: Homo sapiens
GGTGTTTTCCATGTGTTTCTATCCTTTTTATTATTATACCATCTTTTTACCTTTGGCTGTCTTCTTTTTTAGTATAGCACCATTATAATTATACATCAGTTTATTGTACAGTCTTATAAAGCTGCATAAATATTATTTTCAACAATCTACCGTTTTCACACAATTCCGATTTTTTATCATGCGTACGGCAAGTCAGTAATGTTTATCACCGTATTTTTGAACTTATATGTCGCTCCGCATTTTGCACAGAAAATCTTGCCGGACAGCAAATGCCCGTTATTTGAATACGGCCTGTACCGTTCCTTCAAAATCTTCTAAACAGTTTCAAAGACACTTTTTCGATAATCGGCGGGTTAGTATCCGAAACATAATATTTCTGTTTTTCACCGTAATTACGTTTTTAATATGAGGAAGAGTTTCTGTTACATAATTTTTCTGAAACATGCATTGCCGGTATATCGCTCATTTTCAGAATGTATTCACGACATCGGCTGTCCATAATTTCTGTTTTTAGCTACTCGGAATATTATGTTTATTAAGCGTATCGGCAATCTTATTTTGTTCCATGTCCGCTGATATACCAACCAAAAATCTGTCTGACAATTCGTGCCTGTTCTTCATTCACTTCAAGCCTACCGTTTATGATATCAAACCCAAAACGGCGGACGAGCAATTTTATATTTGCCGCTTTGCATATGCTGCACAGCGAAGCATTGTATTTTTCTTCTGCCATTGTCGACTGTATTACCGTTACTGTCGGCATACTCTCACCTTCATTTTACCAACAAGGATACCATTTTTTCGCCGGAATGGTATTACCAAACTCAATAAAATTATTTTTCCGAGCCTGTGCAGTTTTTACGTTTGTCCGCATGTCCTGCTGCTACACAGAGGCACATTGCAAACATTCCTACAACACCGCCAATTATCAATCCGATGATAAATCCCAACAATTTAAATCCTCCTTCCACCGTGTCCTTTGAGGACGAAAACTTTCTATAAATATCTTCTGTATTTCTGCTGTTAAAATTCTGTTTTTCGTTTTTTATCCAGCTTATCTGTAAATATTCAGAGTTATTACTGCGGTCTGCATTTGTCAGAACGCAGTTTATACATACTGGGAGTGAAAAAATGAAAGAAAAAATAAAACATATGCGCGGTCGCATGCCGTTTGTGTCTTGCCGAAATATCATCCGTGCTATCGTTGTGTCTGGTGTACAAAAGATACCAACGTGCTGTTCTGCCCTTTTAGAATCAAACGAAGGCTACGGATATTAGGTAATAAAGCATTGCCATAAACTGCAAAATGGCATAAAAAAAGAGCAGAAGTTGACAATAACTTCAAAAGCTGCTTGTCAAACTCCTACTATATATTTAACATATATGTGGTGTCTGTACTAAGTCAGAATATATAATTTTTATTTCTTACTGGCGTTTCCACCGGATTTTGCATTCGAATTGATTGTTACATAATCTCCTCGCAAGACTTTGAATTGAATTTTTATTTTATCAGTGCTCTGCTATTAGTTTGGTGGCGAAGTGGGGAAAAGCTTATATTGTTAAAAGACCTAATGATTTACCTTTTCTTTAGTAATCAATTTAGAGACGGTAAAAGTTTCAAAAAATGTTATTATCAAAAAAAGAATCGTTGCGATCACTGAACTTAAAACTACACTTAAAGGATTTACAGTTATTTGCTGTGACACAGCATAATATATCATGTTCTTCGTAAATATAAGCAGCGGATATACAACTATACTGCCAACGAAAGCAAAAAGAACTATTTTAATAAATAATTCCATAAATATCATCTTTTTTACATCTTCACGCCTTACTCCCATGTTTGTAAGCATGATAAAATATTTGTGCCTTATTACTATGTTGTTTTTTATTATCCCTTTCAGAACTATAACAGTTGTAATAAGCAGTGCCGCACACAAACCGCCAAAGCTTTTATTATCATATCTTGTTCAGTTTATATTGCCGAATATAATACCACCGCATCGTTTTCTTCAAGATTATAGATCCCCGAAATAAGCTCATCTCTTTTTTTGACAGCCTCAGAAAATCTTGACTGTAAATACAAAGCTTTTTGTTTGCAGAACTGAAATTATTTAGTGTGTCCTTATCGGAAATATATATCTGGGAATAATTCTTTTTTACCATGAAGATAAAATATATTTGAATCGATCACGCCGCAAACTGTATAATCCTTCATTATACAGTTATTCATATAATAAATAAATATTTTTTTCCAATGATATTTTCTTTGCTTATACCAAACTTTTCAAGATAATAATCGCTCATCATTATTTCCTTCTTTTTGCTTAGTATACTTCCCATAAGCTTAGGGAAACGATTTTAATTCCTCAGAATCGCCTTTTGAAAAAAGAGTGCTTTCTGCGGTTATTGTACTCACTTTGAAATCTACACTACACATATCTTCGATTATCATGTCGGTAATACTAAAATCATATGTATAGTCATTTATGCCTTTATAGTTATGCCCCTCGTATTCTATACTGAGATCCATTTTTTTAATGTGTGCATACACTTCGTTAAAATATTCAGTTGTACTTTGTATGCCATGTCCATTTAGAAAATAGTCGAATATTTCAGATACTATTTTTTGCTTCACTTTCATTTATATATAGCTTACCGTCAATTAAATTGTATCCGAATGGCGCACAGGAAGTTATGTATTGACCTGATTTCATTCTTTTTGATAGCTCCATTTTAATTTTTTTGAAATCGAAGTCGATTCCTCCTGCGCCAGACCTCCCATAACAGTTATCATCATTTCGTCGGACATGTTTGCCGTATCTATGTTTTCCTTTTCAAAAAGCACCGTAATTCCGAGAAATTTCAGTTCCCGTAATACAGTCAGGACATTCCTTTGTATTTCGGGCGAAACGGGATATTGACTTCGATATTATACGGTCGATTTTGCCTCTTCGGCAGTCTTTGAGCATTCGCCGGAAATCCTCACGCTTGTCCATTCGAGTACCGGTCACGCCCTCGTCTGCATAGACGGAAACAAGCGTTTCTGTTTTACTGTCGGCAAAGGAAATTTTCGTAATACCGCATCTGTGCCATGAACGAATTCAGCTGGTCGGCGGAGTCGGAACTGACTCTGCAATATGCCGCTACTCGGATTTTCTGCTCTTGTCCTGCTGCAATTGTCGGCTGAATTACAGTCACATTTGGATTCATATCAGCGCCTCCAATCTATTTTTTCACTACATACAATACCACTTTCTTGAAAATTGGTATCACCAAACCCAACGAAATTACGCCGCCAGAGCTGTGCAGAACCGACTAAAGCAGTCCTCTTTGTTTAGTGCATTCAGCTGTTTGAATTGCTGCTCATTCAAAGTTCCGTCTGACAGTAACTTTTCTGCTATCAACTTCATAATTCCATAGGCATATTCAGCTTATCCGTATTTATTCATTTTTGATTTCTCCTTTGTTAAATTGATATATATATAACGCAAATGCAGGAAAGATTGAACCTGCACTTGCGTTATATCCGCACTGCATAAATTTGTTCTGTAAAACAGCAAAAAGCAGTGCGGTATAACTTTACGTTTTGCCTTCGTCCGATTTCTCAGACGATTTTCCGCAATATTTATCCTCAATCTCCGTTGCAGCGGAACATCGAAAACGATTGACAGCTTATCAATCTCATGGAATTCTTATCCCTCCGAGGTTCTCCCGAAGCCGCCCTCATTGCTTGTTTCTATGACTGGACGGAAGTATCATTATCCTCCTGCGTTTCATTGCCCCTGAAAAGCTGTTTCAGTCTTGAAGCTGCATATTTACTCTCTCTTTCGAGGTCATAGCGTATGGCTTCTGTGGCTGACGATTTTTTGACCGCCCGCAGGATTAACGTTTTCCCTGATGCTGTATATTCAATTTTCAAGTTTCCTGAAAGGAATTATTTTTTCTTTTCGCTTGTATACGGTAAGAAAACAGCGTTTTGACAACCATATTTTTATTCCTTTTCTAAAAGTTTGTTAAGCTTGCATAAAATTTTCCTTTTCTTTTTGTGCACATTTTGCTGAGTTGTACATAAAATTTCAGCGCATTCACGCTCCGTTTTATTTTCAAAATACAGCATTTCTATCAGTTCACGCTCTGATTCGGGCAAAAAAATAAGGCAGTCATAAAGCTTTTCAACAAGAATTTTATGAGCTGCCTTTTTCTCGACATCATCGTATTCAGTTATGAATTCTCTGAAATTTTCAAATGAACCATCCTTACCGCCAATTAACGCTGAAAACTGTATTTCATGGTTATAGAACGAACTATTATTATTTTCAATAGCCCATTTTGTTCTGTTATATTGCGTACATACTTCACAGCTTACCTCAACTTCTGTATATTTCCCCGAAATCGTGTCATAAACACAAACTGTGTTTTTTTCATATCCTCACCTCCGTTCGATTTGAAATCAAAGGTCGGCTATGGATATTTGGCTGTTATGCACAGCCATTTGTATTTAAAGATCATTTTATTATCCTTTATTCGTGTTCAGAAAAGAGGACATAAAAAGCCCGCATACTATGTACGCAGGCTAAAATCATTTTAATCAGAATATACAAAACAAGAATGTAAAATACTTCGCTTTGTAATTTCTGCAAAACGATTATATTTATATCCTCATTTTTTTCTGATTACTTATTAAATTTTGTATAGGTATAAAAAATCTCCGTTCTGCTTAATGCAGAACGGAGATAATAAATAGAATAAAAAACAATTTAAAAATGTTCTCGCTTTATTCAAGCACAGAATTTTTGCTATTTTGTCAAGAAGCAGTGCTTGGGTAAGTGCGAATTCCTTTCTCAAGCTGAGATAGATATGCGTTTAAGATTCCAATCACCTTAGCGAGTTCCTGACTTTCCATAGATAACTTATGCCTTTGCTCGGATATGAACTGACCGAAATTAGGTTTTTCGTTCATGTTTTTCCTTGAAAGGAATTGTTCTGGGAAATAAATTTAAAAGTTCACCTTGTATGCCAAACGGCAATAATTTCTCCCTCATTTTCAGAAAAAAATGATATATGGTACACCACCAAAAGAGTCTTTTAATGTGCCAGTAACCAACCAAGTTCTGCTTTCTTTATCCCAATAAACTTTATACGGCTTCGTTTTGCAAACTCCTCTTCCATATATATCCAACCAAATTTCCAGTGCATATTTTTTAGCCATATTAGAACTTTTAATACTTCCCACATATCTTGCGTAGCCAAATATTTTGCGATGAAGAAAATTCTTCAACTTCTTGTTCATAGGTTTTAATGTTAAACGTTTGTACCTGCTCTGATTTATTCAATAATACAGAACATATAATTATTAATATAATAGTAGCCAATGAGACAATTATAACCAATTTACGTTTTCTTTTTCATCATTGTTTTTATCTTAACATCGGGATGATTAGGATCGTACGGAATATCATCACATATCTCCTCACTATTATCTACACCATAAACATAATTATGACGGTGTTGCTACATAAATAGATACGCCTTTGTTAAAGGAATATTTTAAATCTTCCTCTGAAAATTGGTCGCTTTCATATTTTGGATCATAGGCACCATGTGTATGTACTGAAGCTGATTGTTTTTTTAAATATAGGCGCCCATGGTGGATTCGAACTATGTTCATCACCTTTTTTACTTTAGTATAAGTATACATGGTCACTTCTTTTGTTTCTTTAATTTTAAAAGTATATACAAGAGAATCTGAAGCAGGAAATAGCTTGCTATCAAATCCTAAAACATCTAAAATATTAAGCTTCACATATTTGGTAGTAGTAACTTTTTCCTTAACTTTATAAATAGTAGTTGCATACTCAACATTTTCTTCAATTGATTTCGGGTTATAATTGATTGCAAAATCTTTCGCTGCTTCATCCATTGTTTTAAATTTATCACCCTTTTTATGTCCACTTGGATCTATATTAATTATAGAATTATTATGACAATAAGTATATAAATTAAGACTTAACGGATCAGCAATATTTCCAGCAAAGGAATCTCGGCTAATAAACCTACCAGTACTTGGATTGTAATACCTCGCCCTCAGATAAACAGTCGCAGTTTCCTTGTCGTAATATTCACCGCAATAACGGAATGCATTTGTGTCATTCTTATCAATATTTTTCTCAACACCAAACGCATCATATCTGTAACTCTTGGTTACCTTACCGTCTTTATCAGTAAGATTTACTACATCGCCATGAGCGTTCTGAGTATAGTAAGTATATTCGGACTTATCACCATTCCAATAGTTATACTTTGCAACAAGATTTGTTCCACGAATATAACAATCTGCCTCATAAAACTGGTTATCAATTACATCTGCAACAAATTTATTATATCATAATTTCAATCTTGGTTAAATATAAGAGTAAAGAAAAAATTAATTTTTCTTTACTCTAAACTCTTATGACCAACCATGTAAATCTACATGAATCGGTGAAATATCAATAAGCAAATTTATTAATTCTTTTACATAAGCATTATCAGTATAATAATTTATTTTATAACTTTTTCGATTATAGTAAATTGCTATATCCCATGAATCATAAACTATTTTATAATTTAATGAATCCTTGTTATTTTCAATTTCTTTTAACAATTTTAAAATATGTACTATATCTTTTTGATATAAGTTTACAACTTTTTTCTTCTACATCAGAAGTATAACTTATAAAATTCTTAGAAACAATATTATCAGTTTTTCTAGTTCCAAATATCTAGTCAATTTTCCATCTACATTAATGTCAAAATAATAGGTCTCACTATCTGTACCAGTTGGATAAATAGCAATAATGATATTATCACTCGGTTCAACATTATTAATATTTTCATTTAAATTATTAATAACAATATAAATAATAATAAAAATAATAATTACAATCGACATAAATAATATTAATTTCTTCCCAAAATTAATACGCACCCCTGCTTAACTCAATCTATGTTTCCCATCTAAGATCATTCTCTGTTATATCATCTTTTTATTTATATCTAAGACCAACTGTTGCTACTTCTTCTTTAGCAGAACGCGCTTCCCTTACGCTTGTCGTTTTAAGCAATGTACTAATAATCTCAGAAAACACTGTTTTATCTCTATCCATGCGTGACTTATAAAAATATGATATTTTATGTGAACCCAGATTAACACCTCTGGCAGCCCTATCAGCATGTATCAACTCATGCCCCAAGCCTATATAAGATGGACGTTTTTTCATCGATACATATCCGGAATTAAATTAACTGTTTTTAATTTGTATATCTTTCATAGGATTGAAATAAACTGTTCCTCGCTCCCATTTGTGTCATATCATATCTGTAACGCTTTGTTACCTTACCGTCTTTATCAGTAAGATTTACTACATCGCCATGAGCGTTTTGTGTATAGTAAGTATACTCAGTTTTCTTACCGTTCCAGTAGTTATACTTAGCTACAAGATTTGTCCTCTGAATATAACAGTCAGCCTCATAAAACTGGTTATCAATTACATCTGCAACAATCTGCTGATTTCCGTCCCAAACATGATTTATCGTTTCTCCATTAACGGTTTTCTCATATCTCAGACCGCTTGCGTTATACTTATAGCTTGCAGTGGTTTCACCATCAGTGAAGCCGATAAGCTGATTCAGACCGTCATAAGTATTAGTTTCGGTCTTGCCTTCAGCAGTTTTGGTAATCTGGTTACCGTTAGCATCATAGGTGTAAACCGTCTGCTTAACATTACTGTTCAGGTCAAGCGAATTTTCTTCACCCTCAACAGTCTTTACTTCCTTTTGCAGAAGCGCTATATAATTGCCTTGAGCGTTATTGTAATTGTACTCAGTTACATAATCCTCAGTACCGGCAGCAGTCATTTTAGAACGGTTACCGTAATCGTCATACTCGTATGCATAGGTATCAGTACTATTTCCAATCTCAACAGATTCCTGCGTCAGTCTTTTCAGACCGTCATACTCATATTCCGTAGTTTCTATTATACCATTTTCTGCTGTTCTTTGCAAGCATCAGAACCATCAAGATAATACGAATATTCGTAGCTTGATATGGTACTATTGCCCTTTTTGTTAACGCTTTACTATTCTGTTTGCGTTGTTGTAGGTATAGGTCGAAATTACTCCGTTTGCAAGAGTTTCCGAGTTTCTTGTTGCCATTTGCTGTCGTAGGTATAGGAAACTGTTTCAGAGCCGCTCTCCTTGACCTTTATCAATACTCATTTCACTATCATATTCATATGTCTTTATATGAATACATCAAAAAGATGATTTATGACCTGTATCTGCTTGTCTTACATACTGCGAAACGCCTTCATAGAAATATCCTCTGAAAAGGTGGAATTTCCGTCATATTCTGTTTCTGTATATTTTCTTCCAAGTGAATCATAAATTGTTGTTGTCGTAAGACCGTTGCTTACTGTCTGAGTGATTCTTCCCATATTGTCATAATTATATGACTTTGAAACATTTTTTGAAGAATCGCTTTAGAGATTAACCGTATTTGAAGTAAGCACACGGTTGAGTGCGTCGTAAGTATTGGTCGTGACGTTGCCGTTTGCGTCTGTGTTTGTAAGTACATTTCCGTTTCAGGTCATATGTTATTGTACCTGAATTGTAGCCTGTGCTGTCGGTAGTTCTTACCGCTCTTAGCCAGTTATCATACTCATACTCTGTTGTCAAATACGATGTGTCGCTTTCAGATGAAATACCCGTGTACATCTTTATCTGAACTCCGGCGTTGTTGTAGAAATACTTTGAAATATTTTTATCCTTTGAATACTGTTCCGCTCAGTGTTACCTGTACCAACAGACCCATTGCGTTGTACTTATTCTGAGTAACGCTGTTTTTGCCTGCTTGTATCAACAGTCTGGATTGTCTTGATTACATTTCCGTTTTTGTCGTACTGACTTTCTGTAACGAGTATCTTACAGTACCGTTTTCAGTGTCAAACGGAGCATATGTTTTAGTCAGCTTGTTAAACTTGTTGTACTCATATTTTGTGGTATTGTTCAGAGCGTCTGTCTGACGGGCAAGCTGTCCGTTTGCGTAATATGCACTTGTTCACTTGGTTTCGCCGTTTGTCTTTTCAGTGACAGGATTTCCTCTGAAATCGGCAAGTGTTTCCGTCAAAACTTGTTTTTCTGCAGTGATATAGGTTTTCTTGATCGTTTTAAGCCCGCTGCATGACTTGAGAAGAACAACTGTCAAGTGCTGTGTAAATATCAAAGCCGTGATTCTTTACAAACTCATATTCCGTAGATGTAAGAATCTGATTTACACTTTCCGAATTCGCCTTAAAATATGTTGACTTTTCACGCTGTAATCCGTCATATTCGGTTATGTTTATTGTTTTATCAGGATTGGTTTTTTCTCGGTAACATTTCCGTATGCGTCATACTTAAATGAAGTCACATTTCCAAGGGCGTCGGTCTGCGTTTTAACTGCACCGCTTGGAGTAATATTCTGTGATGTGTTCCATGACTCTTGTCGGCAGAATAATTAGGCGAATATTCGGCTGTCTTTCTGCTGAGCTTGTCGTATTCCGTGATGGTAACAGCAGCTGTGGAGCCTGTGCCGTAATCCTTAACCTTTGTGACGTTGTTGAACTTGTCATACTCATATTCCTTTACTGCATAAACGTTGTTGGCAATGTCAACGCTTGTAGTTTCCTTTGAAACCTGAAGCTGTGAGTTGTATCCGTATTCAACCGAGTTTACAACCGTATTTCCGTCCTTGATTTCCTTCTTGATGGGCAGTCCCTTGGCATTGCCGGAAGTTCCGTAAGTATACTCTGTCACATTCCCTTCAGGGTCGGTAATGGTGCGGACAAGACCTGCAATTGAAGCAGTCTCACTTGCAGGATAATAGGTGTAAACTTGTCATTGCGTAATCGGCATAGCTTACCTGCGAAAGGTCATAACCGCTTGCCGCCATTGCGTCTGCATTGGAAACAGGACTTAAGGCTCTGATACTTTTTCAGAACATTCACGCCTGATTCATCATACTCATTAATCACAACATTTTTGCTCTCGTCAACCTGAATCAGCGGCATGTTTTTATTCGTTGTAGCGCGCTAAAGTATATGTGCCGTCAGGGTTGATCGTCTTGATTCACATTTGCCGTTGTCATCACGTTCATACTTGGTGGTATTGCCCATGATATCGACGCATTCGGACATTTCATCGTACTTGTTTTCATCGTCAATCATGTTGTAGGTGATTTTATCGACCTCATATGTCTGACCGTCGGTTTCAACAGTATTTGTCTTGACTGCATACTTTTCGTCGTAATCGTAAGTGAAAGTTTTTACGAGTTTATCGCCGTCAAATTCCTTTGAGACCCGTCTGTTTGAACGCCTTTATCATAAGTGTATTCCTGTTTGAATCCTGCAGAATTAGTCAGCCAGTTTACAAGAACCGTTATCGTTGTAAACGATCGTATCTGTAACCTCATCGTAGCAGTTTGTGATTTTGCAGAGTCTGCCATTTCCGTCGTATTCATAGGTTTCAGTTACCGCCGGATACGCTTGTTGCAGACACAAGCTGAAAATCATTATTGTAGGCATAGGTTACAATGCGATTAGCAGAAGTATCTTCGATTTTAGTAATTCGGGAATGCTCACTGTTGCCGTTGTAATGATTTTATAGGTTCTGCCTGTGGAATCGGTTACGATTCTCTGATTGTTGGACATAGCGGAAATCGTCAAAGTGTTGCCGTTTGCGTCCTTTACCCAATCCAGTTCGCCGTCTGCATTGAAGTGATACCGGGACTGAGCTGCGTTTGTGATTGTATACTCGTCACCAGATTTTGTCATTGTGCTGTGAGCGTTCAAGCACTCAAAGCCGCCGTTGCCGTCGTCCTTAAACGTAGTGTTAGAGCCGTCGGGGAGCACTACCTGATAGTAACCCTGTGCAGGAATCACTATTTTGCTGACGTCAATATTGAAATCCCAGCCAATACCGAATGAGCCTTCTTCATCGCTCATAGAGTTGTAGGTTCTTACGAAATCAGACTTTACGCCCGGTGACGCAATACTTAAATCTGTGAAGGATTTTGTGTAGTTACCGGTGGCAATATGTACGCCGTCGCCGATTTCCCAGCCCTTACGATAGAGTGTGTAATCGGGAAGAGCATATGGTCTCCACCATGGTCTGAACCAGAAGTTTTCTTCGGTAAATTCCTTGGTTACAAGAATACCGTATTCATAGTCAAAATTTAAACGGCGTTCTGTATTGTAGCTGCCGTCCTCGTTATCAATATATGTTTCCGGATTGTCCCAAAGAATCGTCTGCTTTCCGCCCTCATAGCCGAAAATTATGATATGTTCTCCGGAAGAGTAAATTGCCTTGTCGCCAGATAATTCGTTTACTTCCCATGTCGGTCCCGCAAAACGAATCTGTCCTGCCGTCCATTTTCCCTCCATGTCCTGAAGAGTGATGTATGTCCAGTTACCGCCAACATACAGCCTGTCGTCAGCGTTTGTCATCAGAATCGTGTCATAGCAATTTGCCTGACCGAAATCGAAGCAGTTGCCGATGTAAACCTCGCCGCCGTTTAAGTTCATCAGCTGTCCTGTGCTGCCGCCCCAGCCGTCAGGTGAAGCTGTTCTGAACACAAGATTATTCTGGATAAGCAGCTTACCGCCGTTAACGTCCAGAGTTGCTCCGTTGCCGGACCAGAACTGAGGCATATCGGTTGTGAACGACATGCAATCCGCAACGCTGATTACACAGCCGTTAAGGTCAAGATTTGTATCATGCAAATTGAAGCTGTAAGGAAATTCGCCGCTTGCAAGCACCTTCAGATTTCTCTTGAATGCATGATCCCAGTCAAGATTTCCGGAAGCTGAATATGCTGCTGTAAACCACGAAACATCAGCATTTTCAATTGTACCGTTGTTGTCCTTGTCCATGTATTCAAAATAATTTTCGGAACGGCCTCGTTTCTGTGCGTCCGCATTTATTTTTGCAAGACCTTGTTCGTAATCTTCCTTATTTACGATTACGTCTCCTGTCATTTCATGGTTGTATATGTAAACCCATGTATCCGGCTGACGAACTCCATTAAGCTCGCTTTGAAACGCTGCTAATTCTTCCTCACTTGCGCCTGAAGCTTCTAAAAGCTCGTAGTCAGTATCGTTGATAACTCCGTCGAGATTAATGTCAAGATCCTGAACACTCTGCGGAAGCTCATAATATTCATCGTCGTCAAGGCTATCATAAAAAATCACAGAATGCGTTGAGGTCAGCCTGACTTATGACATTATCGCCGTCAGCGTCCATACTCGGATTGAAATCACTGTCACCACGGGTCGCTCCCAGACAGCTCTGAACATATGCCAAATCGGCAGCATCGATCACATCGTCGCTCCACTGATTTGCGTTATCCTCATTCCATGTAGTATCTCCGGGAACGAGAGTAACGGTGTCCAGTGAATCGTCTGAACCTACCTGAAATTTTCCTGTGCCAAAGTCCTTAAGATAAAATGGCAGATATCCGTCGCACTCGAACTTTACATGATATACGTCGGAGCCGCTTGCTGAAACCGTATAGTAATTGCCGTCAGCAACTTCTACACTGTTGATCTCCTCCCAGTTTCCGTTGAAAATACGCACAAAAATATGAGTGTCATCCAATGCGGTATGACCGCTGACAACACCCTTTTGTACCTTTCCTGTGATGGTAAGTCCTGTAGCAAAGGAAACTTCATCGCTGAGTTCCGCACTGTATGCAGTAATTCCCGCTTCAGGCGAGCCGAAATATTCCACTTCACCCAGACCTTCAACAGCATTTTCATATACCTGTGCAAGTTCGTCCGCATTTTCGGAAGCTGCAAGGATTCCTTTATCCCGGCAATTGTTTCCGCATGAGCGATACCCTGGGAACTGCCGTCGCCGTAGATCATTACCTGTCCTACGAACATGACGGACAGTGCGCCGGCTACTATCCTGCTTAGTTTTTGTTCATTAACTTCCTCCATAATAATAAATTTAAAAGTGGCTATAGATGATTTGTTTTATCTTTAACAATGTAATAATCATTCTTTCGTTAAGGCCAAAATCATATTTTTAATATAACCATTCCCATAAATTATATATAAATATTATGTCGAATGTCAACAGAATATCCCCCATATATGCATATTTTCATCCCCTATATGCAGTTTTTATATCAACTCATTAAAATTCTTATACAAGTTGTTTTTTAATTTAATTATCATTTGCATTTATTGGTTATAATAAAACAATTTATTTTCTCGTCAATATTCCACTGCGTTCTGTTGTAATGTATCCGAATATCCTCACCTCCGTTCAATTTGAAATCAAACGAAGGCTATGGATATCTGGCTATCAAAGACAGCCGTTTTTTAGTCCAAAACATGAATTTCTTTTCCTTTGAACTGTTTTTTGGCATAAAAGAGCCTATATATACAGGCTCACGATTAGTCTTTAGATTATATTAAATTTGGATAAAATCTCCGTTCCGCTGATGCGAAACGGGAGTAAAAATAATGCGGAACAAATTCAATTGGCTTTGAAAGCTTGGTTTGCTCCACCATAAACTATAAATAAATAATAATGCAATCTCAATTATTAATTTTTGCAGCATATATGTGATAATAAATATTGCAAAAATGAAAAATACTCTCCAGTATATCCTTTTTATCCATATAATGTGTAATTTTTCGAGTATCATTTCATTAATTTTTGAACCAAATAAAGTTTCTGAAGCAGCAATTATTCCTAACATAAATAAAAACAGCACCTGACATCATAAAACAACATTAATAAAATTATAAGATGTTTTTTCATTTTAAGGTGTATCCTCTCTGATTGCTCTTTTTTCAGGATCCTTACTAAATGCCGAATATACTGTATTTACTACATTACATGCAGCAAAAGTATATGATAACGTTTTACCAAACGTTGAAACTGGTTTTGCAAATATTTTCCAAATGGAGGCATTCTTCTGTTACTAGCATTATATGCTTTAGAAAAAATACATATCTATCAAATTTGCCATATGCATATTTAGCAGTAGTAAGTCTGTTTTAGATGCAACAGAGAATCCAGCTATACTAACACCATTATTAAATAAAGATTCTCCCAACATTTCTGGTAATTTGACTGCTACTTTTTCCTTCATTTTTACTTTCTTTTTTATATTGTAAAATTAACTTCTGTTGCCTTAGAGGCGGTAGTTATTGCACCAGAAATGGCAGCAGTACCTGCAATAGAACCAGCACCAAAATGTTGCAACAATTCCGCCTGTTGCACCAATAAGACCACCGCCAACTCCGCCAACTACAGCACCTTTACCAACTCCAGCTGCTGTTGACCAGAATAAATCAGAACCAGTTTTACCTTCCTCTTTCGCTGACTTATATGATGAGACTCCTCCACTGCACCTCCGATTACAGGCGCCAGCTATAGCACCTACTACAAGTGCTGTGAGAATAAAGTTACCTGATGGATCAGAATAAATTATCGGATTATTATGACAATAGGTATATCTATTCAGTGAAAGCGGATCTTCATTTTACCGGCAAAACTATCCTTTGAAATAACCCTTCCATTGTCGGATCATAATATCTCGCCCTGAGGTGAATTGTACCTGTTTTTCTTGTAGGTGTTATAATTAAAACTTTTAAAGCGAGCCTATAAATAAGCTTTTATAACCAATTTGTCACTATATATTTTTTGTATCTTATATCCAAGACTATTCAGGCTATTCAATATTATATCAAAGGTTATACTGTTTCATACCAAAAACAAATATGCAATCCTTCACTATAGGAGAAAACACAATTAGTATATTCCAATTCAACAAATGTTTCCAAACCTTTCATGTTATACTTTTTTATACGAGTTAACATACTTATCCCAAGTAATTTTAGAAAATGGTTTAAAAAAGTGGTTTCTAAATAATAAAGACAGATATTAGGTAGCATATCATATGATTTTTTATTCATTTTCAACATCCCTATGGCACTAATGCGGGGATCAAAAAACTTTTTCTTTAAATGTTTCCATAGTTTTGTCAATAAATAATCCATTTGAACTAAAAAAAATTTGGTATTTCAAATCTGCATTTAACAAGTTCTGACTCAGTAAGATTTTCTCCAAACTCCCGGTTCAAATTAAAGTAATAATTTCCATCGTTTGCAAAACATTTAATAACTTTTTTAATTGATTTGATATTAGTTTATCATAAGTGCTAGGAAGATATAAATCAGGAAAATAAATATGACATATGTTTTGAAATCTATTCTTCATACAAACTCTATTTAGTAATAGAACATATAGTATGATAGTGAAAGCTTATTAATAAGCTTTCACTATCATACAGATTGAATTACTTTTTATTTCTTACACTGGGAACAATAAATGTAGATCTAATAGGCATATGATTCTTAGTAGTAACACCGGAACGTGGTCTATAGTGATAATGCAACCCATATTGAGTATCCCACTCAACTCTACTTAAAAATCCTGTTGAAGAATTCTTGGTAGATATAAACGCTCCACCCTGTGTTTTAGGAGTTTGATATAATATCTCAGTATTTCCCAATTTAAAGCCAAAGCCTTTTATTTCCTGAACATAATTTTAACATTGCCTTAGATTTTTATGTTCTTAATAGTATTGGACAACTTTGACCCTATATTTGTTTTGGATAAAAATGATCCCATTTTATCCATTCCTTTCAAGAAGCAAAGAAGTTGTACCATTCACTGCTGTTTCTGTAGCAACTGATAAAAGTGAGTTTGATACATTGCTTAGTGTCAACTCCTTTTTGCCAGAAATATATTGCCAACTTTCACTAGATACTGAGTGAGCGGCAGCACCAGCATAACTTGCTGCTGCCATATTTCCTGTTCCAGCAAAAACAGCACCTCCAACGGCACCTCCTATTGCTGCACTTCCCAAACCATCATACCACTTCTGACCCGACACGATATTTCCAACAAGTTGACTACCAGCCCCTAAAATACCACCTATAACGCCGCCAGCCACAATATGCCAGAAGTGTCCGTCTGGATCGACATTAACAATCGGATTATTGGTACAATAAGTGTATAGGTTCAGACTAAGCGGATCTTCATTCTTACCAGCAAAGCTGTCCCTTGAAATAAATCTGCCTATTGACGGATCATAATATCTCGCTCTAAGGTATATTGTACCTGATTCAGCGTCATAATATTCACCGCAGTAGCGGAACGCATTTGTATCGGAATCAACAATATCCTTTTCAATACCAAAAGCATCGTACTTGTAAGACTTAGTTACTTCGCCATTGGCATTTGTAAGATTTACAACATCGCCGTGAGCGTTCTGGGTGTAATAAGTATACTCAGTTTTATTTCCGTTTTGCTAATGATATTATACCATAACTTCAATATATTGTAAAGAAAAAATCCCCCGTCCTGCTTAATGCAGAGCGGGGAATAACAACAAAGCAGAATATGTGCACATTAAATACTTGTTTTACTTAAATTCATACCTAAGTTGATTATTTAAAAAAATTATCTTTGTTACTGTATTTGCTAATTAAATTTTCTATAGTTTTTTTTCCCATATAAATATTCATTTTCCCTATATTGAGTGTCAAGCATTGATAGAGACAACAATAACTCCCAAAAATTTTCATCATTTATTTCTAAATCATAGTTCTCAACATATTGTTGTGCCCATTCTGCTACTTCATTTCTTAAGGTAAAATCGTCCCTTAATTTTAAAAGCATAGAGTATATTGTATCAAAATCTGGTTCTTGCATACATATCACCATTTCCCAGTATATCGTCCAGAACGATCAAATTGATAATGAACCTTACTTCCACCAGTAACAGATACATCGGGTCTAACTTGTCTTACTCTTCCTGCATGATCAAGTGTTTCGTTCCAGCCCTCATTTTTCCAGTAGATGGATTCCATTCACGAACATATCTTGCCCCTGACATTTCGCCAGGTTTATCAGCTTTCCTAAACGTGTCATAAAATCTATATCTACCATCTGGCAATTCCTTACTCCACCTTTACCATGCTTTTTGAGACATCTTATAATAAGTTTTTAACTTATCATATTGAGCCGCACTATGTGCAGGATTATCAATACTTTTACATTGAGATAATGGTTGAGAATTAGGTGATGGTTTAGCTAATTTTTATCAGCCCACTTACCAACGCCATGAGTTACTGCTCCTATGGCAGCACCTTCAGTAAATGACAATGCAGCATCCTTAAATGAATTAATATCTCCATTTATTGCATCAGCAGCTAGATTTGATGCTCCACCTGTTATTACAGCACTTGCAAGAGGACCTGCACCAGGTATCGGAATTGTTAAAAATAACACCACTAACAGCTCCTGACAAAGCCGCTTTTCCTACTCCGTCATACCAGTCATTTCCGTTTTTACATTGCTGATAATTTTAGAGCCACCACTAATTAAAGCGCCAACACCAGCACCTATTAGCTGTGGTAAAACGGGAAATTACCATTGCAATCGACAAAGACTACAGGACTGTTATGACAATAAGTATAGCGATTTAAACTTAATGGATCACCTTGTTTACCAGCAAAGCTATCCCTTGAAATAAATCTGCCAATACTCGGATCATAATATCTCGCTCTAAGGTATATTGTACCGGATTCAGTGTCATAGTACTCACCGCAGTAACGGAAAGCATTTGTATCACTTTCAGATATATCCTTTTCAACACCAAAAGCATTGTACTTGTACGTCTTAGTTACTTCACCATTGGCATTTGTAAGGTTTACAACATGTATACAGAGGAATTCCGGAAAAAGCAGTACGCAGATATGCAAAGAATACGGAATGAGCAGTTCCACGCTGCATAAATGGATCAAAAAATATACAAAAGTCCAGGTTTCAGAAACTGAAACCATGACCATGGCTGAAATTAAAAAAAATGCAAAAGAAATTAGCCTTGCTTGAGGAGGAAAATATAATATTAAAAAAAGCAATGGCTATCTTCTCAAGGGAATCCGGGAAAGAGTAGAACTTATCACCCGGCTTTCAAAGGAGCATTCCATAAAACTTCTGTGCAAAGTTTTGAAGGTAGCCAGAAGCACATATTACAGCATTTTAAATCATAAAGCATCTAGCCGTGAAATAGAAAACAATATTCTTAAGTCAAAAATATTTAAGATTTACTGTGATAATCGAAAAGTATACGGCTGCATAAAAATCACCCGTATATTGCGAGATGACGGTTATCAGAAATTAAGTGTAAACCGTGTTTCAAGACTTATGAAACAACTTGGTATCAGATCTGTAACTATCAGAAAATTCAAGAATTTCCGCCATAAGCAAAATGAACATTCTAAACTTAAAAATCTGGTCAATCAGAATTTTTCCGCTCAAAAGCCTAATCAGATATGGCTTTCAGACATTACATATATCCACACTGTAAAAGCATGGCTGGACTTATCTTGCAAGCGTTCTGGATGTCTGTACAAGAAAAATCGTCGGTTACAGTTATGGAAGAAACATGGATCGTTCTCTTGTTATTTCCGCGCTCACAAAAGCATGGCAAAATCAGAACTATCCCAATAATGTTATTCTTCACAGCGACCGTGGAAGCCAGTATACTTCTTCTGAGTATATTGCGGCTGCTGTGAGGATGGGCTTCAGACTTTCTTACAGTAAAAAGGGCTGTCCTTTTGATAACGCTCCCATGGAATCCTTTCATTCTGTTTTGAAAAAGGAAGAAGTCTACCTGAAACACTATTCTTCTTTCCATGAGGCTAATATTAGACTCTTTGATTATATTAATGGGTTTTATAATCGTAATCGTATTCAACCTGCTTATCATCAGTAATATATGTTTTCTTGATTGTTTTAAGTCCGCTGCATGACTTGGAAGAACAACTGTCAAGAGCTGTGTAAACGTCAAAGCCATGATTTTTTACAAACTCATATTCCGTAGATGTAAGAATCTGTTTTACAGCGTCTGCTCCGGATTTAAAATATGTTGCCTTTTTCACGCTGTAATCCGTCATATTCGGTTACATTAATGGTTCCGTCTGGGTTTGTTTTTCAATAACATTGCCGTAAGCGTCATATTTGTAAACGTTACGTTGCCTTCAGCATCAGTATCAGTTTTTCTTGTTATCGTCCGGATAATATGATGTCAGAGTACCATGACTTTTGTCAACAGAATAATTAGGAGCATATTCTGCAATCTTTTCTGCTGAGCTTGTCATATTCTGCAATTGTTACCGCAGCGTCTGAACCTGTTCCATAATCTCTGGTAACAGTTACATTATTGAACTTATCCTACTCGTATTCTTTACATAGCCCTCAGAACTTGTTTCCTTTGAAACATGAAGCTGTGCGTTATATTCATATCGAGTACCGTGTTCGGGTTTTGAAATACCGTTTCCATAAACCATTTTTCGCTTACAAGGCCTTTGCCGTTTCCTGATTTATAATAATCATATTCTGTAATATTCCCCTCAGGATCGGTTGTCTTTTGAATAAGTCCTATCACACCGCTGACATAGCTGTCTGCATAGTATTCGTGACTTGTTATAGCATAGCTGCTTTCGTTTTCAGCAAGATATGTTACCGGATTAAAGTCCTTTGCAGTTACAGTATTGATATCCGATTGAAAGTGGATTTAAACTCTGAGCTTCCTTGATTAAACGAACTCCATCTTTGTCATATGCCTTGATTGTTGCATATCCCATTGCATCAATTGCAGCAGTTAGATTGTTTTTACTGTTGTAATTCGCTAAAGTGAAAGTACCGTCAGGGTTTGTGGTTTTAGTTATATTACCGTTATCATCACGGTCGTACTTTGTAACATTACCCATTATGTCAACGCTTTCAACCATTTCGTCATACTTGTTTTCATCGTCGACCATTTTATAGGTGATTTTGTCAACATCGTATGTCTGACCATCTGTTTCAACCTTATTGGTCTTAACAGCATACTTTTCATCGTAATCATAAGTAAAGGTTTTTACAAGGGTATCACCGTCATATTCTTTTTGTACCGGTCTGCTTCTTAGCCTTGTCATAAGTATAAACCTGTTTCAGACCGGAAGCATTTACAAGGTAATCGACCTTACCGTCCTCAAAGTAAGTAATCTGATCTGTAACTTCGTCATAGCAGTTTGTGATCTTATTCATATGACCGTTTGAATCATATGAATATGTTTCCTTGCCTCCTGCAACATTTGTTGCCGATATTAATTGAAAATCTGAATTGTACTCGTAAACAACAGCACGGTCAGCAGCAGTATCCTCAATTTTTTGTTACACAGGAATGCTCACTGTTTCCGTTGTAATAAATCTTATAGGTTCTGTCCGTTGAATCCATAACAATTCTCTGATTGTTTTCCATTGCTGAAATAGTAAGCTTATTGCCCTCAGCGTCCTCAACCTTATACATCTCACCGTCTGCATTGAAATAATACTTTGACTGAGCAGCATTGGTGACGATATATTCACCGCCGTTCTTTGTCATAGTACTGTGAGCGTTCAGGCATTCATAACCGCCGTTTTCAGCGTCCTTGAATGTTGTATTCGAACCGTCAGGCAATACTACCTGATAGTATCCCTCGGCAGGCATTACAATCTTGCTTACACCGATATTGAAGTCCCAGCCGATACCGAATGAACCTTCCTCATCGCTTGTAGAATTGTATGTTCTGATAAAATCCGACTGAACTCCGGGGATTCAATACTTAAATCCGTAAAGGTTTTTGTGTAGTTACCTGTTGCAATGTGAACGCCGTCTCCAATTTCCCAGCCTTTGCGGTAGAGAGTGTAGTCAGGGTCGTCATAAGGTCTCCACCACGGTCTGAACCAATATAATTCTTCAGAATAACCATACGGGAAATCAATACCGCCTTCAAAATTAAAACGTCTTTCTGTATTGTATGAACCGTCCTCATTGTCTATATAGGTTTCGCAGTTATCCCATAAAATAGTCTGCTTGCCGCCCTCATAGTAAAATGTGATAATATGATCACCGGAAGAATATACTGATTTCGGTCCGGAAGCTTCATTTACCTGCCAAACAGGTCCTAAAAATAAATATGTCCCACCAGTCCATTGTCCTTCCATATCTGCAAGAGTGATATACTGCCAGTTTCCATCAACTTCTAATTCATCCATGGCATTTGTCATAATTATACGGTCATAACAGTTTGCTTGTCCAAAATCAAAATTTTGGTCAATATAAAGGAATCCGCCGTTCATGAGCAGATCCATACCTGCATTGCCGCCCCAGCCGTCAGGTGAAGCAGTACGGAATACAAAGTTATTATGTACCCAAAGACCGCCCCTGTTCAAGTCAAGAGTAGCTCCCTTTATTTCCTGACCAAAGCGAAGGATTATCTGTTGTAAAGTACATACAATCCTCAACCTCAAGAATCTGACCATTTATATCAAGGTTAGCGTCGTGGAGGCTAAATGCTCGGGGTTATAACAGTACCCTGTCAGCTTGATGTTCTTCTTGTAGCTGTTTTCAGAATTAAAGAACCGCATACTGACTGCCGTAATTTGCAAACCAATCACAGTCGCTCTGATCTATTGTTCCATTTTCATTCTTATCCATGTATTCATAATAATTTTCGGAACGTCCGCGTTTCTGCGCATCTGTATTTATCTTGTTAATGCCTTCGCTGTAATCATCTGCATTGACATAAATATTGCCAGTCATTTCATGATTGTAAATGTACGCCCATGTATCCGGCTGACGTATGCCGTTGAACTCACTTACAAAATTATTATATTCTTCTTCGGTTATATCATTAGAAATGAAAATTTCATAATCGGTTTCATTGATAACGCCATCTGCATTCATGTCCATATCGCAAATGTACTGCGGCAATTCATATTCAGTATCGCCAAGATTTTCATAAAATGCGCAGAATGCATTCAAATCAGCCTGACTTATGATATTGTCGCCGTCAACATCCATACTTGGATTAAAGTCACTGTCTCCAACATAAGCCCCAAGGCAGCTTTGAACATATGCGGCATCAGCAGAATTTATCTGTTCATCACTCCACTGATTGTCCTGTTCTTCATTCCATGTGGTATCGCCCGGTAACAACATTTCCGGGCTCTTCGGAACTGCCGATCCAATAGCTTCCGTATCCCATTCCCTTATAGAAACGAGGTAGATAACCGTCGCATTCAATTTTTACGTTTGTATCCGGTCCCAATCCATATGTAGAAATAGTGAAAAATCCACTTGCGTTAGCTGTTGTCTGATTTTGCAAGATCCCATCCGTCAAATATGAGGATTTTTTACCTTTGTCAAATCTGAATATGTACCGTACTGTCCTACATATCCGGATATAGCCAATCCACCGGCTTCAGCAACAGAGACATCGCCTGTATCCGAACTGTAAAGTGATATTTCTTCCGGATTTCGAAATAATCAACTTCACCCAAACCATCTATGGAGTTTTCATATTCCTGCTGAAGCGCATCCGCATTTTCGGAAAGTTGAAGAGATTCTTTGATCTCAGAAATAGTTTCCGCATGGGCGATGCCCTGAGAACTGCCGTCGCCGTAAATCATTACCTGACCTACGAACATCGCAGCAAGAACTCCTGAAAGTATTCTCTGAAACTTCTTAATCATTGATTTCCTCCTTTGAAGCACAAAAATCAAGGGAATGCCCGCATAAATGTTATGACATAACTGTCATTTGATTTTCACGATATCATTCCCTTATTGGTGCTTTTTACTTTTTTAGTCATGTGTTTTTAGAATTTGCAAAGCTTTTTACTGCTTCAGGTTCCTTCGGCTGATGACAGCCTGCACACGAAACTGCGCCAGCTGCCTTTACTGCAGCAAGTTTACTGCATGCAGCAATTCTTTTAAGAAAAGCGTTTTTAATCTTGTTCATTCTCATTTCCTCCTTCCATAAAATTTGGTATTATAATTAACATTGATATCATAAACAATGTTAATATAATCAAGATAAGAAACTTTTACCGCATACTTAAACAAAATACAGCTAACAATTGATAGCAAAACAGAGTAGATAAATCCTATTTTATGATTTCTTCTCTTTTGTGATTCTTCTAACGGTTTGTGTTTATTTTCAACGGGACTGTATATCCAAATGACTGCTAATGATGTCCCAATTAGTATTAAATAAAAAATGAAAGTATATTGTTTACTGTCAACAGATAACTGAGTCATCCCCATTGTTACAAAAGACACGGCTGTAAAAATCAAGTTGCACTTAAAATAGGAATCTGCATGATATCCTCCGGTCAACTGTCTTAAAGTAACAAATATTATATAATACAATATGGAAAGTATCTCCATTCTTAATAAAAAGCCTATTCCAATTGTAATTAAGAATCCTAATATTGTTGAAAATATAATTTCAAATCCATATTGATAAATTGAAAAATCTTCTTCTGTAATCACATTATTCTTGCATAAAAATGCGATATGCATTTACTTAAAAAATGTAATCATTTTGACCACCGCTTTTTTTAATCTAAGTAAATCATATCGCAATTTCTTGTCGAATGTCAATAGAATATCCCTAAATGCAGATTTTCATCCCCCAAATGCAGCTATTCATCTTTTTTTTCATTATTAAAACATTCACAATGAACATTCCATTTTTTTCATAAATATCTACGCCTCCTTGATGTGCGTCAGCTATATCATTAACCGATTTAAGTCCCCAACCATGTTCTTGTTTATTTGCCTTATATGTTTCAAGTCTTTTATTTTTACTTAACACAGATTTTTCAATTGTATTTTTACAGTTATTCTATAATACCCTGCCACTTCGTAAATTGAAAGGATTATCTGAGATGAAATATTATTTCTTTGACAAGCTTCTATTGCATTATCCAATAAGTTTGATAACAGGATACTCAGGGTCAAATTCTAAATATTCGGGTATAGACACAATTATTCGACATGAAGTTTTTATTCCAAGTTCCTGAGCTCTTCAAATTTAGAATTTACAACAGCATTAATTACTGAGCTGGAACATTGTATATAATTATAGATAAAATTATCTCCCTTTCCTAAAAGCTTTTCAGAGTATGATATTCTTTATCATATTCACCTTGCTGCATTAATCCATGCATACAATCAATTTTATTTGTAAAATCATGCTGTAAAGTAGAAAGTTTTTCTATATTGCTGATCTAATTGCTGTATTTCATTTTGCTGCTGCATTAACTGCATATTTAATAATTGTCGTTCTGTTTCTTTTTGATTTGTCAGATTCATTTTTCTCATAAATACAAATATAATAATATCCAGAATCGACAAAAGCAACGCAATTATCATAAAAGTCCAATCACTTAAATTATTGTTTTCAGTAACAGTATATAAAAGCAATCCTATCATAAGAGTTATAAAAAGGCTGAAACAACAATAATCCATTCATTAATTTTAAAACTGTATGCTTCCTTTTTTCTCATCCACAAAATAATTTGAGTAGCTGTAAAGTATAATATTTTAGATGCAAAAGACATGCTATTCTTCTTGAATCTTGTGCGGAGACAAGTTCTGAAACATTAGAATTTGATAATAGTCCTATAAAATTTAAAACTGGAAGATTTATAAAATAAAATAGAATATAACTGATTATACAGATCAGACATCTTTTCAAATATATGTCCTTTAAGGAACAATAACGAAAATATAATCTCGCTTAATACAAATCCCACAATGAAAAAATAACTCTTGTTTTGCAACGGATGTACCAAATATTCCAATTACTGATAAGCAGAAAAATAATGACATACTTTTTATAAATTTATATTTTTTGTTCTGAATCCAAAATACTGTACTAACAATCTGGTTACCATTAAACATTCAGCGAAGACGGCGATGCATTCTGCTATATTCCAAATCATAATGTATCATTCCTCCGTAGAAAAATCTGATATTGCTCCTTTACTTCTGTAATTCTGATACGGCTTAACGGTATTTCCGATTTATCATTTAAAATTACTTTTTTCACCTTTAATCTTGTAAACGTACAGTCCATTAACTAAATATGTTTTATGTATTCGTATGAACCCTTTAGGACTCATTATTTCTTCTAATTGATCCATCGTATATGTACGATAAGATAAACGAATTGTCTTATTGTCAGAATTCAGAATAAAATGTCATGTCTCTGCGAGAAAAAATATACAATCTTTTGATATATCTTCTAAAGAATTATTTTTCCCTTCCAAATCAAGAGAAATATATTTTTATTTTCTTTTTATACCCTCACAAAAGGACTGAACAGCTTCTTCCGTATCCATCAAAAGATTTGCTTTCCTGATAAATCGAAAAGGCGCATAGTGAATTGATTCAAAAACAAAATTGTCATGACCTGAAACAAATACCAAAGTAGTATTTAATTTTAATTTTTGTTTCTTATATCAGAAGCAATTTGAATTCCAGAAACATCAGGAATGTCAATATCAAGGAAAAATTAAATCATATTCTGTTTCCTGATAATTCTTCAAAAAATCTTGTTTGTAAAAGACGCAATGATGCAAGTTACTTTATTTTGTTGAAATAATCTTTTTAGATCTTTTGGAAACATGAAACAAATATTTTTCATCATCCACGATCGCAATTTTAATCATAAATACACCGCCAATCCCTCTCATTTGTGTTAAGTATATTTTACCACAAAATACAGGAATTTCCAACCAAATTAAAGTTTTTCCTATCGAATATCTGATAATTTTTATGATATAATAAGATAAAAAGGCGATTCTATTTTTCGTCAATTCCGTCAATTAGTAAAAAGAGCGTATGAAATGCCATAGAATAGGCATTTCATACAAATTACGTTACGAAAATCCGACGGTTCAAAAATTAAGCAGTCCAGTTTTTAGTCGGCTTACATAATTTTCTTCATCTGCATGGAAGAATGTACATAGCGATTAAGAGTAATGCTTGCATCCGCATGACCGAGCAGCTCACTAAGCGTTTTTGGATCAAAGCCATTTTCAATGCAAACAGTTGCATAAGTGTGACGGAGCAGATGAAAATTTACATTCCTAATACCGCAGACTTTAAGAATTGACTTGAAACGATTTTTGCATGATTCTTGGCTCAGTCGGCTTGCTTGTTCCGGTGATGATATAAAAGTCATCACCCTTTCTTTTCTGATTTAATATTGCAAGAACAAAATCGGGAATGGGAACGGTTCTGATTGAGGTTTTTGCTTTTCGGAGAACCGATAACAACCTCAGACTTTCCATGCTTATTAATTCTCTGAACGGTCCTGCATACTGAAACTGTTCCATTCTGAAAGTCAATATCGCTCCATTTCAAGCCGCAAAGCTCTCCTACGCGCAGTCCGGTATAAAGGCAAGCAGCACAGAAATATTCGTATTATTCTGATTGTGCAGAAGGTAATTCTCAAGCCTTTTTCTTTCAAAAGCGTTCAGCACGTCCGTCTGTTTTTATCGACCTTAGGCATTGTAAAATGTGTTTCACGGATTCCATATTCTCTTGCAGCATAAGCTTCAATACTTCGGTAAACAGTCATAATGTCACGGACCGATTTTGCAGAAAGTCCGCCATTTCTGTTCAATCGACCATGATTTAATTTGTAATGAATAAAATCATTAAGCTTCTGTGTGGTCAGATTCGACATATATTCTCTTCCTAAGATCGGCAGAATGTGCTTTGAAACAATGTTCTCATAGTTTGCATAGCTTGACTCCTTGACACGCAGTTTTTGCTGAAGAAAGCCATTGCTGTGAAGCATCACGAACCGTTAATTTCAGGAAGAAACAGTTCGTTCCTGCCTAATAGAATAAAGCTGTGCCATCTTTTCCTTGACTTCCGAAAGCGTTCTTGCATACACGGATTTATACCTTAATTTTCCGCTATCATTATATCCCACAGGCACACGTCCTCAAAGCGACCGTCCTTGCGCTTGTAAATATTACTTCCTCTTTTAGCCATAAAAGTTCCTCCGTTCCGACTAAAATATGACGGTTTTAAAAGTTCTTGATTTTAGCTTTCAAAATCAAATTTCAGCCATAAAATTCCTGAAAACTACTTTTACATTTGCAGAATTTATGATATAATAGGATTAAAAATCACTGCAAATATCGTCAAAAAAGCTGTCGCAAATTGACGGAATTGACGAAAAATGCACACTGACTTCAAGCTTTCAAAGCTGAACAGTGTGCATATTTTCTTCTCTGTATTAAATATATCTTCTATTTTCTACTTAATATTCCCATCGCATCATGACACGGGGCATATAGCGCTTAATAGGACTGTTCTGATTTTGAAGATGTTCTTCTTTCAGACCAAGAGCCTGTTTTTTTCTCCAGTATCATTCGGCGAAGCTTTTTGTCAACAGATAGTCTGCCCGATTGAAATTTCTGATGATAGTCCTCAGAAATACATTTGCTTAGATTAGCAAACAAGCTGAAAATTGTATTTGTCAGCATTACATTCTCATACTCTGTTTCATGATCAATTAGATTCTGCGCATATTCGTTGCCCTGTTCAGCAGAAAAAGTCAGATAATCCAAAGCCTTTTCCCGATTTTGCTGAACATCGCCGCAGCCAAATAAATAGATTTTTCCCAGTTGATATTTTACCCATGAATTCGTATCCGAACACTGTTCAAAATACGAAACGGAACGCTGCACATCGCGCTTTTCCTCTGTCAGATACAGCTTGCCAAGCGCATAAAAAAGTATACTCGTTCTTATCCGCTGCAAGCAGATATTTTTCTGCCTTATCAAGATCCTGCGCAGTTATTTTACCATCCAGATAGATTTTTCCAATCCAGTAACAAAACAGCTTATCGCCGCTGTCTGCACATTCCGTCAGTATGGAAATACCGCTTGTCAATATCCTGTTCCAGAAACTCGCCGCTGATATATTCCAATGCAATAATCCGTTTCGCATGAACATTTCCGTGCTCTGGTAGATTGCTGAAAATATGTAATTGCTTTCGGAATATCTACGTCTGTTCCCAAACCATTTCGATACATTTGCCCAATTCTAAATTGCAGGAACGGCTTCAATTTTTTTTTGCAATTGGCTCGATTTTAAAAATCCCTGCAATGCTTTCCGATAGAATTCAAACGACTTCTCCGCATCCTTTTTTGCCCAGCTTTTCAGCCGCATACAGCTTTCCCAATTCAAACATAGCAAAAGCATTTCCTGACTCAGCCTCCGACAGCAAAAGCAGTTCCGCTTGCAGATAATCCTGCAATTCCGGCGCTTATCGTGAATCATTTCGTAAGCCGTTTTATAATTGTCATTCCACTTCAAATAATATTGATTTTCTGAATCAACAGGTTCATCATCATGTTGTGGCGGAATTTCAATTTCCGTTTCTGCAAACGACTCCGGCAGTTCCGGTTCTGCAACCTCAATTTCTTCAACAAGGAACTGCATATTTAAGAACCTGCTGAATAATTATATTCCGCACCGGCTGAAAGACCTTGTTTTCCCACAGCGGAGGAAACTCCTTTTCTTTCTGAGTATAGGTTTTGTATTTCTGACGCTCAAGCTCGCACCACTTCTCATACAGTTCAGATATATTTTCCTCCTGCGACAGAATTCTGAAAATCTCATCAACCGTTTTCTTGACCTCCGGTTTGAGATAACCATATACCTTTTGCCCTTGGTATTATCAATTTATTTTTTAAAATACGAACCAGATTTTCCAACTCTGCATTATGAAAATCATTCTCAGCAATTTGTTTCGTCAACTGTTCCACATACTTTTTTGACTCCATTTTCAGCTCGTCACGCCGAATAGTCTGCTCCATATAAATGCTTTGCAGATCGTCATGAAAAATATCGTTCGCAAAAAACAGAACGAATCTTATCAATTCCTTGTTTCGTCAAAAATCCCTGCTTTGGATTTTTAGAATACACCAGCAGATGAATATGCGGATGGTGCGTTGTATCGTGGAAAGCGGCGTACCATTTCAGATTGCACAGCGGAATTTTCGTCTGCTCCGCAATGTCAGCAATGTGCCGCATGACCAGTTCACGCCATCGTTCGGAGTTATCATAGCCAAGACGAATCGCATCCTCACGGCGCAGAGAGACAACGTGCGACCACGTTTCGGGATGATTTGCAATTTCATTTGCAGCTCTGTCAACACAATCGGTTCATCGCTTCATTGAAAGTCCATGGGCACCGCGCTTCTCAACGCCCGGACGCATTGCCATGTAAACCGACAAAATTCTGACGGTTGCCGATTACATCCGCATTGCGCTCAATAATTGTGCTGATCAATTCAGAGGCATTTTCCGATGTGGGATTTATTTTGTAATCCTAATTCCAAATATTTTTGCTTCGGGAAAATCGAAAGTAGTTCGTCAATTTTTCTGCTTTTAGTTGTCGCAGCATTCAGATCATACTTTTTTCTGTTCACGCACCTCACCGTTTCACGGATTGCGCATGTATTTTGTGTAGTTCCTGCGCTGTGATTTTTGTCTTTGCTGCCAGCTTTCAAAAAGCGGCTTGTAACAATTATCTGCGACATTAATCATCGCTCCCTTTGATAGCGAACCGTTTTTCAAAATTAATTATTCCGTTGATGCGCTTCACTTCATCCACGCACATAATTCGGAAGCTTTTTCTGGGTTTCGTCATCGACCTCGTTAACTGCCGCAAGCATATGTGTGAGAGCGCCGACCTCCACTGCAAGCTTGAAAAGCGCACGTGAAAGCTTCTGCTCGCTGCCTTTCACGATATCCTCTGTAATAACCGCAAGCTGCGGCGCAATAAACTCCGTGGCTGCACTCTCCTTGTTCAGAAGATAACCGCAGTAAAATCTGATTGCCTTTTCCATAAACTCGGTTTTTGAACGACAGTTGTCGATTTCGTACAGCATATCCACCTTTTCCATTGTGTCCGGAAAAACATATAGCGGAAATTTGATTTTTCCTCTGCGACATTATTTGAAACTGCCGTATTTGCGTTGTTTACGCTTTTTTATTTGTTTCTGACTTCATGATTTTTGAAAACCTCCATTTTGACTCCATGCAGATTCGGCGAGCTTTGCTCGTCCGATGTGAATGTTTTGGCGGCTTTGACGCCAAAACTCTAACCGGCAATAAAATAAATGACCCTCAAACCCACCCAAAATCACCTGATTTCCGCCATTTTCAAACTCTGCAACAAATGCCCCAGATTCGCACCGACCGTTCTCATAGGGTAGTTATCCGACCTCACCGCCGAAAACGCCGTACAAGTCGACACGGTGCGAACCGGGGCGTATTACTGCTCCGACTGCATTTCCGATTCCGCAGGAGCAGTATTTTTGTCCTGCGGGACGACTTCTTCGCCGCCGTCAGCTCGATAAATTCACGCACATTAGAGGGGCACATATTTCTGATAAAGCTGCTCTGAAAACTTTTCAAGTTCATCTGACAGCTTCATATTTTTCTGCCCCAGATACATTTCAAGCGCTGATAATTTTTCAGAATCAATGCTTATTGTGACTGATTTTTTCATTCAATTTTTCTCCCATAAAAATATAAAAATTTCTTTAATTATCCTCGCAGGATTTATACTGATCTTTCATTGATTTGACGTGTGCGGCATGGGTCCAGCGTCACGCTGGTCTATATATGATATATACGGAATCTGAAGCCAGTGCGTCCATTCACGCCCTGCAAGCTTGGTTCTGGTAACCCCTCTGAGGGTATTCATGGCTTCGATTACCTCGCCGTTTCCGATGTAAATTCTATGTGACCGTCCACCCAGACTGCAAGTCCGGGGACTTCGGGAATGGTATCAATCGTACCCTTAACCGTCGCATTTGCGAACATCGCATTCGCTCCAACATCTGCCATACCGTTAGAGCCAACAACAATTTCACCGCTTGCGCTGTCATACCAGCCGTAGCCTTTTATCAATCCTACACAGTCGGAGCACCTCTTTCCAAGCCAGTTCTGACGTATGAAGTCCATGTAATCTGTAACTTCACCGCCGAACACAGAGGCTCTGTCCTGCAAAAAGCGATTCCGTCAGCACGTTTCCGTATGTGCCATAGACGTAACCCCAGCCATTCTCATGCGCCTGAATCGCCCACTGCACCAGTCCCAGATTATTTTTCTTCTTTTCGTCATATTCTTCAAACTGGATGTCATTGCTGAAGCTATTTTCCTCGCCGTATTCGATCCACGGAATTTCAAACCATGCAGTCCAGCTTCCGGTAGAAACAGGTTCTTTTCATAACGCCGTCCGCAGCAGATTTTGCATACACAACATTGCCATCGTCAACGTAAATTCCGATGGTATCGCCGCTGATCACCGCCGTTCCAACCGTGTCCGGAAAGCGTATCCATATCACCCTTGACAGTCGCAGATTGATACAGTTCCAGTGCGGTTTCGCTGTAACCCTCAGCTGAAATTGTCCGGCTTTCCGCATCGTATCACAGATACGACCGCAGCAGATTGTAATTGTCAACAGTTCTGCGGCTCTGCCATATGTCACAGTCTGTTGTGATTTCATCTGGATATTTTTCTTTCAGCGCCTTGTATTTTTCCGCTGACAACACATTACCGTCTGTGTGGGGAACATATCCCCACTGGGTTTCATAGGCATTTTCCGCCCACCGCGTAAGGTCGATATTGTTCTTAACATCAAGATTCAGAAAGCGATTATCATCAATGCTGACGTTGAAATTACCGCATAACTGCGCATGAATTCCTCGTAACTGATGCTCAATCCATACTTCCGATTCAGCGAATCAATCAGATTTTCATCGTCACTTTCTTTGAAACAGCCACAGAAATCCGCAAAAAATTCTCACCTTTTGAACATTTTCAAAGTAGGTGAGATAGATCATCTGCGCTTTCACGATTTGATTTTTCAGGTTCAGCTTTGTCAATTCAGTCTCAATTGCTGTTCCGTCCGATTCCATTTGAGAAAAGCTGCGTCTGCTGCTGGGCAGATAGATTCTGCACGTAGGCGGAATAGTCGATGCTCTGCGTTTCCGCAGACGACAACTGATTTCCTATCGCCAACAGGAGCATTACCGGAAGCAATGCAATTGCTATTACAATTGCAATAATCAATCCGGCTGCTTTCCATGCCCGCTTGTCTGCGGCGAGGTATACAGCGACCTTTTGGCGATAGCGGCAGCTGAAACGCTCATGTCGGACACCTCCTGACAGCATAAATATTTAGCCGACTGTTTGAATGCAATCGGCTCTTGATTCTGTATTGTTTCTTCTGCAAATTTTTTCCTCCCATAAAAAAAGAGCCGCCAAAGCGACTCAATTCAATAATAATATACCGATATTAAGATACGAAGCAAATAATATCCACAGCAAATACGGGATATTCAGATAAGCGGCTGACGGACGAATTCTGTGGAAAATGATAATCATTGCAATAATCAACGCCAGCAAAGTCAGAATCACCGCAACGGAAAGTCCGAACATTCTGAATCTGAAAAACACAATGCTCCACATAAAATTTACAAAGAGCTGCGTTCCATAAATGATAAAAGCTGGACATTTTCTTTCGCATTCGAAGTATAAATAATAAAAGCAGAAATTCCCATTAATGCGTACAAAATTGCCCACATTACGGGAAACAGCCAGCCCGGAGGCGATAGCGGCGGTTTTATCAGTTCCTTGTAAAATGAAAATGAATTTCCTGCCATAAGTCCGGATAAGGCGCCGACCAATTCTGTCGCTATAATAAAATCAGCAGTTCAGTTATTTTTGTTTTTTCATGATTTGCCTCGTTTCTTTTCTTTTATAGTACATTTTATTCAGTATTTTTAAGTTTATGACTTACTGTGCTTTATCTTCCGCCCGCCTTTCCAAACAATTTTTTCCTTGTAAACGGGGCATGCACCTGTAACAAATACCGTTCGTTTACGCAGCGATACAAACAGGAACCGCGCTCCGGATACCGGATCAGCGAGAACTCCGACATCTCCAATTGCAAAGTATCGGTGTACGCCTTTGGCTCGATGTTTCCGGCGTTAAACAGGAACTGGTGGGTGGGAATCGCAAACAGAGGTTTGGTAAATTCCCGTACCTCCGGAATCAGGAAGTCGTCCACATTCTGACTGGCGATCACCATCGCCGACTCCTTTTTGCGGACGCGCTTCATGGCGTTGCGGATGTACTCGATTGCGGTGAGATTGGTCAGAAATAAATAGGTTTCGTCAATTGCCGCAACGGTATTTCCAACGCCCAGAAGCTGATTGCTCATGGGACAAAATATTGAACAGCAGCGTATCTTTTTTAGCCGCTTGTTGGTATCTATCAGGCCTTTCACGCCGAAGCACAGAAACTGTGAATCCTTAATATTGGTATGCCCGTTAAAATATTTTGACTCCGCGCCCTTGCACATGGAGTGCAGTCCAAGACAGATATTCTGCAAGGTTTCCTCCGTGTACAGATGCTTTTTTTTCGTGGTCGAAGATCATAAATTCCTTTTCAATCAGGTCGTACAAATCCTGCATCACCGGATAATCCGTCGGTTTCAGCTTGTCAAAATCCGTCAGATCATCGATGTCAAATCGAGCGTACAGCTTCATCAACATAATTTCAATGGTGTCGATTTCGATGTCGGAAAAGTCCTTGTAGGCGCGGAAAAAATCCTTTAAATAGGAGATATGCTGCGACAGCCTTGTAACTTTCCGAAACGGCTCCGGTGAGGTATCATCCTTTCTGCTTCGCCAAAACTTTTCGGTTCCAGTGGATTGATCATATATTCACCGGACATGAAATCCAGATAAGTGCCGCCAAGATTGTTCGTCAGATCAGCATATTCCTGTTCTGCGTCCAGAACAATCACGCTCTTTTCCGGATTCACGCAGATTCGTCAGCAGAAGCTTCATAAGATAGCTTTTGCCCTGACCGCTGTTGCCTAAAATCAGCACATTAGCGTTGGTTTTGTCATCACTCCGCTTATCGAAATCCACCAGAATATTCGTGCCAAACTTGTCCCGACCAATGTAAAAAAGCCTTTTTCATCCGTCTTGCCGGAATAATTCAGAGGATAGAGATTCGCCACAGAACTCGCAGGAAGCACGCGTTCATACAGACTTCCGAACGAATTGTACCCAAAGGGCAGCGCCGAGATCATGCCCTCTTTTTGGCGTAAAATCAACCTGTCCACCGTGATTTTAGAACGAGTCAGCTCCATGAGTATATCCGACTGTAACTCCTTTAATTTGTCCTCGTCGGAGGCTTTCAGTTCAATAAACACAGCCGTGTGCAGCAGCGGTTCTTTGTTACGTCTCAGGCCTGCAATAAGCTGCACCACGTCCTGCAAATTGCTCTCCGCAGCCAGGGATTCCGTCACATCGTTTGTTGTGGACATCAGCTTGTTCCGGCGTGTGGCATGCTGTATAATCTGCCGCTGCTCTGAGCTGTCCACAAGGCGGTTGTAAATACGGAGCGTCACAGAATTCCTGTCCGCAAGGTGCGCCAGAATCGCTTGTTCCTCCGTAGTAGGCGGCCATTCCCGAACTGCCCACACGCATTTGTGGCTGTTGCCGCAGATAAAATGATCCGTAAAAATCTGACCGTACTGGGAACAATACGGTCAAAAAATTCCTGAATTCGAATCTCCTCAGCATGTTGGGGCGTAAGGATTTTTGTTTTCTCTTAAACATTTTCAATAACCTCCAAGTAATTTTCTCCCTCAATATCGGGCATTTCCTCTCCATTCATGGACGCTTCAAAGTAAATCGCCAGCATCCCTTGACGTCCGCTTTTTTCCATGCGCCGCACGTCAAATCCATGCTCCGAAATCACTTTGGAAACACGATTGATCTGCTGAAAAATCTGTTCATCCTTTTTGTCCTTGAAACGAATACAGAACAGAAACTGCCTTGCCGTAGACATCTCCACCTGAATATCGTCCAGAAATGCCATGTCCTGTTCCAGCAGTTTCCGAATATGCGGATTTTCCTCCTGTTTCAGGCGATTCTTGATATGAACCCTTGTTGCCGTCAAAGCATTCGCAGCTGTCCAGACAAATGATTTCCAGTTCCGGAATCATGCTTAACAGCATCATCAGGTGATGAATTTTTACATCGATATTTTCCGCTGACAGAACAGAAATATTGGTGGGCTGTACGCTGAAAAAGGCAAATCCGGCTTTGTCTGTCAGCAAGCCGTATTTGCCGAACGTCCGCAGTCCGAACAGGTTCTGCGTTGATTTTTGTTTTTCATTTTTACCTCCAGAAGTAAATTTGCTGTGCCGTTACAAAAAACCGGAACGCACAGACCATATAATCGACCACCGTCGTTTCCTCAAACCGAATGCTCAGAAACGCAAACACCGCCGTGATGGCAAAGGGCAGAAAAAGTCCATAGCTGCGTTAAAATTACCACCGACAAAATCAGTCCGAGGCAGATGAGCAGAAAGTCACGGATGCTCCAGAGCCACAGTCTGGAGGCAGCTTTTAAATTTTGCGGATAAATATATGTTTTCATAAAAAACACTCCTTTACGCCAGCTTTTTCGCCACGAACTGTCCAGCACGAACAGCCGTATTTACTGTGCTTGTCACGCTCATCATGTTGACTCTCACACTTGTATCCAGTCGAACTGCTGAGCAATCCTCGGCACTTCATTCGCCGCAAGCATAATTCAAGTCCCAGCAGCATATTGGTCTGCCATGTCAGCAGTCCCAGAAACATCAGCGAGGTCTGCAAAAACGCCGTCAGACATAGGGCAAAAATTTGCTTGCACCAGCCGTTGAAACCGTCTGAAAATCCTCTCGGAATGGAGAACATATACAGACTTCCCACAGCGATCTGACATAGCAAAATACCGCCCCGTTTGATGTTTGCAAAGAACAATTTTACAACGCAGTACGCAAGCATGATAATGGTCAGCAGCCCCTAACAACCCGGAATATCCGCCCATGTTTTTCAATACTACTTCTGCCGTTGCGCCCTAAATCTCCGCGAGTTGCACCCACAAATGAACCAATTAAATCGCCGGAAAAAGTTGTCTGCAATGTGATGCAAAACTTGTATAGCTCCACCGGAACTTTTGTAAACAAGCTGACCGCCATAAAGCCTTTCAGCACGTTCAGACAGGTACTTTTGAATGTTTGCCCGTCCGGTCTGGTACTCGATTGCCGTGTCGAACACCGCAACTACCAGCCCCTGCGGCAAACAGCGCCCAGCCAAACAGGGAAAACAGCTGCAAAAATGCATCCACCCATGCAAGGTCAAAAATATCGCTCCCATGCCGTTTATCATGGCGAAAAACTCCGCAATTGCGCCGTATACCGTGTCAAAAATCCATTCCAGCATGATATCCCAGACCGCTTCGGAAATCGCTTCGCCGGCGCTTGAAAGCTTGTCGCCGACCCAATCCAGAGCGTCGCCGATCCAGTCAAACATTTGAATCACTCCATTCTCTAATTTTTCTTCTGCCGACAATAACCGTTTCAGATTCGCATACTGCCGGTTGGAACGGCAGTAAAAACAGCGGCATTTCCGCTTCATCCTGAGGAAATACCGCTTAGTTATACGATATCGGCTGCATTTATTTTCTTTACTCATTACTCACTTCTCCTTCAATTTATACAGCGTGGAGCTTCGTCCGCCGCTTGTCCGGAAACGCTTTTCACGGGTAATCAATCCGGCAGTTTCCAGATCGTTTAACGCCCGGAACACCGTGGATTTTGACAGATGCAGATCCTCTGCGATTGTCCTGACTGACGGAAAACACTCCTTGTTTTTGTTGGCGCGATTGGACAGATACATATAGACTAGCCACAGCTCTGTGGGGCAGTCCGTACTCGTAAATTTCTCTTGAAAAACGCAAATCAATATCATCCTCCCGTCCTTGGAATTTTTTCTTCTTTTATGAGGTTCTTCCTCAGAATCCTCAGCATCTTCCGAATCTCTTTTTCTGCTGCGGATACTGTATTTCCACCTCACGCATCAGAGCATCCTTGCTTGTGTAGGAAACCGCCCTTGCGCCTTTGTCCTCTAAAATGTACGGTTCTTCAAACTCAATGCCCCATTTAAAATACAGCTTTAAAGGCGATATCATGGGATGCGCACCTGTTTTCATGACAATAAACTGTCCCTTTGGCATAGATTTCAGTTCGTCCACTGTGAGAAGCGGTCTGCCGATCATCTGGAGCGACTGAGACTTATCCTGCCATGGGACACACTGCCCGACAGAACTGTCTGCTCTCCCAGCGCTTTGGACAACACTTCCGCACTCTGACTATTTGGCGCAAAACCGCCGAATATGGTCAATTGCGTGTTGTCCGTAATGATTCCTGTCCCTCTTTGCCGTAGTTTTTGTTCAGCTGCGCAAAGGACTGGATATTGCAACGATACTGATTCTTCTGGAACGGCTTGCGGAAAACATCGCTTCTGCGCCCTCGATTTTAGGAAAAGTGCCGAATTCATCGGCATAGAACATAGACACGGTTATCCAGTTTACCGCCGTTTTCATCGGCAATCACGAGGATTTCACGGTACAGCTGCTGAATAATCAGCGACACCATGAAATATTTTGACTGATCTTCTTCGGGCAACACAATAAAGATTGCCGACTTTTTCATTGCAGAATTTTTCTGCGTCCAGCGCTGTTCGAAGCACAGAATCTGCTCCATTCCGAGTCGATAAAGCTGTTCAGACGGGACAACGCCGTCGACATAACCGACAGCATCGCCCTGATCCGCAGAGTACAGCGCAGACCCGGCAAGCCACTTCGCTATGCTCCTCCGGCAGCCGTTCCATCAGGGATTTGAAGCCGCTTTTCTGCTGCACAGTTTTGCCGGACTTTTTTGCCTTTTTTCCGGTTCCAGCAAATCCTGAATCAGCTTGAAAACCGACACAATGTGCCGTTCGTTTTCTCTCCGAACTCCGCCAACAGCAGAATCAATGAAGCCAGCAGACCCTCCGCTGCGTCGTAGAAAAAGCGTTCGCACCGTAAGCCGCCGCATCACCTCCGCCGATGCTGATGATGGTCTTTGCCGTAATTTTGGCGTATTTTTCCGCTTTTGCGGAAAGATTGGTTTTGTCGGACAGATAAATGTCCATATATTTGTTCACCAGATGGGATATTGTTCTCGTCACTCCTTGTCGGATTTCTTAAATCCAACACAGAAACGTTGTAGCCGTAATACTTTTTCGCTATGCTGCTGTAGTTCGAAAAACGTCTCCTTTGCAATCTGTACTGAGAAACTCATGCCACTTGCAAGAGCCAGTTCGATGTTCGGATAAAGAAAAAAAGGCGGTTTTTGCCTATTCCGGCTGCGCCTACCATCAGCGATGTGTACATCACCCTCGTCAACCAATGCAACAGTCTTTTACCGTGCGTTCGACAGCCTACTACTGTACCTTGCACAGTCGGAAGATTCCTGCCTTTCCGCCAGTTTTCCACATCAAATGGGACTTGGGTATGGGTCTTTTCACCTCCGCTTTTTTGTGGCAAATCTGGCAGTGCCGTCTTGACCCTGTCCGACAGTTTTCCGCTTAATTCCATTGAGAGAATAATTATTGGAACAGTACGCCAGTACCATTAAAAAT
>VOFG01004195.1_pt1 | contig 38496 bp, 66 predicted proteins | sample 5384171 | NCBI WGS metagenome assembly VOFG01 (sample SAMN12384726, study PRJNA508395) | human gut metagenome | isolation source: healthy gut F | host: Homo sapiens
AAATCGTTAAAAAGGTGCTCTGTTGGCATTAACAAGGCAGACCTTTGTGTTGATTCCGCTTACCCTGCTGCTCCCGCTTCGTTTCGGAATTATGGGAGTATTGCTTGCGGGACCTGTTGCTGATTTTTCAGCGTTTATGCTATCTGTTGTACTGGTGGGTATAGAATTAAAAAAACAAAAAATAACATGTAAACAACAGCCCTATGTGAAAACATTCTTTTTCCGCCGTTAAGTAATCAAGAAGCAAAAACTTAAAAACCGTTGCGATAAATTTTATAAATTTAGTAGGATAATATTTAGAAGTAAGGATTGAGAAAAATATGGAAACTATAAAATGGGTTCTATGTCCTATCTGTGGAAATAAACCCGAACGATAATGCAAGAAGATACCGAATTAAAGAACTTTCCACTCTACTGTCCGAAGTGTAAACAGCAAACACTTAACTGATCTTGCAAAACGGAGAAAAACAGTAATTATAGCAACACATAATGCTAATATTGCAGTTGGCACACTTCCGTATATTAGTATACTAAGAACTCATGAGAATGGAGTATATAAAACGTATATTGGTAATCCTTTTTATGATGAACTTAGAAATATAAATGATGAAACAGACACTAAAAACTGGACTCAAGAAAGTATGCATACTTTTGAGGGCGGTAAAAAATGCATTTTATGATAGGAAGGATATTTATGAATCAGGAAAGCAAAGTGATTAATGTACATTTGGAGAAAAGAGAAAATAAAGATTATTTAGTATTTGGCTTTGAAGAAGTTGCAGAAGTATGTCTTAATGATGATGAGAGTCAAAATAATTTGAAAAGTATATTTGTAAAGTTACTTACGGAGATTACAAAGTATCAATTGAATTACAGTTTTTGGAAAAACCAGAATATAAAACAGGATTATATATAGATGTGTAAAGAATATATAAAAGATTTAAATAAAGAGATTACGAATGTAAGAAAAAATATGCCAGAAAAACTAAAAATACAGTGATAACACCATGATAACAAAAATTCCGGAAAACCACACGGACACAACGGAAAATCCGGATTTTTCCACACAAATCACATAAAAAAATCACTATTCGTATACCGCAATACACCGGTCTGATATCGTGAAGGTGGACGTACTGTAGGATCAGGACGTGTTGCTACAGTTATCGAGTAATATACGCGAAAGCAATGAATAAAGTGCCAATCAAGGCGATAAAAAAGAGACTGCAAGCTTGCTTGCAAGTCTCTTTTTTTATCGCCTGGAAGTGGGCATTTTACGAATGCCCGCGAACGAACGACGAAGTCGTGAGATTGGCGCATATACAAGAGATTTGTTATCAGAATATTAACTCAAGATATAGACCCTAGAGGCTTAGGCTTCTGGGGTTTTTGAGTTGCATAAAAAGATAAGAATAGAGTTTTCTATACAATATGGTATACTTAGAAAAACGCAATGCAAACTTGGCTTTAGGGGGAAAAAAACAAATGGCTTCAAGAAGTTTTAGAGTATTTGGAACAAGAACAGATTTAGAGAGTGTATTTTATGAATTTCAAAAACTTAATTTAGTTAAATATTATAAATGTGGTAGAAATGAGAATAAAATCGATGATATTACTAAAACTATTTATTTTGGTATTTCTCTCAATGGAAGTCACATAGGAAATCAATATCTTGTTATAAAAAGATGACAAATCAATATGCTTTGATAAATATAAACATATATCTCAATATCTGAATGAAACGAGTGTTGCTATTAATCTTGGCGGATTATATGATGAAAATACAATTGTGCCTACAACTGTATCTACAATATGGTATGACAATAAAATTAGCAAAAGAAATCTTCAATGATTTAAGAAAAATTATGAAAAAGATATGCTTCTACAACTATCAATGGATATATGATATTAAAAAAATGCTTATAGTAAAAAGGAGCAGTTACGATTTGTAACTATAGGTGCTCAAAGCCCGAGAGAATACGATTTAATAGTTTAACGAAATTATGAGTTTACAAAAAGTCAGATAACGATGGCATTGCATAGCCAATAGTGGAGGGATGATATGGCGGTAGGATTTAAAGTAGGTTATTATTGGTTTCAAGTTGGAACAAGTGATTTTTGCATTCTTTTTTTTCTACGATATGTATTCGGCTCGAACATGGAAAATGGGGGCGTGTTTATCCAAAATTAATGGGAGAATTATATCAAGGCTGTTTAAAAAATCAGGATTTAAATGAAGGGCTGGAGGAATTGCGTAAAGTAAGAAAAGAACTGAGAAACTTTTCGCCCTCTGATGTAATATGGGATGCTGAAGACTTAAGTTTAACACCGCCTTGGGGAAATAATATTAGTTCAGATATTACAGATTTGTCTAATTATTTTGTTACCAGTGATGGAAGAGATTTGATTTCCGTTTTAAGCGAGGCGATGAATGAAGCAAAAGAAATGCAGTGCGATATTGAGATTGATAATTTATAATAGTTTAAAAATCAGAAGGAAGAGTTCCGATTATAGTAATTAGATAAACTTGATTTTACAAAAATAAATCGAGGAAAGGGAGTAATATGAACAGTACTCTTATTTTTTATATATTTTTTTGTATAATGTTGATTAGCTCGGTGATAATTATCGTAACACGCTGGAAGAGATATATGAAATATTCTAATGGAACATATATAAATGCAGGACAGAATCTGATATTTAAAACAGAAATGTCTCAAAGTGAAATAATTCAACAATTGAAAACACATAATGCAAATGATACATTAGAGTATGATTTTTTGAAAAAATAACGAATACTTTCTTGAAGTAAAAGGTATAAAAAGATTATTTTTTAATGGAATATTGACGGCAACTTTTAAAGTTGAATTTTGGGGAAATACACAAAGTATATTATTATTCATCGATGTAATAACTTTCAGTTATTGTATTCATCTGGATATGAAGCGGAAATATTTGAATTTATGGTGAAAAAATTAAATTGCGTTCCTCAAAAATTGGTAAAAGAAATTTAATATAATTAGATGTCAGATAATTGCGGGTTGTAGAATTGAGAAAGGGATAAGTTATGGTAAAGGCAGCAAAAAGTTATCAACAAAAATATGAAAAATAATGGGTGAGTCTGGTGAAGATGAACTTTGGAGTGATATTGAAAGGGCTATAGCTGAATTTAAAAAGAAAGTCGAATTGGGAAAAGCAGACGGATACTTCTGGAATATGTATTTTAATTTGCTGCGCAGCAATAGACTTATGTTTGCAGGAATAAATAAAGCTTTATAACCGGTGATATGGCTTATATGTTGAATGGGATTTATCAGGAAAATCGTTTCAATTGCATTTATAGAAATAGAGCGAATAGCGGAGGAACACAGACAATTAATTTCATTGAAGTTGTGATTGCTTATTCTTGTAATGATTACAAGCTGTTGGAAAAAAATCATGCCGTTTGAGGCAGGGCCTGCTAGTTACAGTTATTCAGCTCCGTATTATAATATGGTTTATGCCATGACATATCATGATGATGAGGTGGGAAAGAAAGCGCAGGCAGAATTAAGTACATTTATGGAGAAAAACGGACACAATTTGATTTAAAACTAGCAAAATTTTTTCTATGATTTATATCAGAAAGATGTGGACGGAGTTAATCGCGGATTACAGGAATTGTGTGATCTTATGGGAAAATGTAAGTGGATTAATGAACACATTTATGGGCTGGATAAAGACATTCAAACTTTGGGAAAGATGGTGGCAATATTTATACATGGTTTGTATCATATAGCTATGAAATTTTTGGAAGACAGTCCATTGCTTGATAAGATTAAGATGCCCGAACATAAGAGCTTTATAAAAAGAATATGAAGAATTTAATATAGAGAAGAATTTTCCGGAACCGCATAATTTAATTAATTTTGATCCGATTGCAAAGTTTATAAATTTAAGTATAAAGACAGAAATGATACCGGAAGTATCTTTCAGTAAATCAGGAAGAATGTATGTAAATGACGGAAAAAGATTTGAAAAAAGGTTGTTTGATAATTTGCAAAAAAGTAAGGCTTTACCATTTGAATTAAAGGAAGAAAAATATAAACTGCCAGCAGTATATAGAGAGTTCATATGTAAATATGATGGTCTGAGCTTAGAGAATGGCTGCACATTCTATTCGCTTGAAGAATTAGATGCTATGAATAAAGACTTGCAGGTAAATATATATCAGCCAGATACCGTTGCTGTTGGAGATGATGGTGGTGGCCTGGTCTTTCTGATGAAGCAGGAAAAAGAAGCGAAAACCGTTTATCTGGTAGATGCGGGTGATTATGATTTGGAAAGTCCGTATCAAATTATTCCGGATTTTAATAAATGGATGGAAAAAGGATTTGAAATCGAAGATATAGATGGAGAAGATGTAAGAGGAGTTGACTATGGTGATCTATATTTAATCTATATTTAATAAAAAGGGCTTTCAATTTAGAAATGAGTAATGGGAGAGTTATTGCAAAAATCGAAAAGTTTGCCAACAAAATTGTTATCAGACATCACAAGTTCAAAAGCAAATATAATAGCTGAGAAAATAGGCATGCCAGGACTATTTGAAATAAGGTAAGAACATTTTGACATTTCCACAGATGCGTGATAATATGAGAAAAAAGAGTGCTACCGATAGACGATTAGTCCACATACTTAATTGATTAAAAATAACCGTTCAGTTTCGGAGGCTGGGGCGGCTATTTTTGTGACTTATTATGATCTTTGCCGAATGTGTATCCGGCACAAAAAGCAGCTGATGCCAAAGCTTACAACTGCAATGAAATCCAAAATACTCATTAGCTTAGCCCTCCTTTCCAGTGGATTCCGTTCAGGTTTCTATGTAATCAGAGGGGTGCTGAGTGCCGGTGGCACTCGTTTAGCACCGTCCGTAACGAAGTGTAGACCACAGTCCCTCTGCCAGAGGACTAACCGCCTACCGTTATGGTAACAACCATGTTTCGATTATAATAGTCAGGACAGGAATCCGCAACCGGAAAGCTGCCAGTGCATAAAATTTGAAAAAATGGAACTGGATACCATTTGATACTAAAAAATAGATGAAGCATCAATAACTATGAAATGCTAGAAAAAATAATGATGTATAAGAAAGGCGGTCTATATGGGAAAAAGAATAATTTCTGTGTTGTTAATTGTTGGGATTTGCCTATCTGTGACTGCATGTTCGCCAGTGGAGAATCTTTTTGATATTATGAATCGGGTTACTGATAATGATAATCCTTTGAGTGGAAAAAAAAGTACAGATGAAAGAATTATTATGTCCTTGAAAGATACATATCCAGAACATACTTTTTTCAGCAATAAATTCATTTGACAATGATAAGGGAGAAGGACTTTTTTCTGACGAAAAGGAATAAAATTCAGGGTACACAATCTTATTTATAATAATACATATCATTTTGGTTGTGAAGATGATTATTTGGCAACAATCTTAAATGAACAAAATTATATTAGCCAGGCATCAGATATAGCTACAAAGTATGGATATGCTTTAGCATATGATGAAGAAAATGAAATTGTATCTATCCAATATGCGGAAGATTTTCAGCAAACAGATGATTTTTCATATTATTCAAAAATGGTGTATGAAATTCTAAATGTAGTGGAGATACCAACGGTTGTTGATCCGGATACTGAGTTTTCAACGGGAGAAGTTAATTATTATAGTCGCCCTTGCATGGGGACATTGTTGTGTGATATTACCTATCATACTTCCAAAACAAGTTTGAGGATTAGCTTTGAAGATAAGGATTTATCTGAAGAACAGATCCAAGCAAAATTTAAGGAAGAATACCAATGGCTAAAAAAAGAAACACAAGAATAACAACTTAATATTATGATGAGAATAGACGATGAAAAATACTTATGTTGATACTTTTGGTGTCTACAGTATTGCTGTCAGGTTGTGGGAAAACATTTTTGAGTAGATTATTTAAATAATAACATGAAGAATATGCTGAAATTCTTACGGCTTTTTTGCTGCGGCAAATCAAAATGATACAAAGAAAATAGAAGAATTATTTGCTCTAATATAAGGGGAAAAGAATTTCAAAAAGAAGTGGATGATTTTTGGAATTTTACAACAAAACAGCAAAAGATGGGACATGGGATAAGGATGATATTTTGTTAGGAGTAACGGGAAGTCAGGATAGACATCTTTATCGTGTCATGCATTCTTCGATAGAATTAAAAAAGATAATAAGAATTATTACATTTATATGGAAGTTGTTACAGCGGATAAGGAAAATTCAGAAAATAAAGGAATCCAGATTATTGATTTAGCAACGAAAAAAGCATATGATGACAGATATTTTCTGTGGCATTCAAAACAGGGGATAAATGATGAATTTGTTTATGAAATTACGCAGGAGCGAATGAAAAAACATACATAACTTGTGAAGTTCTAGGAGATGAAATCATTAAATTAGAAGTGTGTAATGAAGAAAAAGTGATTGAGACGATTTATGAAAAAAAAATTCTGAAGAGAATTAAATTGTAAGTTGGAGGTATTATGAATGGAGACTATGAAATTCCCATTTTCAGATGCGCCTAATACAGCGTGCTTTACTTGTTGTCATGTATTAGAAGAAAATAAGCCTATATTATATGTTTCGCATGATGAAGATGGATATTGGCAGTTCTTATGCGGTGGAAATCATAAGGAAGAAGATGTAAGAGTGGTTTCGTTAGCATCTATTTTAAGGATTGATGAAACTAGAACGAGGTTTCCGCTTTGTCAAAAAATCAGGAAAATAAAAATAGACCATGTAAATCAGCCGTTTTTCACTGGTGAAAAATGCAGGTAAGAATGTTTTCATACTTACCTGTTTTTTATTTTATGCCCTAAGAAATTATGTTATGATGTTAATAAATAGAGATCTAACCATAAGACATTAATAGGAGAAGAGGAAATATGCAGAATCCAGAAATCCCTGATTATAGAGCGGCAATCATAGATATACTGGCCAGACCGGTGAATACCAAGGTATTTGATACAGGTTCCTACCCTGTCGAAGATATTCATATGACAACAGGAGGGGATGCGCTGAATGAAGCAACGATTCTTGCAAAGACAGGACATAAAGTTCAATTGGAAACAGTAATTGGAGAGGACGAAGCCGGAAAATTCATATTAAATCACTGTCGGGGAATGCGGTATGGTCATCAGAAATGAAAGTGTAAGGAATGAGCAGATAACCGGTATGAATGTGGTGCTGGTGGACGAAAACGGATCAAGAAGTTTTTTGACAAATCCATATGGAACACTCAGGAGTCTTAGGAAGGAGTATATCCGGATGCCGTTTCCGGATAGTGTGAAGATTGTATGTTTTGCAAGCATTTTTGTGTTTCCTGAGATCGGACCAATTGAATTAAAGGATATATTTAGGACCGCAAAAGAGACAGGGAAGATTGTCTGTGCTGATATGACAAAACGTAAGAAAAACGAGACAATAAAAGACATGGCAGATGCTTTTCATATATAGATTATTTATTCCCGAATGATGAAGAGGCTATGCTTTTGACAAAAACCAGAAATGTAGAAGAGGCCGCAGAACAGATCAAACATACTGGTGTGGGAAATGTAATCATTAAATGTGGAAAGCGTGGCTGTTATGTAAGGACAGATGAGGATAAATATTGGATTCCGGCAGTAGAAGATGTGGAATGTATAGATACTACAGGGGCAGGAGATAGCTTTGCAGCGGGATTCATGAGTGCATTGCTGGCCGGCAGAAGTGTAATAGAATGTGCAGAAGAAGGCAATAGATATGGAGCAAAAGCAGTTCAATATGTAGGATCAACAGAATGGTTAAGACATGAAATTTTAGATGGTAAATAGCATATTTGGATGTCTATTTAGCCTGTGAAACCGTCTATTTAACATGCGTGTGTTTTCTATGTCAAAATATATGCATTTCTGTCTGTTAGTATCAATCATATAGAGTATTTCAAAGGAAAATACGGAATACTTTACACAGAAAATATCCTTAGAAAAGGAGTTCAGATTCTTCAGGAATCCGCAAAAGAGGATGTAAAATCTGCAGGGTATCAGAGAATATTTTTGCTTCTGGCTAATGGAACCGGTAGAATTAGAGCTCTACATACAACAACTAAAAGAGGCATTCAGAAAAAAAGGGAGGAAGAGAATCTGCCATTTTTTTTCTCGATAGGTGCAATATACAATAATACAATAGGAAAAGAAAATATTGACGAATTGATTGACCGGTGTGGAAAGATGCGGCTTTTGAACGAAAAGCATGCAGAAGCAGAGTTTAGTGAAGGAAAAATGAAGATGTTATAAAAAGTGATTATGGAGGTAAAGGATGTTATACATAGGTAGATCTAGGAACGTCAGCAGTAAAACTTCTGGTGATGGATGAGACCGGAGACATTAAAAGATTGTTTCGAAAGAATATCCGCTCTTCTTCCCGCATCCGGGATGGTCAGAGCAGAAACCGGAAGACTGGTTTGAAAAATCGATGGAAGGAATCAAAGAACTGACGGCAGAGTGTGATAAGTCACAGGTAGCAGGAATCAGTTTCGGAGGACAGATGCATGGATTAGTTGCGTTGGATAAAGATGACAAAGTCATCCGCCCGGCAATTCTATGGAATGACGGAAGAACAGGAGAAGAGACGGAGTATCTGAATGAAGTGATCGGAAAAAGATAAGTTATCAGAATATACGGCAAATATTGCGTTTGCAGGGTTTACTGCACCAGAAGATCCTCTGGATGAAAAAGCATGAGCCGGAGAATTTTGAAAAGATCGCAAAGATTATGCTGCCGAAAGATTATCTGGCTTATAAAGCTATCCGGTTCTTTCTGTACGGATGTATCGGATGCTTCCGGTATGTTGCTTATGGATGTGAAGAATCGCTGCTGGTCAAAAGAGATGATGGACATCTGCGGGATTACAGAAGATAAACTGCCAAAATTATACGAAAGTTTTGAAGTAGTTGGAACGCTGAAAAAAGAAGTCGCAGATGAACTTGGATTTTCAGAGAATGTAAAAAGTAATTGCAGGAGCTGGAGATAATGCAGCAGCAGCGGTAGGAACAGGGACAGTCAGGAGACGGAATGTAACATTTCCCTCGGAACATCCGGAACTATCTTTATATCAAGCAACAAGTTTGGGGGTAGACGAGAACAATGCACTGCATTCATTTGCACATGCAGACGGTCACTACCACCTGATGGGATGCATGTTAAGCGCAGCTTCCTGCAATAAGTGGTGGAATGAAGAGATCCTGAAAGACAAAAGATTTTGCAGCGGAACAGGACGGAATTACAAATCTTGGCGAAAATCGTGTATTCTATCTGCCATATCTGATGGGAGAAAGATCTCCACATAATAATCCGGATGCAAGAGCAATGTTTATCGGAATGTCCATGGATACAACAAGAGAAGAAATGACACAGGCAGTACTAGAAGGAGTTGCATTCGGACTTCGCGATTCACTGGAAGTTGCAAGAAGTCTTGGAATCAAGATCGAGAGAACCAGGATCTGCGGTGGAGGGGCAAGAGTCCACTTTGGAAGAAAATGATTGCCAATATCATGAATCTGAAGGTTGATATAGTTGAAAATGAAGAAGGACCGGCACTTGGCGGAGCAATGCTGGCAGCAGTTGGCTGTGGTGAATATCCGGATGTAGAGACGGCGGCAGCGAAGATTGTAAAAGTAGTAGACACCGTGGAGCCGGATGAAGAGCTGACAGCAAAATATGAAGAACGTTATCAGCAGTTCAGAAAATCTATCCAACTGTGAAATGCTTATATGAAAAATAAAATTTTACTTCCGTGGATAAGCCGGATATGTTAAAATAATTTGAAGAGTGAAATCTTAGATAAAGAGGTATGAGATGTGTAATTCTCATACCTCTTTTTTTATAAAAAGGCCAGGAAAAAATCAAAAAGAGGAGGAAAATGAACTATGGAAAGTCATGGAAAGTCATAAGATTATCCAGGTAGAAGAAAAAGTACCATTGAAACTATTGCTGCCGCTTAGTATCCAGCATATGTTTGCGATGTTTGGGGCATCGGTGCTGGTTCCGTTCATATTCGGAATCAATCCAGCGATCGTACTTTTTATGAACGGTGTGGGAACACTGCTTTTTATTGTGGTGACAAAAGCGAAGTCACCGGCGTATCTAGGATCCAGCTTTGCATTCCTTGCACCGGCTGGTGTCGTGATCAGTAAGATGGGATATCCGTATGCACTGGGAGGATTTGTAGCAGTTGGATTCTGCGGATGTATCCTGTCCTTTATTATTTACAAATGTGGAACGAAGTGGATCGATCTTGTGCTTCCACCGGCAGCTATGGGGCCGGTTGTTGCGCTGATCGGACTGGAATTATCAAGTTCTGCCGCAAATAACGCAGGCTTGTTGGAGGATAAGATCAATCCAAAGAATGTTCTTGTATTTGCAGTGACGCTGGGGGTTGCGGTATTTGGAAATATTTTTATTCAGAGGATTTTTATCAGTTATCCCGATCCTGATCGCAGTAGTCGCAGGATATCTGACAGCGTTGGCATGCGGAATCCTGGATTTTACACAGGTAGTAGAAGCTTCATGGTTTGCAATCCCGAATTTTCAGGCGCCAAAGTTCGATATGGGTGCAATCCTTATGATCCTTCCGGTACTGTTGGTTATCACATCCGAGCATATCGGACATCAGGTTGTAACAAGCAAAATTATCGGAAGAGATTTGTTAACAGATCCGGGACTTCACAGATCCCTGTTTGGGGATAATTTCTCGACAATGGTATCCGGACTGATCGGATCAGTACCGACAACTACGTATGGAGAAAATATCGGAGTTATGGCAGTGACAAAGTATACAGCGTCCGTGTAATCGGCGGGGCTGCAGTCCTGTCTATTATCTGTTCATTTGTTGGGAAATTGTCGATGACGATCCAGACAATTCCGGGACCGGTTATCGGAGGAATCTCGTTCCTTTTATATGGTATGATCGGAGCATCTGGTCTTCGTATTCTGGTAGACTCCAGAGTAGATTATGGAAGATCTAGAAACCTGATGTTAACATCCATTGTATTTGTAACCGGTCTGTCCGGAATATCTGTGAATATCGGAACCGTGTCATTAACAGGAATGGTTCTGGCATGTGTTGTTGCCATGGCACTTAGCCTGATATTCTATATCTTAGATAAATTAAAGCTTACCAATGATCGGAAAGCGTAAGGTCTTCTCTAAGAAAGTGTAATATAAAAATTACCCGTTTCACAAAAATCAGTGAGACGGGTAATTTTTATGTAGAATCTTTCTTGAGAATATGATGGTATCTTGGTATAATACCATTAAGAAGAGACGGAAATGGAGACAGGAATATGGGAAATGAAATGAATGAACTCAGATATCTGGATCTGAAGAATGCATTATGTGAAAAAAATATATGAAGGCATATATAAGGATGGAAAAAAGATTCCATCGGAGAGACAGTTATCTACAGACTATGAAGTGAGCCGTATTACGGTGAGAAAAACACTGGAGCTTATGGAAAAGGAAAATCTGATTGTCCGCGAAGTGGGAAATGGAACACAGGTGACATTGAAAAATTATGGAAATGCAAATCCTTTTGGATGTTGTGGCGCTTACGGCACCATCGAGGAATCCTTTTTTTTGCAAATTTTATTGCAGAATTTCAAAAAGCAGGCATGGGAAAAAATACACTATTACTATATGTAGAGGTACCGGAAGAGCAACGTTGGAAGATTGTCTGTACCGTCTGTATACGAGAAATATCAGAAACGTGGTAGTATGGCAGGATGACCAGACAGTAGACAGAGAGAAACTTTTGCGTTTGCGGAGTATTGGAATGAATATGGTCTTTTTTGATGCAGATGATGCACTGCCGTATGCAGATGCTGTGTTTCTGGACAATGTAGATGCCGTGAAAGAGTCTGTTGAAAAGCGTAGAATTTCCGGGAGAAAATTATCTGTATGTGGGATGGGATAACCGAGCATCAGTAATGTAAGAAAAAGGGAAGCTGCATTTACGGAGAATTGTCCGGATGGCGGTGTGGTAAGAATACCATGGAGAAGAGACAGGAAAATCGAAGAAGAATCGGTAAAACGAGTAAAAGAAGAGATTCAGAAGATGCCACAGGGGATGATCGTCTGTGGGGCAGGTGAGATTGCACAGCGGATATCGGAATCCTTATGGGAGATGATGAGTCAGGAGAAAAATATATCATCGGTACGATCGATGATTTCGATGGATCGGATCGCTATCCGGTAAAGGTATGTGTGCAAAATCTTAGAGAGTCGGCAAGAAAGATATATCAGAGATTAGAAGAACAGTCAGAACTCGGAAGCGGTTGGAAAGCAGAGAGCTATCTCATCAGAGGGAAATCATAAAATAAAGAGTTCACAAATATAGTTCATGAAAAAGAAAAGGATTTGATGGATGATTTTGGAGAAATATGAGACCTCGATCTAAGAAATAAAACGGCAAAATTATCTTGACAATTTTAGCCTTGTGGATGATAATATAAGTACATTATTAAAAGATTTAATAAAGTCTAGGAGGAACGGTTTCATGGATGGAAAAATGAAAGTTGCAGTGATGAACGGAATTGGGAAAATGGGCTTTGAAGAACGTGATATCCCAACACCAAAGGCAGACGAAGTATTAGTAAAACTGGATTATGTAGGAATCTGCGGTTCCGATCTTCATTATTATGAGACAGGGGCAATCGGAGATTATGTGGTTGAGCCTCCATTTGTACTGGGACATGAACCTGGGGGCGTTGTGGTAGAAGTAGGAGAAGATGTAACACATCTGAGAAAGTTGGCGACAGAGTTGCACTGGAACCGGAAAAACCTGCGGACACTGTGAATTCTGTAAGGAAGGAAAATATAATCTGTGTCCGGATGTTGTATTCTTTGCAACACCACCGGTTGATGGGTATTTCAGGAGTATGTAGCACATGAGGCAGGACTTTGCTTCAAACTGCCAGATAATGTAAGCACATTGGAAGGAGCTTTGATCGAACCTCTGGCTGTTGGATTCCATACAGCAATCAGGGCGATGCACATCTTGGACAGAAAAAGCAGTTGTTATGGGAGCCGGATGTATCGGACTTGTATCACTGATGGCATTAAAAGCAAGAGGTGTATCAAGTATACGTTGTTGATATCATGGATAAGCGTCTGGAAAAAGCAATGGAACTTGGAGCAACTGGTGTCATTAACGGAGCAAAAGAAGATGTGATCGCAAAGTGAGAGAGACGACAGGCGGTCTTGGAACAGATATTGTAATCGAGACAGCAGGTACACAGATTACAACGTCACAGGCTATACATATTGCGAAGAAGGGATCTACAATTGTTCTGGTTGGATACAGCAAAACAGGAGAACTTACACTTCCTGTAAGTCTTGCACTGGATAAAGAACTGACATTCAAGACAGTATTCCGTTATCGTCATATTTATCCACTTGCAATCGATGCGGTTGCTTCGGAAAAGTGAATCTTAAGGGAATCGTTACAGACATCTTCCCATTAGATGAAGCACAGAAAGCTATGGATTACAGTGTGAATAATAAAGCAGATATTGTAAAAGCAGTGATTCAGATCAATCCGGATGCTGGAAGCGTAGATCATATCAGCAGAAAACGTCAGTTTATATGCGAAAGTTATTGGTGTAAAGAAAAAAGAATATAAAAACCAGAAAAAGCCACACAATGCTATTGACATTGTGTGGCTTTTTTTAGTATTATCAACTTAAAAACAACAAGAAACAAGATAAAACAAAAAGAAAAACAAAGATTTAACAAACAAAAACACAATAGAACAGAACACGAATTCAGGTAAAAGGAGGGTGAGAGAGATAGTCATGATAGCAATAGAAAGGCGAAACGGTATATTGGAAAAACTGCAGGAAGATAAGAAAGTTGTTGTCGGAGAACTCAGCCAGTTATATAAAGTATCTGAAGAGACGATTCGAAGAGATCTGGAACGTTTGGAAAAGAAGGTTTATGTACAAAGAGTTATGGCGGGGCTGTGCTCAATAGAGAATAACAATGTGGAGATGCCGTTCAACGTCAGAAAGAAAAGCAATGCAACAGGAAAACAGGAAATTGCAGAGTTGATAGCTGGTATGGTAGAAGACGGAGAACACATTTTACTGGATGCAAGTACCACTGCCGTATACATTGCAAAAGCACTGAAGAGTAAGAGAAATCTTACAGTCGTTACCAATTCTATAGAAGTTCTGATAGAGGTATCAGATATGACGGACTGGAATGTGATTTCTCTTGGAGGAAGTTTAAAAGAAGGATTTCTCGCAGCCATCGGAGCAGCAACAATCGCAGGAGTGAAAGAATATAAAGTGGAAAAAATCCATCGCATCCTGCAAAGCATTTGACCCGGAGGAAGGATTTTATGATACCGGAGATGAGTTTGCAAGAACCAAACGGGCGATGATTGAACGTGGCGATGTGAAGATTATGGCGATCGATTCTACCAAATTTGAAAAATCTGCATTTGCCAAAGTGATGGACACAGAAGGTATAGATGTGATCATCACAGACAGAAAACCACAGAAGGCAGTATTGAAATCTTGTGAAGAAAAGGGAATTAAATGTATATACTCGGAAAAATAGAGGAGTTTCTTCTATATTAATATGAACACTATAAATAATTTAAAAAGAATATCAGGAGGATAAAGAAAATGGCATTAGTTACTTCAAAAGAAATGTTAACAAAAAGCAAGGAAAGGTGGATATGCGGTAGGAGCATTCAACGCAGAGAATATGGAGATGGTCAAAGCAATTATTGCAGCAGCAGAAGAACTGAAAGCGCCTGTTATGATCCAGACCACCCCTTCTACTGTAAAATACGGAACAAGTGCTACATATGCAGCGATTGTAAAAGCAGAAGCTGAGAAAGCAAGCGTACCGGTATGCATGCACTTGGATCACGGCAGCAGTTATGAACTTGCAGAAGAATGTATCGGAAATGGATATACATCTGTTATGATCGACGGATCAAAGAAGATTTTTGAAAATAACATTGCCGTTTCCAAAAAGTCGTAGAAATGGCACATGCAAAAGGTATTCCGGTAGAAGCCGAACTTGGAAAAGTTGGCGGAAAAGAAGATGATCTGGTAGCAGAAGCTGATACAAAATACAGATGTAAATGAGGCAATTGAATTCGTGGAAAGAACAGGCGTAGATTCGCTGGCAATTGCAATTGGAACTGCACATGGATTTTATGTGGGAACACCTGTGCTTGATAAAGAACGTCTTTCTGAAATCGCAAAAGTTGTATCAATTCCACTTGTACTTCACGGAGCATCCGGAATCAGCGATGAAGATGTTGCGGACTGTGTAAAGCCGTGGAATTTCAAAAGTAAACTTTGCAACAGAGCTGCGTGTGGCATTTACAGATGCATGTAAGAAATTATACATAGAGAAACCAGAAACATTTGATCCAAAGGCATATGGAAAAGTTGGTATGGCAGCAGTTAAAAACTGGTTATGAACCGTATGAGAGTATGTGGGTGTGACGGGAAAGCAGAGTGATTCTTTATCCGGAGAATACAAAAGGAGGTTCCTATGCGGGAATTATTATTGGGAGTTGATATCGGAACCAGTGCCTGCAAGGTTGCGGTATTTAATAAACAGGGAGAGGTAATCGCCAGCGGAAATGGTGGTTATCAGGTATATTACCCACATCCGGGATGGGCAGAACAGAATCCGGATGAATGGTGGAGTGCGGTATGCAGCGCGATTGGAGATGTCCTGAAAAGGGCAATGTTAAGCCGGAAGAAATCAAAGGAATCGGAGTGGATGGACAGAGTTGGTCGGCTATTCCAATTGATAAAGATGGAAATGTATTAACAAATACACCAATCTGGATGGATACCAGAGCGCAGTCGATCTGTGACAGATTAAATGTAGAGATTGGTGCAGATAACATTTTCCAGGTGGCAGGAAATTCCATGCAGCCATCCTATTCTACAGCAAAGATTCTGTGGTATAAGGAAAATATGCCGGAGGTATATGCGAATACATACAAGATCTTACAGTCCAACGCATTCATTGTATACCGTTTTACAGGAATCTGTTCACAGGATAAATCTCAAGGATATGGTCTCCACTGCTTTGATATGAGAACTGGTACATGGAATATGGAGATGTGTAAGAAGCTTGGGGATACCGGAAAGTTTTCTGTCAGACATTTACGAATGTTCGGAAATCGTAGGCGGAGTCAGTGAAAAGCTGCAAAAGAGACCGGACTTTTAGAAGGAACACCGGTTGTTGCCGGAGCACTGGATGCGGCATGCGGAACACTTGGTTCCGGAGTGATCCATCCGGGAGAGACACAGGAACAGGGCGGTCAAGCAGGTGGAATGAGTATCTGTCTGGATGAGTATGCTGCGGATCCAAGACTGATCCTGAGTTATCATGCAGTTCCGAATCAGTGGATCTTACAGGGCGGAACCGTCGGAGGCGGCGGAGTTATGCGCTGGATCGAAAAGGAACTTGGGGATTATGAGAGAAGTATCGCAAAAGAATGTGGAAAATCCTCACTTGTTCAGTTTAATGAACTGGCAGAGAAGGTGCCGGCAGGAAGTGACGGGCTGATCTTCCTTCCGTATATGTCCGGGGAGCGTTCACCAATCTGGGATCCGAATGCAAAAGGGGTATATTACGGACTTGATTTCAGTAAGACCAAAGGACATCTGATCCGTGCGGCAATGGAAGGTGTAGCATATTCATTAAAGCATAACCTGGATATCGGAGAAAAGACAGGAGCGAAAGTGGAAGAACTGCTTGCAATGGGTGGATCTGCAAACTCACTTCTGTGGACACAGATCAAATCTGACGTTACAGGAAAGCCGATTACCGTACCGTCATCCGATACAGCTACGACACTTGGCGCAGTCATGCTTGCTGGAGTTGGAATCGGAATGTATAAAGATTTTGAAGAAGCTGTAAAGATTACAGTGAAGAAGACTCGCCATCACGAGCCTGATATGGAAAAACATGCAATTTACCAGAAGAATTATGAGACTTATCTGGAAATCTATGAGAATTTAAAAGAGACCATGAAGAAAAAAACAGGAGGAATGTAAAAGTGAAAGCAGGAGTTGTACACGCAAGAGAAGATATCAGATATGAAGAGATCGAGAAACCAGTACCAAAAAGGACAGGTACTGATCAAAGTAAAATATACAGGAATCTGTGGATCAGATATTCCACGTGTCAACGGGGATGCATGCCATTCTTCCCCGAATGTACTGGGACATGAATTCTCAGGAACAGTAGAAGAAGTAGGAGAAGGCGTAACATCTGTAAAACCAGGTGACAGAGTTGCAGGTGTACCACTTGTACCATGTATGGAATGTGAAGACTGTCAGAAGGGTAACTACTCTCTGTGTAAACATTATAGCTTCATTGGTTCCAGAGAATTCGGAAGCTTTGCAGAGTATGTGGTTGTTCCTGAAAAGAATGCTGTAAAATTCGAAGACAGCGTAAGCTTCGAACAAGGTGCATTCTTTTGAGCCGGCAACAGTAGCACTTCACGGACTGGAAAGAGTAGACTTCAAAGGTGGAAAGACAGTAGCCATACTTGGAGGCGGAACCATCGGAATGTTCGTTATGCAGTGGGCTAAGATCTTCGGAGCAAAAAAGAAGTTGTTGTATTTGATATCTCTGATGAACGTCTGGAATTAGGAAAACGTCTTGGAGCAACAGCCGGAATTAACACACTGGAAGAAGACTTCATGGATAAAGCTATGGCACTTACCGGTGGTAAAGGCTATGATTATGTGTATGAGACAGCAGGAAATTCTATTACAATTAAGATGGCATTCCAGTTAGCTGCCAACAAAGCACAGGTATGCTGCGTTGGAACTCCTACAAAAGAAGTTACCTTCTCTGTAAAAGAGTGGGAGAACTTAAACCGTAAAGAATTTATCCTGACAGGATCATGGATGTCATACAGTGCACCATTCCCGGGACATGAATGGGAATTAGTAGCACACTACTTCAAGACAGGAGAACTGAAGTTTGACGATTCCTTCATCTTCAAGAAGATTCCGCTTAGCGAAATCGCAAGTGCATTTGAGATGTACAAGACAAGAGGACTGGTAAAAGGTAAGATCTTAATCGACAGCGAAGCATAGGAGGCAAAGTGCGATGATATTAACCGTTACGTTGAATGCAGCGATTGATAAAAGATATGTAGTAAAAAGAATTTCAGGTAGGAGAAGTTAACCGTGTAGCAGAGTGTACTTATACACCTGAAGCCTGCATCTATCGCAGGAGCAGAAGTGGTAGCAACCGGATTCGCAGGTGGACATGCAGGAAATTATATCGTAGATTCCTGAAACCATTCGGCATCAAGAGTGAATTCTATCACATGGATGCAGAGAGCCGTTCCTGCATCAATATCTGGGACGAAAAGAACCATGTACAGACAGAATTCCTAGAGCCTGGATTTACCGTATCCGCAGAAGACTTTGAAGAATTCTGCGAAAAATTCAAGACATTAGTACCAAAAAGCTGATGTAGTAGCAATGTCCGGAAGTGTACCAAAGGGACTGGACGGAACTGCTTATCAGAAACTGGTATCGATTGTAAAAAGAGGCAGGTAAGAAGGTCATTCTTGATACGAGCGGAAAACTTCTGGAGATGGGTATCGAGGCAAAACCAACGATGTAAAGCCGAACATTGATGAAATCCGTATGCTGACCGGAAGCCATTGTGATACCAGGGGAAGAACTGATCGAAGCAGGAAAGAAGATCCATGAAGCCGGTATCGAGATCGTAGTCATCTCACTTGGAGCAGACGGATCACTCCTGATCTGCGAAGACGGCGTATATCAGGCAATCGTTCCAAGAATCGATGCGGTAAATACGGTAGGATGCGGTGATTCCATGATTGCAGGATTCGCACTCGGATTCGAAAGGAGATTAAGTGTGCAGGAGACATTAAGGCTTGCAAGTGCAATCTCAGCCTCGGCAGCATTAAGAGAAGAGACCGATTCTTTGTAAAAGAAGATATGGAGCGAATCTTACCGCAAATTGAGATTAAGAGACTATAAAGTTATACTGTTTGGAGCAATATCGTATGAGAACTCTTCTGCTTAGAGATACGATATTGCTCTATTTTTTATTGTTCGGGCATCCTAAGCGGTGAATTAAACACCCATTTCTTCAAGATACCTCACATGTTCTATCGCTCCCAGATGATTTCTTTGAAGTGCAAGCACCTCATCCAATCCGTCTGGGCCTTCTCATAATCCCCAAGTCCGATCGCACTAAGCGCCATCAGATACTTACAATCAATCGTATTACGAAGCTGAATATCACTAGGGAATACCTCAAACTCCGGAAGCGATACCGCAAAGTAATCATAAGACACTTCATCAAAGATATGCTTCTCGCCAAAAGACTTCAGCTGATGATAACATCTGGCAGCTTTTTTCCATTCTTCCAAGAGCAGCATTTGCAAGTCCTTGATAGAAGATTGTATCGACGGCTGGTCGTTGTAGTAAAGAGCAGCCGATGGTTCATCCAGTCCGACAGAAGCCTTTTCCCACCATCTGGCAGCTTCTTCGGTAGCATGAAGCGCATCATAGCAGCATCCGATATAATATTCTGCAATATTATCCAGAACGTTCGGAAGCTTTCCTTCGCCTAAAGTTATCCGGATAGGTAAAGGTATCTGTAAGAAGCCGGATTGCTTTTTTCGTAATCCTTCTTTCATAAGTCCAAGTGCTTTGTGCGTCATCGCATAACGGTACTGTCCGCTGACTTTTCCTTCTCCGCCTTCCCATGGATGGAACGTATGCTCCTTCAAAGCATCCAGAGCCTTGTCATACTGACCGGTTTCATTCAGAAGTGTGATATATTCCAGGTATAAGACATCTCTGTCTTCGACTAATTCCGGATATTTCTCAAGCAGGGCCAGGCGGTCTTCCAGTGCAACATTATTCTTAGCAGCCAGCTGGTCGTATTCGAGAAGAAATCTTGGATAAGAAGAATCCAGTTCAAATGCTTGCTTCATATAATCCAGAGCTTTGGCAGGTTCTTTGCATTTATTATAATAAGCAATCGCAAGATTACGATAAGCCATAGCATACTTCGGATTTTCGGAAATGCTTTCTTCCCACTCATTTACTGCTTTGTCATACTGCTTCTTATCATACAGCAGGCATCCAAGATAATAATGTGCATATGGTACTTTTTTAAGTGCAGATATAGCAACATTTAAGATAAGAATCTCTTCTATCTTGTTCGGGAAGCAGTAATCCGGATTGGTATGTTCTGCTTTCTGGTAAGCATTCAGTGCAGCTTCATTTTTACCATCTTTTTTTCATAAGCATAACCCATATAGTACCAGGTCATAGGCGACTTGTCCGGTGTTGCATCCAAGATACGTACCACATCTTCATAAAGTCCGGCTTTGATATAGTCCAAAGCAACTTCCAGATAGTTATGTGCAGAGGTACGCATTGTGCTGATCCATCCGCTCAGATCATCTTCTGCAACGGATTTTTCATACAGGCAGTCAAGTGACAACGGATCGATTGCAAGACTTTCAGTGAGAAAATCTTTGTTGCAACGTCCAAGCTTTCGAAGGATAGAAGCTTTTAATGCACGTACCTTCATGTTATGCCAGTTGCGGATCATGGACTGCTCTGCAAATGTAAGCGCCTGTTCATATTCGTGTTTTTGCATGCAAGCAGTGCAAGCCAGTAGAATCCGGCGCTCTGCGTCTCGTGGCTCCATGTAGATTTATAGAATGCATCATAGGCAGCAGATTCATTTCCCAAGAAATATTCTGCAAGACCCAAGTTAAAAGTAGCATTCCCCGTTATATGGATTTGGATTCTTCCAGGTCTGTTTTTTCAATGGCCGCTTCAAAATGTTTCTTTGCAGCAGCGAAATCACCGCGCTTCATAAGCAGCATACCGTATCCGTTATTCAGACGGATGTCACTTGGATCACGGCGGAGTCCTTCTTCGTAGTAATCAGCAGGTTCATATGTTGCATGACGGTACTGCTCCAGATGCTGTGCACCTAAGAATAATTCTTCTGTAGATTTCAATTCAGCCGGTGTGTCGAGAGGAACAGCAGGATCCGGGATTGGCTCCAGTTTTTCTTCCAGTCCGGTATAAGTAACAAGTGTATGTCCATCTGTAGCAGTCACTTTTACTGTGCAGCCTGCGGTGGAACTGGTATCAGTCGTAAAAAAGTATCTTCAAATGCCTGCAGAGGAGAAATGTCAATGGTCTTGCTGTAAAGTACATTACCCTTTTTCTACAGATAAGGTGAGTCCGTTATAAGAACCGGAAGTATACAAAAGCAGTGTAGCTGTAGAATCTTCAATTGTAAAGTTCACCATGGCATCCTTCGTAGCATTCTTCACACGTCCAACATTTTTATAGGGCATAAAATACTGGGTAAATGTCTTTTCTTCGTAAGGCTTTAACCATGTGAAATCCGGCTGATTGTCTGCGAATACTCCAGTCATCAGTTCGATATATGGCCCATCCTCATCAGTAAGGTTGCGGTCCCATGTACGGCCAAAGTCCGCATTGCCCCATGTCCACTGCTTCTTGCCAGGAGAGATGTGATGGTCGGCAACGTGCAGCAGTCCGGCTTTTCTTCCTTCATCGTAGTTACCTATAAAATCAAAGTCAGAATGCGCAGCCATGTAAGAAGTCGGCACCTTGATATTCTTTATACATGGAAATGTCAACGCCTGCAGAGTAGTCGTATTTGTAATATTCTCCGGTTGCAATCGGGAATGTAGATACGGCACGTTTTCCATGGTCCATAACTGCATGTACATCCGGCGGGAATACAGAGTAAGTATTGTCATTGACCGGAACAGCCGGATTTGCCCACCAGAGGAAGGTCTGAGGAATATCGGTGTTGTTAAAAAGCTGTCCCTTGATCTCGATATAAGCTCCTTTGTCAGGATAGAGAGTGAATGCCCCCATACCCTTTGTACCCGTACATCTTGTCAATCTCACTGACATATACGGTAGCAGAGCCGTCCTCTCGTTCCAGGATAGTAATAATCCACCGGACTGTAAGTACTTGGCCTGTGATGCTGTGGCCAGTTGAATTCGATACCGCCTGAGATCCAAGGACCGGTTAAGCCAACGAGTGCCGGTTTGATCACATGGTTATAGTAGACAAAGTCATAACCGTTTGTCTTATCATAAGCTCTCTGGATACGTCCGCCGAGTTCCGGAAGAACCATAACCTTCAGATAATCATTCTCCAAATAGATAGCGTGGTAGCTTATATCTTCTTTTTTATCAGAGATTTTTCGGTTACCGGAAGCGGTAGACCTTTGCCGGAACTTCCCCTGATAGGCACGGTTCTCGATAAAGAGAGGGCCCCTTTTCCGGTGGATAGACTTTATAGGTCGGGATGGTTACATTTTCTTCCCATACGTGTACGTTATTACTCATAATAGATTCTCCTTTGAAAATAATAAATATGTGATGATGATTTTCCCATCTCAAAGCTGCGAATATTTATAGCAATGCTTTTTGTGTATGCTTTACAATAGCATGAAAATAGTATTGGCAGAATATCATATTTCATAAAAAAGATGGACAATATTCCACAAAATTGCTATGCTGAATATAATGAAAAAGAACCATGAAAAGAGTAATAAGAAATTCATAAAAGGTAAGGGGACAAAACGAAGATGGAAAGAGAAAAGGATGAAGCATACATACAGGAAAGCCAGAAAAGAGACGGATTCAAAGATGAACAATATTTCATAATTCCAACAGAATCATTCAAAGAATACCTGAAACATCCGCTGGTAAAAGCGATGTACCTGACAGATATCGGATTCTTCCTGAAGGCGTATCATCATTACCGGGAACGGAGGAAGGAACAGAAGAATATATCCTCTTATATTGTACAGAAGGGGAAGGCTATATCCATATCGGAAATAAAAAGTATCATCTTCATCCTCAGGAAGTGTTCTGTATACCAAGAAACCAGAAGCATAAATATTATGCCAGTGAGAAGAGAAGAATCAAATGGAGTATCTTCTGGGTACACTTCAAGGGCGAAAATACAGGCTATTATCCATTGGAAGAATACCAGATCATTCAGATGAATTCCATACATGCGGAGAATAGGATCATAACATTATTTGGTGTGTTGTTCCGTGTATTGGAGCGCAACTATACACTTGGAAACTTTATCTACATTTCCCAGGTGTTGTCACTGATCCTGTCCGAGATATATTTTCGCGAAAAAAGCAGATGAGGCAAGCCGGCAGAACCGGCATATTACAACAATCGTACGTTATATGTACCGTCATCTGGATCGGAATCTGAAATTAGAGGATCTGGAAGAGGAACTGGAACTTTCGAAAAGCTATATCAATGCATCATTTAAGAAATATACCGGCAGGGCGCCGATTGATTTTTTATCAACCTGAAGATGCAGGAGGCGTGTAAGCTTTTAAAGTCTACAGATCTGTATATTGTGGAGATTAGTCAAAAACTGGGATATGATGATCCCTATTATTTTTCCAGAATATTCAAGAAAGTAATAGGAGTATCACCAAAAGAATATCGGAACGGTGACTATATCCAGAAGCAGTAATATAGTCCATTAATTCGTCAGATTGTTTATGTTATGGAATGTGAAAAAGGGTAAGATGAGGATGACAAAAAGAATACACCAGAAAGATTAATAGCAGGAAAATCATAAAATATTCAGGAGGGATACAACATGAAATACGAAATTCCAAAAAAAGATGATCGGTATGAAACTTCCGGGAGGAGCAAAAGTACAGAAGGTAGAGCAGCCGGTGCCGGTACCCGACCGGGACAGGTACTTCTGAAGATGAAGGCAGCCAGTCTTTGCGGAAGTGATCTGAAATATATTTATTATGAACATACAGATAAGACAGGTGGAGCAAGATATGACGATGTGATTGCAGGTCATGAGCCGAGCGGACAGGTTGTACAGGTTGGAGAAGACGTGCTGGACTTTAAAGAAAGGAGACCGTGTGGTTGTATATCACATTCAGGGATGCGGATACTGTGACGAGAAGTGTAAGAAAGGTTTTCTTCATTAACTGTCAGAATCCGGAGAGACGTGCTTACGGGATGGCAGAGAGACGGTGCACTTGCGGAATATATGGTAGCAGATGTATCTACCTGTATTCATCTGCCGGATTTCCTGACATATGAAGACGGAGCCATGATCGCATGTGGATTCGGAACTGCTTACCAGGGATTATTAAGGGCTAATGTATCCGGAAGAGACTGCGTATTGGTTATGGGGCTGGGACCTGTCGGACAGGCGGCACTGATCCTTGCGAAAGCCATGGGTGCGAGACGATTGGTGTAGATATATCTCAGAAGAACGTCTGGAGATGGCAAAGAAGATCGGGGCAGATCGGGTACTCTTAGGTGATGATGACGTTGTACAGAAAGTAATGGAGTATACAGACGGAAAAGGTGTAGAAGTAGCAGTGGACTGTTCCGGAAGCAGCATCGGCCGTCACAGATGTCTGGAAGTTGCAAGAATGTGGGGCAATGTGGTATTCCTTGGCGAGCAGGGAACCGTAACATTCGAGCCAAGTCCGCTTCTGTTACATAAGAACCTGACATTACATGGATCATGGGTAACATCCGTAGGTAATATGGAGCGTTTGGTCGAATTTCTGGACCGCAAGAAGATCCATCAAGCCAGATCATTACACACAGATATCCGCTTAGCCGGACGGAAGAAGCATACCGCGTATTTGCAACCGGAAAAACAGGTAAAGTATGTGTTAATATGGAGATGGGAGATTAATGAAGAATCTAGATAAATTATTATCCTGGTTTCAGACTTCGGAATATGACGGAGTGATCTTAGGAAGACAGGATAATTTCAAATGGATCACAGAAGAAAATGCAAATGCTGTAGTGACGAACGCAGAAGTCGGAGTGGCACATCTGCTCATCGAAAAGACGGATCGGTTACAGTAGCAGCAGACAGCAGTGACTGTCCTCGTATGGAAACGGAGCAGAATGCGCTGAGAGCAAAAGGAATGCTGATCCCATGGTATGAATCTTTTGAAGCACATCTGAAAGATTATATAGGAGACCGGACATTTGCATCCGACACTGGAATTGCGGGTACGGATAATGTACAGTCAGAGCTTATCAATGTCCGTATGCAGTTAAGTGAAAAAAGAACTGAAGCGTTACCGGAAGATCGGGCAGGAATGTGCCGGAATCGTAGAAGGTGTAGCCATGAATGCAAGACCTGGACAGACAGAGCAAGAAAATTGCAGATAAGATCAGAACAGGATGCATCGCAAAGGGAATCAGTCCGACTGTGTATTGGTGGGAAGTGATGAAAGAATCCTGAATTACCGTCATCCGGTACCTACAACAAAAAAGATTGAAAAAAGTCTGATGGTAGTATTGGGCGGTGAAAAGTATGGACTAAATATCAGTATGACCAGAATGGTGTATTTTGTGCCGGTGCCGGAAGAGATTAAGGGAAGAATGCAAAGACGCAGAAGATATTTGCGGCAATGCAGAATCTGATGAAAGACGGTATGGGTTATCAGGCGTATTTTCGGAAAGTGCAGGAATTATATGCAAAAGAAGGATGCCCGGAGGAATGGAAGATGCACCATCAGGGCGGACCGACCGGATATGGCTGCAGGGAATTTACAGTAACACCAGAGACGAAAGGTGTAATTAAGAAGAATCAGGCATATGCATGGAATCCAACAATTGCAGGGACAAAGTGCGAGGACACTACATTCCTTGCGGATAATGGTGTCGAGATATTTACCAGAACGAAAGCATGGCCATGCACTGTGATAGAGACAGAATATGGAAGCTGTTCGGTGGCAGATATCTTATATATAAAGAATGAATAAAAATACAAACAGGTGATACAGAAAAAGAAAGAGGTTATGCTCACAGAAACTGTGTCATCTGTTTTTTTTGTAGTAGATAATTATAATTTTAAAACTGTATATACAAATGGTACAAAAATGCGCAAAGTAAATGAAAAAATTGAAAAAAAATATTTGTATTCTTTTTTGTAACATGATATAATATAAATGTTAAAAAAACACTTAAATAAAATACTTAATAAAGTAGAGGGCAGAAATTATGAAAAGAAGCACGAACAGCGTAGAAGTGAAAAGACAGAATAGAAACCGTGTATTCAGATATGTGTGAACGGACAGGCAGAGACGAGTATGCCGGAGATTTTGCTGCATTAGATATTAGTGGACCGACGGTTCTTACAATTGTGAATGAACTGAAAGAAGAAGGTGTGCTAAAGGAAGCCGGGGGAGTTAAAATCAACGGGAGGAAGAAAGGCAAAAGCAATTGCTGCGGTAAAAGATATAAAATACGCAGTCGGAATTGATCTGACGGCAAACCATATAAGTATTACGTATACAGATTTGTCAGAAAAGGCATTAAAACATGTAAGGATCAGAAAGAGTTTTGAATATACGAATGAATATCTGGATGCACTTGCTGTATTTACCAGACAATTTATAGAAGAAAATGCAATTGTGGAAGATAAGATATTGGGAATCGGAATATCGATGCCTTGTATTATAGATAAGAAAGAACAGCTTATTACATATTCCAACGCACTGGATATTTATAATGTATCCTGCAGTGAATGGAAAGAACATTTTAAATACCCGGCAGTTCTTCTTAATGATGCGAATTGTGCAGCGATTGCAGAAAGTGCTGAGCATGTGAATTGTGGTAATATGGCATATCTTATGCTGAGTAATACTGTTGGTGGTGCGGTGCTGTTTGAAAACAGCAATGTAATCATGACGGCAGGAAATGAACTTGAGGCTGTTGATATGTATCGGGGAGATAACTGGCGGAGTGCAGAATTTGGGCATATGGTAATCCATCCGGGTGGAAGAACCTGCTATTGTGGAAAAAAAGGATGTTTGATGCGTATTGTTCGGCACTCCGGCTTGCAGATCTTACAGAAGGAAAATTGGAGATATTTTTGAAAAGCTTGAAGAGGGAAATGCAGAGTATGAAAAGATATGGGATGAATATCTGGATAATTTAGCAATAGCAGTGGATAATCTCAGGATGTGCTTTGATTGTGAAGTGGTCCTGGGTGGATATGTAGGTAATCTGATTGGACCATATGTACCAAGATTACGTCAGATGGTGGCGGAAAAGAACTTGTTTGGTCATGATGGAAATTATGTAAGAGCTTGTGATTACAGGGCGGAGGCATCTGCACTTGGAGCTGCGATTAAATTAATAGAAAACTATATACAGACAATATAGACAAATGTTAAATAAATAACATTATTAAAACTATACAAAATACACATACAAAATTTAGTCGATATTGCATATTGCACAAACAAAAGAACAAGTATTATAATAATACCAACAAAGATATGCAAAGCGCTTTTGTAAAAAGTGATTTACAAAAGAGTTATGCAGAATCAAAACCAACAGACACGGCTAACAACCGGAAGGAGGGCAACATGGGAATTATTGAGAACATGAGACTTGACGGGGAAAGCAATTTACGTAACAGGGGCTGCGAGCGGAATCGGAAAATGTGCAGCCATGGCATTTGCAGAAGCAGGGGCAGATGTAGCAATCGTAGATATTAATCTTGAAGGGGCTCAGAAAGTAGCAGATGAGATTGCAGAAAAGACAGGTTCTAAGACAATCGCAATTGAATGTGATGTTACAAAGCAGGATCAGGTTGAAGCAATGGTAGCTAAAGTGGTTGATACATATGGAAAACTTGATGCATGTTATAACAATGCCGGAATCGCAGTAAATGCACCAGCTGAGGAGATGACACTTGCTCAGTGGCAGAAAGTAATTGATATCAATCTGACAGGCGTTTTCCTTTGTGCAACAGCAGCAGGAAGAGTAATGTTAAAACAGGGTTATGGTTCCATCATTAATACAGCTTCTATGTCAGGACATATTGTAAATGTTCCGCAGCCACAGTGTGGATACAATGCGTCAAAAGCAGGAGTAAGTCTTCTGACAAAATCACTTGCTGTAGAATGGGCAAAGAAAGGTGTCAGAGTCAACTGCATAAGCCCGGGATACATTGGAACAGATCTGATCATGTCAAGAGATGATCTGAAACCACTGATTGGGCAGTGGAATGCAATGGCTCCTATGGGACGTCTTGGAAAACCGGAAGAATTACAGTCAATTCTGGTATATCTTGCAGGAGACACAAGTACATTTACAACCGGATCAGATATCATCGTAGATGGAGCATTTACATGCTTCTAAATTGACCGGTTATATCATTATAAGATAGCTAATAGCAACGGCTATGCGAATAAAATTTATTAATTTTAAGGAGGACAATCTATGAAAAAGAAAATCGTAAGTATCTTACTGTGCGTAACGATGGTAGCAGCCATGGCAGTTGGATGCGGAAGCAAAGGCGGAGGATCAGACAGCAAGTCAGAAAGCGGAGATTCCAAAGACAAAAAGTACAAAGTCGGAATTACAATTCAGTCATTAAGCAATGCGTACTGGGCAGGAGTTATGGGAAAACTCGAAGAACAGTTAAAGGACAAAGGCTGGGATTATACATTGATCGATTGCGAAGACAACTCTGCTACACAGGTTAGCCAGATCGAGAACTTCATTACATCGGGATGTGACCTGATCATGGTTCACCCTTCTGATGCAAAAGCAGTAGAGAACATCTGTAAAGAAGCACTTGATGCTGATATTAAAGTAATGTGCTGGGATGACCGATGGAAAACACAACGGCTAACTGGGTACTGGACAATACAGAGCTTGGTAAAGAGATTGGTAAAACAGCAGCTGAATTTATCAACGATAAATTTACAGCAGATGATAAAGCACAGGTTACAGTTATCGGATATCCTTCAACAAAGGTTCTGAAAGAAAGAGCTGATGGTATCAAAGAAGGTCTGAAAGAAAATTGCAAAGACAATTATGAAGTGATCGCAGAAGTTGATGGTCTGGAAGCACCGGAAGCACAGAGCAACGTAGAGTCTGTACTTTCTGCACATCCAGATGCTAATGTATTCGTTGGAGTCGGAGCTGGTGCTATGATCGGTTCGAATGAAGCTCTTCTTCAGAAATACGGAAAAGGAAAATTCCAGAGAACGTAGGTGTTATTACAACAGACGTTACAGAGCAGCAGCTGAATTCCCTGAAAGCTGGAAATGAAGCAGTAAGATCTATCGTTGATTTGAAGGATCTAACGAAGATACAGCAAAAAGCTTGTATGAAAATGTATGAAAGAATCTTAAGCGGTGAGAAATTTGAAGGTGATGATCACAACGTTTACAGAACAATCAAACCTATCACAACAGATAATATTGATGAGATCTTAAAAGGAATGTAAAACAGTCATAAAACTGAAACAGATTAAAAAGGAGGCGGCATTACGCCGCCTCTGTTAATTAGTAGAATCACAGGGGATGAACATGAGCGAAGAATATGTATTACAGTTACAGCATATAAGAAAAGAATACCCGGGTGTTGTAGCGTTGAAGGACGTTACGTTGGAATTAAAAGCCAGGCGAGATTCTGGCTCTGATTGGAGAAAATGGAGCTGGAAAATCTACATTGATTAAGTGTTGCTCAGAGCGGTTATTCCAACTTCTGGAAAGATTATAGTAAATGGCAAAGAGTTTTCTAGCATGACACCACAGTTGGCATCGGAAAATGGTATTGCAATTATTTATCAGGAATTTAAATAATGTGAAGGAACTGTCAGCAGCAGAAAACTTATTCCTGGGAAGACCTATCCGTAAAGGAATAGTCATTGATAAAAAGCAATGGAAGAAGAGGCGGCAAAAGCATTTGAAGCTCTTCATATTAAGATTGACCCGAAGGCACTGATGAAGAACCTGACGGTTGGATATCAGCAGATGGTTGAAATTGCAAAAGCAGTTCAGCAGAATGCAAAAAATACTGATTATGGATGAACCTTCTGCGCCTTTGACAAGTGCAGAAGTTGAGAGTATGTTTGAAGTAGTAGAAAGACTTCGTAAAGAAGGGTTTCTATTATTTACATATCTCATAGATTGAAGAAATATATCGTCTGTCAGACCGTATTCTGGTTATGCGTGACGGAGAATATGTAAAGACATTGATCACAAAGGACAGTGAAGTCCAGGAATTGATTAAATTGATGGTAGGACGTGAACTTACACAAAGTTATCCACCTAGAAAAGATTGTGTTAAGAAAGATGAAGTTGTTCTTGAATTACAAAATGTAACAGGTAACGGAGATACGGATATCAGCTTAAAGATTCATAAAGGTGAGATTCTTGGACTTGGTGGACTGGTCGGAGCCGGAAGAACAGAACTTGCAGAGATGATATTCGGGGCAGTCAGAAAAAAATCAGGAAAAATGATTTTTTTTTTAATGGTAAGGAGATAGATCCGAAGAGCCCGAGAGAAGCGATTAATCTTGGAATTGCTTTGGTGCCGGAAGACAGAAAACGTCATGGTGCTATGTTGGGTATTTCTATTAAGAATAATATTAATATGCCAATCTATGAGCGCAATTCCAAACTCAGCGTTATAAACAATAAGCAGGAACAGGAAATTGCAGAAAATATAAAGAAAATATGGCAATTAAGACTCCTTCCCTGAATCAGCTGGTTAAAAATTTAAGTGGTGGTAATCAGCAGAAGGTTATCCTTGGAAGGTGGATGGCAGCAGATTCGGAATTGATTATCTTTGATGAACCAACACGAGGAATTGATGTTGGAGCAAAATATGAGATTTATAAATTGATGAACGATCTTGTTGAGAATCAGGGAAAGACAATTTTAATGATTTCTTCAGAGATGGAAGAGTTGATGGGTATGTCTGACAGAATTGTGGTTCTTTCAGAAGGAAACATGACAGGAGAACTTTCAAAGATGAGTTCACCCAGGAAGTAATTATGACATATGCATCCGCAGCAAGAGATAAATAGGCATAGGAAGGGTTAGACAAATGAAAGAAAACAAAGTATCAAGAGTTTTAAAAGACCAGGCTATCTGGTTAGTATTTATCGTTCTTGTAATTGCATTTACAATTGCAAATCCAAGATTCATTACAATGAGTAACTTATTAATTATGCTGCGTCAGGTCGCTGTATGGGGAATTGCTTCTGTAGGTATGATGTTTGTTATCTTGCTGGGTGACATCGACCTTGGTACAGGATCTGTTATTACATTCGTTAATATTTTATGTGCAAAACTGATGGTTGAGTTCGGTGTTAATATGTATCTTGCAGTACTGATTTCGTTACTGGCATCTACACTGATTGGTCTTTTGAATGGTTTCATGGTAGCGACAATCGGTATCCCGGCATTGATCGCAACATTTGCGACACAAACAGCATTTTTCCGGTATTGCATTGATTATGTGTAATGGACAGCCAATCAATGGATTCCCTGAAAAATTCTCTGTATTTGGTGCAGGATGGGTTGGACCGGTACCTATTCCGGTAATTATTATGATTATCTGCTTTATCATTGGAGCATTTATTCTGAATAAGACATATTTTGGACGTTATTTCTATGCAGTAGGTGGTAACATTGAAGCTGCAAGACTTTCTGGTATCCGTACAGGAAGAGTTAAATATCTGGTATTTGCATTATCAGGATTTTTTGCAGGACTTGCCGGTATTGTACTTTTGTCACGAACAAATTCCGGTATGGGTAATGCAGGACTTGGCTACGAATTCAAAGTTATTACCTGCGTTGTCCTTGGAGGTGTGTCTGTAGCAGGTGGTTCCGGTAAAATGTCTGGTGTTGTAGCTGGTACATTTATTATTGGGGCATTGAATAATGGTATGGTGCTTATGAATATCAATACCTGGATTCAGGATATCGTACTTGGTATCGTACTTGTCCTTGCTGTTGGTTTTGACTGTATCCAGAAGAAGAGACAGGCTAACTAATAATAAAGCTGAAAAGATATTAAAATCCCGGTAAAAGTTTATTTTACCAGGATTTTTGCTAAAAATATTTTTGCTAAAATATTTTCGTTAAATACTTTAGTAGACAAGGGAAGAGTTTGAAGAAAAGTCAGTTAATATATCAATATATCAGGGAACAGGGAGCAGTATCAAAGCAGGATATTGTGATCGGATTAGGGCTGAGTCTTCCGACGATCACGCAGAATTTAAATAATCTGGCAGAGTTGGGATTGATTGATACGTCAAAAAAAAATATCAAATACAGGTGGGAGAAATGCGACCGCTTATTCCTACATAGAAAAAGCCAGATATGCAGTCGGCTTGTATTTAAACAGGCATCATATTAATTGTGTGGCAGTAGATTTATCCGGTAATGTTATCAGTCTGATCAGGGTCAGGAGAATTTTGATTTGAATGACGATAATTATCTGAGAAAGATTGGAGAGACGGTAGAAGAAGTCAAAAAGGATACTGGTCTTTCGGATGACAGATTTCTCGGAGTCAGGATTGCAGTTCAGGGATTGATCAGTGATGATGGTGAAAGGGTTACTTACGGGCTTACGCTTAATTTCACAGGAGTGACCAGAGCAGATATTGCGAAATATATTCCATATCATAACCGGCTGTTCCATGATTCGGCAGCAGCAGGTTATGCGGAAGTATGGGACAGAAATGACCTGGATGATGCATTCTATCTTAGTCTTAGCAACAGTGTAGGTGGAGCTGTGATTGTTGCTAATAAAATATTTGAGGAGAACGCAGGAAAAGCGGTGAAATCGGACACATGACGATTATTCCGAAAGCCGGAGACAGATGCTATTGTGTATTAAAAGGGTTGTTTTGACACAGTGTGCAGAGCAAATGTGCTTGCAGAATATGCGGATGGTGATCTGGAAAAATTCTTTTATTATTAGAAACGAAGGATCTCGGAGCAAGGCGCCATTGGAACAGATATTTAGAATATTTGTCAATAGGTATTCACAATATACGTATGTTATATGATACGAAAATTGTAATCGGCGGTTATGTAGGGGCATATAGAGAAGTATATGGAAGATTTGTGTGCCAGGGTAGATGCCAGAGATTCATTAAAGGAAAAATCAGAAAGGTATCTTGTTCCTTCTAAATATAAGAAAGAACCGACAGGAGTGGGAGCAGCAATCCATATGATTGATGAGTTTTTTGAGATAATTTAAGTTAAAATATTGATAGAATAATGGTATCGTGCTATAATGCCATTAAAAGAAGCGAGTTAAAAATTAAACTATGGAGGGTACAATATGAAAGCGGCAGTATATTACGGAAAACATAATCTGGTAGTAGAAGATGTTCCGGCCAAGGAACTGAAAGACAATGAAGTGTTGATTCAGGTAAAGTATTGTGGAGTATGTGGAACGGATGTGCACATTTTTAATGGTGATGGAGGATCTTTTGAAGTTACACCGCCGTTGATTCCGGGGCATGAGTTTTCGGGAGTTGTAAAAAAATCGGAGCTAATGTAAATAGAATTAAAGTGGGGGACCGTGTGAGCGGTGACCCGAATGATATGTGTGGGGAATGTTATTTCTGTAAAAATGCTATGCAGCATTTTGTACAGATAATATTGGTGGGTACAACTGTAGATGGAGGATTTGCAGAATATGTTATTATGCATGAAAAACAGTTGTATACATTTTCGGATGATCTGAGTTTTATCGAGGCTGCAATGGCAGAACCAGTTTCCTGCTGCTTGCATGGAATAGATCTCTGTCATATTAAATCCGGTGATACGGTGCTTGTTATAGGCGGAGGACCGATTGGAATGATCATGTTGCAGCTTGCAAAGAATGAAGGTGCAACAAAGCTGATCCTGTCCGAACCGGTAGAAGAAAAACGTGAACTTGCATTAAAATTAGGCGCAACAAAAGTAATCGATCCAATAAACGAAGATGTTCAGGCGGTGTTGGATGAATATACACCGAATGTAAATGTTGTAATTGAGTGTGTGGGAAATATACATACACAGGAAGATGCAGTGAAATTTGCCGGTAAAGGGTGCGACAGTAATGTTTTTGGTCTTGCTTCTCCAGAGGATAGTTTCCCACTAAAGCCGGATGATGTGTTTAAGAAAAGAATTGCATATTACATCATCATTTATCAATCCTTATACGTACGAGAGAGCAATACAGGTTCTAGAGTCAAAGACATTACGTTTGGAGGACTTGATCACAAATATTTGTACCATTGGATGATATTGCAGATGTATTTACAAAGCCTGAATACAGAAGAGCCGGAAAGGTCATGATAAAGATTGCAGATTAAGCAGTTGAGAATGTAAAAAACAAGGGGCGGAACTATTATATATTCCGTCCCTTATATTAGAAAAATAAATGGTACTACTCAACAATACCAAAAGGAGAGCAGTTATGAATTATTATCTTGGTGTGGATGTAGGAACATCCAGCGTGAAATCATTATTGATGGACAGCGGGGAAAGACAGTCGGAACTTCTCAGATTGGGTATGACATTATTAAAGAAAAGTTACAATATGCAGAACAGGATATGGAGAAGTTATGGGAGGCAACAAAGAGACGATTACAGATCTTGTGAAGAGATATCCGGAGGAATCAGCTAAGATTCATGGGATCAGTTATTCCGGACAGATGCACGGACTGGTTATGATAGGTGCAGACGGCAAGCTGATTCGCGAAATGCAATCATCTGGGCAGACCAGAGATCAGAAAAAGAGATCCAGAAGATATACGACATCACAGGAAAGGATACATATCGTGGAACCGTGCTGAATTCACTTAGTACAGGATTCTTGATCTCCTCACTGATGTGGGTGAAAGAACATGAGCCGGAGAATTTTGAAAAGATCCGTTATGTAGTCTTCCCGAAAGATTATATCCGTTATAAGATGTGCGGAGAGATCGGCACGGACATGTCGGATGCGTCAAGTGGTGCAATATTCGATACAAAGAAGCGTGACTGGGCATGGGGCTGATAGAGAAACTTCAGATGCCAAAAGAAATCTTCCCGGAATGTTATGAAGCATATGAAGCAGCGGGAACAGTTAATAAAGAATGTGCAGAACAGACCGGATTAAAAGAAGGAATCAAGATCGCCTATGGCGGTGGCGATACTCTGATGCAGGGCGTGGGTAACGGAATTATCCGGCCGGGCGTACTTGCAGCGAACATCGGAACGTCCTGTCAGATCTCAGGAGGATTTAACGAACCATTATATGATGAAAATTCCGGACCAATACATTCTGTCATGTGAAAGAAGACTTATGGATGCTGATGGGAGCACACTTAAGCGGCGGTGTTGCGCTGAAGTGGCTGATGAACAACATTCTGGAGATGGGATCTTATGATGAGATGACCTCACTTGCGGCGACTGTACCTGCAGGAAGCGAGGGACTGGTATTCCTTCCGTATCTGAGTGGCGAGAGAACGCCATATAATGATCCGAACGCAAAAGGCATTTACTTTGGAATGACACTGAAACATGAAAAGAGCGCATATGATCCGGAGCACGATGGAAGGAATTGTATTCGGACTTCGGACATCGATAGAAATATTTAAAGACCTCGGAATTGAATATCACAAAATTATAGCATCCGGTGGAGGGCAAGAGGAAAGCTTTTTCTGGAGATGCAGGCAGATATCTTTGATTGCGAGATCTATACAAATCAGGGAAATGAACAGGCATGCATCGGAGCTGCGATAACAGCAACAATTGCGGCCGGAGAATTCGGAAACTATGAGGAAGCCTGCGATAAACTGGTACATATGAAAGATACAATTGTAACACCAAACCATGAGAACCAAATACTATGAAGAACAGTTCGCAATATTCCGTGAGTTATATGGACATAACGCAGATCTGTTCAGGTTATAGTGAGACTAACTATTAAGAAAGGACAGATGACAGATGAAGATATTTCAGAAAGGATTCAATTACTCCCAGGACGGAGATGGAAACAGACTGGTATATCATATGCAAGGCTGTAATCTGAAGTATGTCCATGGTGTGCGAACGGAGGGATGCAGTGTAAAGGAACGATCGTATCAGATCCGGAGTGGATTTTGGAAAGCATCTGTCCGCATGGAGCGATCAGTGGAACAAAAGTAGACAGGACCATCTGTGTAGGATGTAAAAATCATGAGTGCATCACAGAACATGATACAAAGGGATGTATCTGTCTTACCAGAATTATACGGTTGACGAGATCGTAGAAGAAGTCTTGAATAACGAAAATGATGTTTTACGATGGCGGCGGAGTTACATTTACCGGAGGGAAGTAACAATGCAGTTTGAAGAACTTCTTGAGTCATTGAAAAACTGAAAGAACACAGAATCAATACAGCAATTGAGACAAATGGAACGCATATAAGGACAGAAGAATTGTTCCCATATGTTGATCAGCTGATTATGGACTGTAAGTTATGTGATCCGGTAAAACATCAGAAATACACAGGCGGTGCAAATGAAGAGATTATGAAAAATATCAGGAAAGCAGCAAAAGATCATCCGTATTTTCATGTAAGAGTTCCGTTGATCGGTGGCGTGAACAATGCAACGGAAGATCTAGAAGCATTTGTCCGCTTTTTAAAGAAATCAATGGAACAATGTAACATTTGAAGTGCTTTCTTATCACGAATTCGGTAAAAAAATGGGAAGAGTGTGGATGGAAATACCGCATGACTAAAGATGCGTACGTAGATCAGGAACTGGTAAAACAGTTCCGTCAGATGATCAAAGATGGGACTTAAATATAAGAAAAACCTAAAGGCAAAGAAAGGTTTTCGGTAAAAGCTTCAAAAAAAGGAGGAGAAGCAGGATATGAAGATCGAAAGTATTTTAAACGCACAGGAAATTACAGAACTGGCAAAAAGAAAGATTCAAAGAAGAAAGGGCAACCGATCACCTGGAAGGATGGTTTCTTGCAAAAGAGATCATGAGAGAGTGCGATGAGAAGTTTAAAAGAAGATGTTGATAGTATCCGTATCTCAAAGACACTGGTAGAAAATTGCAAAGAGAATTCCACTGTGGCTCAGTGATTATCATATTTTGCGGGAACACAGGACGATGCATTTGCAAGATCTTATGCACTGATCAATCCTGCATTTTCGGTAGATTCATTTACAGGATACTGTGATCCGGTTGCTGTATTTGGTGATATTGATCCAAATGGGGATATTACACGGGAAAGAATTGATGATCTGAAAAATACAATGAAAATACAAAATTTGCACAGGCACTCTGTGCAGCTTATGATATTGCAGGCGACAAGACAAGCGAGGCAATCTTCTTTATCGAGCAGGTTACCGGACATCTGATTCCAGATATGCGAGGTGCATTAAAAGTCGGTGTGAAAGGATTAAAAAAGAGCAGATCAAAGTAAATAAAGCAAAAAGAAACAGATGAAGATAAGAAGGTATATTTTGATGCTATGGATATTGCACTGGATGCAGCAGTGATCATTGCAAACAGATATGCGGATATGGCAGAAGAAAAAAGCGAAAGGACTGGAAGCGAAAGATAAAGAGCGCTTTTAAACTGATGGCTGCAACGCTTAGAAAAAGTACCGGAGAACGGAGCAGAGAATCTGTATGAGGCAATTCAGTTATTTATCATTATGTGGCAGGTAATGTGCCTGGAGCAGACACCGAACCCATATGCTTTCTCTGTTGGAAATGCAGACCGTATCTTCGAACCTTACAGAAGCAAAGAAGATACAGGCAGAGACATGACAGCTGCATTATTAAAGCACCTGCTTGTATTCTATAACGTAGCAGACAGAAGCTGGGCAATTTCACAGAACCTGATCATTGGCGGAAAGTCCAATACAGGAGAGGATATGACAAACCCAACTTCGTATGCGCTGTTAGATGCATATTATGACATGAACCTTCCACAGCCGATCCTGTCTGTGAAATTACATAAGAATACACCGGATAAATTATATGAAAAAGCCTTGGAAGATTTTTATTCACACCTGGATGCCTGACACCGTCTTTCTTTAACGATGATTCCGTATTTGAGTTCTTAAAAAGAAGAATCATGTAGAACCACAGGATCTGGGAAGACTACTCGGTAGCAGGATGTCAGGAGCCTCTAATCATGGGTAAAGATAATGGTAATACAACCAACAGCTGGCTTAATATGGCAAAAGTTCTGGAACTGTGCATAAATGATGGAAAATCAGAAATCTCAGGAAAGAAGTTTGGCAAGAGTTATGAAAAACGGATGTAAGAACGCACTGGAACACTTCAGAATATCCGCCCAATCTTCTATGAGAACCTGGAAGAATAGTAGACCAGATGGTAGAAATGTGCCAATGCAGCCTCCTGAAAGCAATCTCTATCTTACAGGTACCATTTCACCCTCAACTCTAATGGATTAGATTAAAGACCGGCGTAGACACCAGAGATACAAAACACAGGGAACAAATATAACTTGGAAGCAGTTGTCTGAAGCAATACGTAACTAG
>VOFG01004095.1_pt1 | contig 38462 bp, 53 predicted proteins | sample 5384171 | NCBI WGS metagenome assembly VOFG01 (sample SAMN12384726, study PRJNA508395) | human gut metagenome | isolation source: healthy gut F | host: Homo sapiens
CAGGCGGCGTCAATGAGCATGGAGCCCAGCACGGCCTGCTCTGCCTCTGTGGAGTGCGGCATTTGCCGCAGAAGCAATTCATCCATGAGGGAACTCCTTTCGGGGATTTTTCTGAAGGGGTGGGGTGTGCTTTTCTTTTGCCTCCGGCGGGGCTTTTTGTTTGCCTCCGGCGGGTAACTTTTCTTTCAGTAGCGAAAGAAAGTACCCGTCGGAGACAAACAGAAGGGACTGTCAAGCCCCAAAAGCGCCGGCAAGACCAAAGGGAAGTTACTTCTCCTCGCAGACCAGCACATAGACGGTTCCGGTGATCTCGAAGCCCAGCTTGGCCTTGACCTCGAAGCTGCCGAAGGTCTTGATGGGCTCCGCCAGCACCAGCTTCTTGCTGTCAGCTCCATATCGTGCTGGGCCTTCAGCTGCTCGGAGATCTCCTTGGCGGTGACGGCACCGAAGAGCTTGCCGCCGGCGCCGCCCTTGGCGGCGATCTTCACCTGACAGCCCTTCAGCTTCCCGGCAAGCCTTGGCCCTGCGTCGGCCTTGGCCGGCCTTAGCCCTTCATGGTGTTCATGGCATCGGCGGTCTCGGCCACCTCGATCATCTGGCCCTTCTTGCCCTTACCCCGGACATCCTGCTGCAAAATCACTTTCATGGAAATATTCCTCCTTATTCTTCAAAATACTTATCAATGGCACGCAGCAGCGTGGCCTTCGCCTCCGCCACCGTCATGCCGGAGCACTGGCCGCCGGCGGTGGTGGAGTTGCCTCCGCCCCCCAGCGTCTCTACCAGCACCTGTACGTTGATCTCGCCCAGAGAGCGGGCGGAGATGTAAATGCCGTCGTCCTGCGGTACAGCACGAAGGAAGCACGGACCCCCTGCAGGGTCAGCATCTCATCGGCGGCCTTGGCGGCAATGACCCGGTCGCACTCCTGATCCAGCGCCGCAATGGCGATGTCGCCGTGGTAGAGCTCCGCCCGGCGGATGATATCGTAGCGGGAGATCATGGACTGGAGATCGCTCTGGAACATCCGCTGACGTCCGCCGTATCCGCCCCGGCCCGGCGCAGGTACGCTGCCGCCTCGAAGGTGCGGCCGCCGGTGCGGTTGGTGAAATTCTTGGTGTCCAGCACGATGCCGGCCAGCAGCGCCTCGGACTCCGCCTTCAACAGGTCGGCCTGGCTCGATGAGGTACTGGAGCAGCTCCGTCACCAGCTCCGACGCTGAGGAGGCGTAGGGTTCGTGGTAGTTCAGGGCCATCTTGTCGATGTAGCTGCTGCCCCGGCGGTGATGGTCAATGACCGCCACCCGGTTGCAGGCGTCCAGCAAGGTTCGGATTTTCCACGCTGCCGGGGCGGTTGGTATCCACCACCACCAGAAGGGTGTCCGGCTGGCACCTGCAAAAGGCGTCATCGGGGTGAGGAACACGCCCCCTGATACTCCGGCAGGGCCTGCAGGCGGCGCAGCACCGGATGGGCGGCGTTATTCTCCGTATCGATGACGATGCGGCACTTGCTTGCCACGTTTGCGGACGATGGCGCACACGCCTGCGGCGGCGCCCAGTGCGTCCATATCCGCATAGCTGTGGCCCATGACGTAGACCTGCTTGGCCTCGTCGATGAGCTCCGCCAGCGCATTGGCCATGACCCGGGACTTCACCTTGGTCCGCTTCTCCGTAGCCTTGGTACGGCCGCCGTAGAACTCGAAATTCAGCTTGTCCTTCACCACTGCCTGATCGCCGCCGCGGCTGAGGGCCATTTCCAGCGCCAGGGAGGCGTTTTTGAACAGCTGCTCGAAGCTGTCCTCGTCACGGCCCACGCCGATGGACAGCGTGGCGGACACGCCCTCGCCGGCCACCACCTCACGGACGGCATCCAGCACGTCGAAGCGCTTTGGCGGCAAAGTCGGAGAAGCTCTTCTCCTCGAACACAAAGAGGTAGCGGTCCCGGTCGTATTTCAGCATCATCCCCTCGCTGCCGGCGGACCACTGGCTCAGCTTTTCCTCCAGCATGGCCCGCACCGCAGAGCGCTTGTTCTCCGGGGTGGCCTTGGTCAGCTCCTCGTAGTTGTCCATCATCAGGATCGCCGGGAGGGGCTTTGTCAGCTCCAGCGTCTGGCGCATCTCCTCCTTCTCCGTGACATCCATCCAGTAGGTGGTGGCCAGTGCGCTCCGGTGCTGCCCTCCGGGTGGCTGACGCCGCCGAACACTCGATAGGTGCGGTGGTTCCACACCACGGTCTCCGGGGCCTCGGTCTTGCCCTCCAGCAGCCAGTGGAAGGAGATATTGGGGAACACCGTCTCCAGGGGCATCGAAGATGCCCTCCCGCTGCTCCGTCAACTGGAGGAAGCTCTCGCTGCTCAGAGGATATCCCCGTGGCCAGATCAAAGACCATCATGGGCAGGGGGTGAAGAGCATATTGCTGGAGCGGGCGGAGTCCATGCCGCCGTAAAATCGCTGGATATACTGGCGCAGACTCTGGGGTAGCCTTGCTGCGGCGGCGGCCCAGCAGGAAGAAGGCCACGGCGGCCACACGCCCTCGCCAATGGCGAGGCGCACGTCAAAGGGGGATCGCTGCCAGGGCAAACAGCACCAGGCACAGCGAGAAGATCGTGATATTCGTCCGGAGAAGTCGGGCGATCCGTTTATTCAAGGCGCATCCCTCCCTGTTTTGGCGGAGTAAGCGCTGTTCCGCCATTTTGAATTATATTATTATAGCATAGTTTTTCCTCTGCTACAACGTCTTTCTTATCGGTTTGAAAAAGTCTTTTTCCGGGGTATTTTTTCGGCGGAGGGATCGAAATGCGGGCTTTGCGAGGGGCGGCGAAAAAAGGGGGAAAGAAAGGCTGTACAAATGCGGAGAAATGTGATATACTTTGTGTAAATCGTTGAAAAGCGATTGTCTTTTTGTATTTTTGCGGAGGCGGCGGGCCTTCGTGATCAAATAAACGAGGGGATTCCCCTCACCACTTTTGCACAGGACAGTCGGGCGGGCCGCCGGACTTCTCCGGCGATACAGCGCCGCAGAGAAAACATATGGCAGAAAAATTGAAGATCATTCCTCTGGGCGGTCTCAACGAGATCGGCAAGAACATGACCGCCTATGAATACGGCGGTGAGATCATTGTGGTGGACTGCGGCATGGCCTTCCCCGGCGATGATATGTACGGCATCGACTGCGTCATCCCCGACGTCACCTATCTTATCAAGAACAGATCCCGGCTGCGGGGCCTGTTCATCACCCATGGCCATGAGGATCATATCGGCGCCATCCCCTACGTGCTCAAGCAGGTAAACCTGCCCATCTACTGCACGAGGTTCACGGCGGGGCTGATCAAGCTGAAGCTGCAGGAGCACGGGCTGCTGGACAGCACCAAGCTGATCACGGTGGAGGCGGGCCAGACGGTGAAGGCCGGGAAATTCCAAGTAGAATTTATCCACGTGAACCACTCCATCGCCGACTCGGTGGCCTTCGCCATCCACACGCGGATGGGAACCATCGTACACACCGGCGACTTCAAGATCGACTCCACGCCCATCGACGGGGAGGTCATCGACCTGGCGCGCTTCGGTCAACTGGGCCGGCAGGGTGTGCTGGCGCTGCTGGCGGACTCCACCAACGTGGAGCGGCCCGGCTATACCATGAGCGAAAAGGCCGTGGGCGCTACGTTCAAGCGGCAGTTCACCGGCTGCGACAAGCGGATCATCGTGACCACCTTTGCCAGCAACGTGCACCGCATTCAGCAGGTGCTGGACGCGGCGGCGGCCTGCGGGCGCAAGGTGGCCGTTACCGGGCGGAGCATGGAGAACATCATGAAGGTCTCCACGGAGCTGGGCTACATGAAGATGCCCAAGAACACACTGATGGACATCAACCGCATCAAGGGACTGCCGCCCCAGCAGCAGGTCATCATCACCACCGGCTCTCAGGGCGAGGAGATGAGCGCCCTGTACCGCATGGCGTTCTCCACCCACAAGCAGGTCGACATCGGACCGCGGGACAAGGTCATTATCTCCGCCAGCGCCATCCCCGGCAACGAGGTGACGGTGGGGCGGGTCATCAACGAGCTGTTCCGCAAGGGCGCCGACGTGGTGTATGACAAGGCGGATATGCTGCACGTGTCCGGCCACGCCTGCCAGGAGGAGCTGAAGATCATCCACGCGCTGACGAAGCCCAGGTTCTTTATCCCCCTGCACGGCGAGCAGCGGATGCTGCAGATCCACAAGCGTGTGGCGGAGAGCCATGGGCATGGACCCCGGAACATCTCGTGGCCGAAAACGGCTCCGGCATCGAACTGACCACCAAGCACATCAAGTGCGAGGCCACCGTACCCGCCGGCGAGGTCTTCGTGGACGGCGGCGGCGTTGGCGAAGTGGGTGCGGTGGTGCTGAACGACCGGAAGCTGCTGGCGGAGGACGGCATGGTGGTCATCGTACTGAGTATGTCCAGCCACGACCACCGGCTGCTGTGTGAGCCGGAGATCGTCACCCGCGGCTTCGTGTACGTGAAGGAGTCCGAGGAGCTTTTGCAGGAGCTGCGGGAGCTGGCCATGTCCACAGTGGACGGAATGGCTGCCCGGCGGCGCAAGGACGACAACGAGGTGTGCCGTGCCGTGCGCTCCGCCGTGAGCAGCTATCTCTATAAGCACACCAAGCGCAGCCCCATGATCATCCCCATGGTGACAAAGCTGTAAGAAGGGAATATAGGAAAACCGCTGGCCGTTACGGCCAGCGGTTTTTAATGTCAGCGGCGGTCCCGATAAACCGGACATCTCTGATACTCTTCGCCGTAATCGGGGTTGCAGGTGTACTTCACCTGCGGGTCATTGGTGGCAAAGTGCTTGCCGCAGAGCTTGCAGACATATTCGTCATTGTCGTAGCTACTGAGGCAGCCCTTGCTGATGTAGTCCAGATAATAACAGCGAGCCATGATGTGTTCCTCCTTGTTAAAATTAAAAGTGTTTGGTTGGCTTCAGCCGCATGACGACGATTCGACCGTCATCCTTATATTCAATAGAATAATCCTCTCCCAGAATTTCCCTGATGGCTTCCGCCAGTGCGGCTTGTTGACGAACAAACACACAATCGGTAACGCCAAGATTCTGAATCGGATGATATTCATAGGAAAACGCTTTACTGTCGGTGAGTTCAGGGACACGATGCGCTAAAAATCATAGCTGCGCACCATCCCGTCTGTACGTCCGGAGGCACCACTTTTGTCGATGACGATCTCCTCCGGATTGCGCTCCGTCCCGTCGCAAATGGTCTTTAGGATTTCCCTTGTCAACGGACTATTTTTATACCGCTTTACCATAGACGTTCGGTATCTCTCCGCTTCCTCTTCCGCCTGCTGTTTTCGCTTGCGATCCTGCATTTGCACGACCTGCCACTGTTGTTCCTTTTCCGCCTTTTTTTGTAGAATCCCACAGAGCCGAAAGTAGGAAAAACAGCACTGCCACACCAACGATTCCAATTAGCACTTCCATTCTTCATCGCCATCTACTTTCCACAGTATTTTTTCTCATTATATCTATTCAAAATGGTTATGTCAAGAAAATATCCTAAATAACCGGATAAAATTCATCAGGTTATATAGTACAATTATCAAAAAAGCGTGGAGGTGGGTCATGGAGAAGAAGCAGTTTGCCCAACGGATGTCGCAGCTGCGGCAGGCCAAGGGCGTATCGGCTCGTGATATGAGTCTTTCGCTGGGACAGAGCGCCGGGTACATCAACAACATCGAAAACGGCGTGAATCTGCCGTCCATGTCCACGTTCTTCTACATCTGTGAGTATCTGGGCGTGACGCCGGAGGAATTTTTTGCAGCAGAACTTGCAGACCCGGTACGTCTGTTGTCGCTGAGCAAATCCCTGCGGCGGCTCAGCAGCCGCCAGTTGGAATTGTTGGAGCAGCTGGTACAGGGAAATGAAATAAATCGCTCTCCTCAAGGGGGAGGGCGATTTATTCTTTCTCGGATATTGCTGTAAGCGGACAGAAATCGCCCCGGAGGGCTTTGTGGAACACCCGGGGTGATAATGTTTTGTACTATCGTTACGAGAAATTACAATTCGTATATCTCCGTAAACTTTTCTTTTCCAGATAGGCCACGTACTCCTCCGGGCGGAAGGGGCCGCAGACGGACTCAAAGAGGGCCACGGGGTCCTTCATGCAGCCGTACTTCCAGATCTTCTCCTCCAACCAGCGGTTGATGGCGGTGAGCTTGCCGGAGCGAACAGCGGCCTCCACGTCCAGATCCTTCTGCATCTCCAGCAGGTACTGCGCGCCGTAGGCCGAGCCGATGGCGTAGGAGGGAAGTAGCCGATGTTGCCGTTGGCCCAGTGGGAGTCCTGCAGGACGCCCTCCCGGTCGGAGGGGACATCCACGCCCAAGTACTCCTTATACAGGCGATTCCATGCGGCGGGCAGGTCGTGGCGGTAATGGTACCGGCGAACATCTGCTTCTCCAGCTCATAGCGGACCAGGATGTGCAGGCAGTAGGTGAGCTCGTCGGCCTCTGTACGGATCAGGGAGGGCTGGGAGCGGTTCACCATACGGTAGAACTGCTCCTCCGTCACGTCCACCAGCTGCTCCGGGAAGTGCTCCTTCAGCCACGGCAGCAGGACGGAGCAGAAGGCCCGGCTGCGCCGATGATGTTCTCGTAGAACCGGGACTGGCTCTCGTGGATGCCCATGGAGACGCCGTTTCCGAGGCAGGTGCGAGCCAACTCCCGGCCGGTGTGGAGCTCATAGAGGGCGTGGCCGCCCTCGTGGACCACGGAGTACAGGGAGGAGGCCACCTGATCGGCGAAGTAGTGGGTGGTGATGCGGACGTCGTCACGGGAGAAGTTGGTGGTGAAGGGGTGTTCCGTCTCGCCGATGATGCAGTGGTCTCGGTCGATGTCCATGACATCCATGATGAAGTCGGAGAACTGGCGCTGGATAGCCACGGGGTAGTTCCGGTGCAGAGGGCATCGTCCACCCGGTCGGCGTGGGCGGTGACCTGTTGGATCAGCGGCACCAGCTTCTCCCGCAGGGAGGCGAAGAAGGCATCGCACTGGGCCACCGTCAGGCCACGCTCAAAGGTGGAGAGCATGGTTTCATAGGGGTCCTTCTCCGGCTCCCAGTAGCCGGCCATGCGGCGGCTGGCGTCGAACATCTGCTGGAGATAGGGCTCGAAGAGGGCGAAGTCATTCTTCTCCTTGGCCTCGTGCCACACGGCGTCGGACTTGGCGGACAGCTCCTGATAGGCTACGTATTCCGCCACCGGAACACGGTGGGTGCGGTCGTAGTCACGCCACAGCTCCTCCGTCTTCCGGCGGGTGATGGGGTCCAGCTCCTCACGGTTTTCCATGAGGGTGCGGAGCATCTCCACCGTCTCCGGAGCGGTGGTGAGCTCATAGCCCATGCGGGAGAGCTCTCCCAGAGTGCTGCCCGCAGCTCCGCCGTCCCCTTTGGGGGCAATGGTGGCGCCATCGTAGTACATAAGGCCCGTTGCGTGGTTCAGGGCAAAGGTGGCTTTCTCATAGCCTTGCAGCTTTTCCAGTGCTTCTTGGATGGTCATTGCGGTTCCTCCTTTTTCGTTGTAGATTCATCGGCGGGCATCCGAGCCTCCGCCCAGTCGGACAGCTGCTCCAGAATGGGCAGCAGGCGGCGGCAGTCCTCGGTGGGGGCGTACTCCACCCGCACCGGCACCTCCAGATACTCCCGACGCAGGATCAGTCCGTCCCGCTCCAGCTCCCGCAGAGCCGAGGACAGCACGGTGTTGCTGATACCATCCAGCTTGCCCCGCAGGGCATTGTACCGGATGGTCCCGGCGTTGGTCACGGAGCACAGGATCTGCACCTTCCACTTGCCGCCGATGAGGGACATGGCGTAGTGCAGGGGACATTTCTCCATACAGGGGCAGTCATAATGGGACACGGTCAGTTCCTCCTTACCTGCTCAGCTTTATCTGCGCTCTTGCGCTTTGGGGAGAATGTGTTATCATTATAGCAGGTAGCAAAACCGGAGTAAATAACCAAAAAGGAGAAAATCACCGCTATGAACATTTATTTACAGGGACTGACCATGGGATTGGCGTATGTAGCCCCCATTGGCTTGCAGAATCTGTTTGTCATCAACAGCGCCCTGACTCAGAAGCGCAGCCGGGTCTATCTGACGGCGCTGATCGTCATTCTGTGGGACGTCTCGCTGGGCGTCTCCTGCTTTTTAGGGGCAGGCGCTCTGATGCAGGCTTTGCCGTGGTTGCAGAAGGTCATTCTGGGGCTGGGCAGTCTCATCGTCATCTGGATCGGTATCGGGCTGCTGCGGTCCAAGGCATCGCTGGAGGGCGGTAAGGATGTAAACGTGCCGGTATGGAAGCTGTTCACCACCGCCTTCGTGGTGACGTGGTTCAATCCGCAGGCCATCATCGACGGCACCATGATGCTGGGGCCTTCCGGGCCAGCCTGCCCACCGGGGGCGATCTGCCCTTCATCTTCGGCTTCGGCAGTGCGTCGGTGATCTGGTTTCTGACTCTCTCCACCATTGTGTCGCTGCTGGGCAGCAAATTCAACGAGAAGGCGCTGAACATCATCAATAAGGTGTGCGGCGGTGTGATCATTTTCTATGGCTGCAAGCTCATCTGGAACTTTGTGCAGCTGATGGGCTGGGTGAAGTAAAATGAAACAGCAAAAGAGGCTGGGTGGACACCCAGCCTCTTTTGAGGAGTATGGAAAAGATAGGAAGATATCAGAATAGAAGGCCCCAAGCCAGGAAGCCCAGACAGGCTACCAGACCCACGAACAGCAGGACCACCACCAGGTAGCCCATGATGTCGCGGGCGGAGAGCTTGGCGATGCCCAGTGCAGGCAGCGCCCAGAACGGCTGGATCATGTTGGTCCACTGGTCGCCCCAAGCGATGGCCATAGCGGTACGGCCGGCGCCGATGCCCAGCTCTGCGCCGGCAGGCATCATGATGGGACCCTGCACGGCCCACTGGCCGCCGCCGGAGGGAACGAAGAAGTTCACGATACCGGCAGCCAGGAAGGACAGCATGGGGAATGTGACGTTGTTGGAGATGTTCACGAAGAACTGGGAGATGACGCCTGCCAGAGACACACCGGCCTCATTCTGCACCACCATCATACCCATGATACCGGCATAGAAGGGGAACTGCAGCAGCACACCGGAGGCGCTGCCGGCGGCTTCCGCCACAGCGTCCACATAGCGGCGCAGGTCGCCGTGGAGCAGGATACCGAGGAACATGAAGATCATGTTGACGATGTTCAGGCCCAGCGTAAAGCCGTTGGTGACGAAGTAGTAGATGATATACACCAGAAAGGCCAGGCACAGGATGCCCCACAGGATCTTGGAATGCTCCAGCTTCTCAGCGGGGGTGTTGATCTCGTAGGTCTTATCCTCGTCCTCCACCAGCAGGGTGGGATCGATGGTGACGGCACGCTCCCGGTCAGGGTGCATGGCGTAGTTGATAAAGGGCATGGCCAGCAGCACCACGGCGCACATGATGATGTTCATGGGGTGGAAGATGGTCTCGGTGATGGCGGCCTGATAGGTGACCTCACCGAACTTTGCACCTGTGACCAGCGTCAGGGGAATGGATCCGGAGAGACCGGCGTGCCAGATGACGAAGCCGGAATAGGCGGAGGCGATCAGCAAGGGATAGTCCACGGTGGGGACCCGCTTGGCCACCTCCTTGGCCAGCAGCGCACCGGCCACCAGGCCGAAGCCCCAGTTGAGCCAGCAGCACACGGTGGAGACCATGGTGGTGATGACGATGGCCTGCATATTATTGTGGCACAGACCAGCGGCCTTCCGCAGCACCTTCTTACAGGGCTTGGCGGAAGCCATGGCGGAACCCAGCACCAGCACCAGAGCCATCTGCATGGAAAAGGCCAGCAGACCCCAGAAGCCGTCGGAATTGCCCCATGCAGCCAGCACCTTGATGGGACCCATGCCGGTGGCGAACATGGCTGCCACATAGACCACGAAGGTCAGGATGACGGCAAACAGGAATGCATCCGGCAGCCAGCGGTTCACAACACGCACGCAAGCGTTGGTGAATCTCTTGAACATACTTTTTCTCCTTACATCTTGAATGCCGCCCGTGGCGGAACAACACACACATCAAGTGTTGATATTATTCTATCTCTGTAATAAAAAATTGCAACCGTAAAGTTGACTAAAGTTTAACAATCAAAAACTTATCTCGTCGTATATATTAACTATTATTTAACAAAGTTCGTCCGTTTATGCTGCCTGTAGTCCTGTATTGTAGAATGATTCTGTAGACTTTTTCGTGGAAACTGCGCAGAGCAGCGGAGTGTCTTTCAAGTCACGTGGGCAAATGGTACAATTTGGCAGTTTTTTCGGGTGTGATACAAAATCCTCACGGAGCGGAGGTACTTCGGCAGGCAGGGTGCGAAAATTTTCTCACGATGGGTTTTCCAGCCCTTCGGGGATAAAAAGGGCACCGGGTGATCTGAACTGCACCCCATTTGTTGGACAGTATGGGATTGAGCAGCAAAAACTAATTGATGTATTGGATGCGAGAGCAACAAGAAGCAAATCCTTTAATGCAGATATAATTGCGCTGCATAACGGGCCTGTCCTTTTGCGCGGCGATATAAAAATGAGCCGCCCCCCTCCAGTAACGGGAAGAGGTTCGGCTCGAAAAACGGAAACATGAGTTTCCTCACTGTCAGTATATGCAATTCCCGAAAAAAAGTCAAGAGGGATGTTGTGATGAACGTTGAAATCACCGACAACAGCAAAGAGGTTTCTGGCGCCATCCATCAAGTAGGACAAGCCATGGCGGACACCGGGGGCTTTCTGCAAGTCCGGAAAGTCTCAGCAGCAAGGTCTCTGCATGGAACAGTGGTCATTCGCTATTCCCGGAAGTCTCTGCGGGCATTGCGGGCTTTCTGCAAATGGGAAAGTCTGGCGCAGCCAGAGCCGAATTCAACGCAGCCAGCGCATACACGCAGCGGCGCAAGCAGCGCAAGGCAAGCGTAGCCAAGCGGTTACAGGAGACACGGCTAAAATGCGGATTGAAGCAGCAGGATGTAGCAGAGCGAACGGGAATCAATGTCGTTACTCTGTCCGGCTATGAGATCGGCAAGAATGAGCCGAACATGGAAGCACTTGTGTCTCTGGCCGATGTATACGGTGTGACGCTGGATTATGTCATGTGCAGGACGGATTCTTAAGCATCGGATATGCAAAAACAGGCGGCCCCCATCAGCATAAGGGGCCGCCTGTTTTTGCGGTGAGCGATCTACAATTTTCGTAACTTTTCAGGTGATTTGGGAGATTCTTCCAAACACCAAGTTCGTCAAAATAACGAAAGTCCCGGAATCGTAGTGATTCCGGGACTTTGATGTGGTGCACGGTACAGGACTCGAACCTGTGACCCCATGCACGTCAAGCATGTGCTCTACCAGCTGAGCTAACCGTGCGAACAAAGGTATTCTACCGGAAAGTCCCCCCGTTTGTCAACACTTTTCTTGCCAATCTGAAAAGTTTTTGTTATACTGCTGTCAAAGAACATCGCAGGCGCACAAGGAGGAACACTTCATGGAGAAAATCGCACTGGTCACGGGCTCCTCCCGTGGCATCGGTCCGGGCCGTGGCCACGGAACTGGCCCGGCAGGGCTGGGCCGTATGTATCAACTATCGGGAGAGGGAGGACTGCGCCCGGTCACTGGTGGAACAGCTCACCGGGGAGGGCTGCCGGGTGATGGCGGTGCAGGCGGATGTGGCCTGCCGGGAACAGGTGAATACCATGGTCCGGCAGGTGGAGGACACCTTCGGCCCGGTATCGCTGCTGGTGAATAACGCCGGTGTGGCGGGACAGGCCCTGTTTCAGGACATCACCGATGAGCTGTGGCACCGCTACTTCTCCGTCAACGTAGACGGCGCCTACCACGCCATTCAGGCGGTGCTTCCCGCCATGCTGCACCACCACGAGGGATGCATCATCAACACCTCCTCCATCTGGGGACTGCGGGGCGCCAGCTGCGAGGTCACCTACTCCCTGCACCAAGGCGGCCCTCATCGGCCTGACCCGGTCTCTGGCGGCAGAGCTGGCCCCCACCCACATCCGGGTGAACTGCGTGGCGCCGGGCGTCATCCGCACGGATATGCTGGACGCCCTGCCCGCTGAGATACTGCCCCAGCTGGCGCAGGAGACTCCCATGGGCCGCTTGGGAACGCCGGAGGACATCGCCCACGCCGTGGCGTTTCTGGCCTCGGACAAGGCGGACTTCATCACCGGGCAGGTGCTGACCTGCGACGGCGGCTTTATTTTTGAGAGCGGGAAAAAAGTACCCAGCGGAAAACCGATGGTTTTCCGCTGGGTCTTTTTTATTCCGGTATAGGCAAGCCGTGGAGCATCACCCGGCCGAAGCAGGTGAGGCTGCGGCACGCTGCTGGGGGCAGGATCACGTCCGCATCCGCCCGGCGGCGGTTGAGGCTGAACAGATACACCACCCCAGCGGGTCCCGGTAGTACTGCTTACAGAGCATATCGCCGTCCACGCAGAAGATACCCACGTCCCCTGCCCGCAGGGGGTCATGGTTCACGTACACCACCGAGCCGTCGTGGATATAGGGCTCCATGGAGTCGCCCTGGATCCGCACCGCCAACTCCGCCCCTGTGGGAACCTCACCGGTGACGGGCAAGGGCTCATAATCCTCCCCGAATACCGGGGCGGCATAGCCCGCTGCAGCCGGGGGAGCAATACAGCGGGATGACACGGGGCGCAGGCTCCGGGGCGGCGGCCTGCAGCTCCTGCTGCATGGTCCCCAGCGCATCCGCCACGGTGTGGAGGGTCTGGCGCCCGGAGAGGCCCAACCGTCGGTACTTCTCCAGCAGGCTCCGCTCCTCGTCGCTGACCCCCTCCCCGCCCCGGTAGGCATCCCGATACAGATAGTTGGGCTCCACATGAAGGGCATCGAACAGCCGCAGCAGCACCTCCTCCTTGGGAGCGCTGACGCCGGTCTCATAATTGCCCACCGCCGACCGGGATACCCCCAGCCGGTCTGCCAGCTCCCGAGCGGGACAGGCCCAGCTCTTCCCGGCGCTTTTTCAGCTGATCGCCAAAGCTCATGGTCACGCCCTCCTTCGACTTCCTTCGACGGTTTCACTGTGATGCTACCATTTTTGTTTTCTGTCAAGGCATTTTAACAAGAAACTTGTTAATTCCCTCTTGACATAACAAGATTCTTGTGATAGTCTTAATTCGCTCACAAGAATACTGGCATCACAAGGGTATCATATCCAAAGCTACTGGTATTTAGAACCGCTGGGCCGGAGGATCGTTCCTGCGCCCCGTCGGAAGACGGCATCAGCTTCCGGGCAAAGGAAAGCCGACGGGTCTTTGCAAGACTCGTCGGCTTGGTGGGGGATGGTGGATTCGAACCACCGAAGGCATTGCCAGCAGATTTACAGTCTGCCCCCTTTGGCCACTCGGGAAATCCCCATATCAAATTGGAGCTGGTGAACGGAGTCGAACCCCGACCTGCTGATTACAAATCAGCTGCTCTACCAGCTGAGCTACACCAGCATTTGACCAGCGAATCTATACTACCAGATGAAGGCCCGTTTGTCAACAGTATTTTTTGCGTTCCCGGCGAATTTTTTCGCCGTACATAGGAGGAACATGGGGAGATCGGAAGGAGGAAGTTCTATGACCTTGCAGGAAATGTCCCACGACTATGCCGCCAGCGCCGACGCTATCGGCGAGCGCATCCGGCAGCTGCATCAGCGGGCGCTGACGGCCCCGGCCCCGGAGGAGGTGCTGTGTCTGCGGCGGCGCATCCGGGAGCTGACGCCCCTGCGGCGGCAGGCCCGTGAGCTGGCGTATCACACCGCCCACTACTATGACAGGGGGTGCCACCGCTATGCGGCATACCGTATCTGACGGCTCCGGCCGCTATGACCCGCTGGATATCGCCAGCCTGCAGCTGTGGCAGCAGGGACAGCAGGAGGACAACCGCCAGCAGATCCGGCGTCTGCTGGTGAATCTGCCCTGGCGGTGGAGGAGGAGCTGACGCCCCGGCAGCGGCAGCTGCTGCGGATGCACTTCACCCAGGGCAAGCGGGTCACGGACATCGCACAGGAGCTGGGGATCAGCAAGTCCACGGTATCCCGGACACTGGCACGGTGTACCCAGCGGCTGTACCGCACGCTGCGGTATAGTCTGTAACAGGAAGCCCTTCGGGGCGGCACAAAGGAACAGGGCCTGCCGCATAGCGGCAGGCCCTGTTCCTATATACTTCTATATCCCGTTATCAATAGCCCTTGCGGCGGTCCACCAGCCGCTTCAGGGGCCGGCCGGCGATGTAGTTCTCGAAATCCTCGCAGAAGAGAGCCACCGCCGTATCCCGTGTGATGCCCAGCGACATGAAGCCGGAGAGATGAGGCGTCAGCAGGAGGTTTTGGTGTTCCACAGGGGATGCTCCGGAGGCAGAGGCTCCGGGCGCACCCATCCAGCGCCGCACCGGCCAGCCGTCCGGCGTTCAGGGCCTCCATCAGAGCGTCCTGATCGATGGCGGTGCCACGGCCCACGTTCACCACCACCGCCTCCTTGGGCAGCAGGGCGATGCGGCTGCGGGAGAGGATGCCCTCCGTCTCCGCCGTGCCGGGCAGGGCCATGGCCAGAATTTCCGTCTCCGGCAGCACCTGATCCAGCTGCGCCGTGGTGTACATGGCGTCGTAGGCATCGTCCACACGGCGCCGCTGCGGGAGACACCTACCACGGTCTTGGCTCCCATGGCCTTCACCCGGCGGGCAAAGGAGGTGCCGATATCGCCGGTGCCCAGCACCGTGACGCGGCTGCCGCAGACGGAGCGCATGGGGGTTTCTCGTTGCTCCAATCGTGGCGGCGCATCCACTCCTGCACGGTGGGCATCTGCCGCAGCAGCATCAGCGTCACCATGACCATGTGCTCACTGATGGTCACGCCGTAGGCTCCGGAGGAGTTAGAGAGCATCACCTCCGGGCTGTGGTACAGGGCATCGTCCTTCCACTGATCCATACCGGCATAGGAGCAGCAGAACCACCGCAGGGCCGTGGCGGCCTTCAGCTCCCTTGGGGGGGACGGTGCCGTAGATCACCTCATACTCCCCTGCCCGATCCTGAGGCAGGTGGCCCTCGGTGAAATAATCCACGGTGAAGCCGGCGTCCCCGGCCATCTTTTCGATATGGGTACGGTGGCTGTCGTCCAGATAATCCGCCACCACTGCAAGCTTTCTCATCATGAATATACCTCCCAGATTTTTCTGCGCAGCGCATACCGTCCGCTGCGGCGGACAGGATGCCTCCGGCATAGCCTGCCCTTCGCCGCAGGGGTACAGCCCCCGCAGCGCACTTTGTCCGCTCTCATCCCGCAGGATGCGTACCGGCGAGGAGGAGCGGGTCTCCACCGCCGTCAAAAGGGCATCCGGCTGGGCGTAGCCCCGGAGCTTCCGCTCCAGCAGGGGCAGCGCCTCCTCCATAGCCTCCGTGAGAAACGGCGGCAGGCAGTCATGGAGGTCACACCACGTGACGCCGGGACGATAGCTGGGCAGCACCGCTCCCGGCCCCGTGGAGGGACGGTGGGCCAGAAAGTCCTCCACCCGTTGGCAGGGGGCCAGAAATCCGCCGCCTCCCAGCCGGAAGGCCGCCGCCTCCAGCTGCCGCTGCCACGCCACCCCCGCCAGGGGATGATCCGTGCCGAAATCCTCCGGTGTGACGCCCACCAGCATCCCGCCGTTGATGCTCTCGCCGCTGCGGGCGTAATGGCTCATGCCGTTGGTCACCACACGCCCCGGCTCCGAGGCTGCCGCCACCACCTGTCCACCGGGGCAGACGCAGAAGGAGAACACGCCACGGCCCGCCGCCGTATGGCACGACAATTTATAGGTGCAGGCCGGCAGACACGGATGACCCGCATACTGCCGGTACTGGGCGGCGTCCATGTCCCGCTGGCGGTGCTCGATGCGCACCCCCACGGCAAAAGGCTTGGCCACCATGGGGATCCCGGCGTCGTACAGCATTTGGAATGTATCCCGTGCGCTGTGGCCCGGCGCCAGCACCACCGCCCGCACCGGCAGACGGTACGTCCCCTCCCCTGTCCGGACGTGCAGCCCCGTCAGGACGCCTTCCCGGCTCTCCAGTCCCTCCAGCCGGTGGCCGAAGCGCACCTGCGCCCCCAGCGACAGCAGCTCCTGCCGCAGGTTTTGCAGAGCAATGTGCAGCATATCCGTCCCCACATGGGGCTTGGCATCCGTCAGAATACTCTCTGGCGCACCGCAGCGCACCAGCTCCTCTAAGATCCACCGGTGGCGCAGATCCTTAGTGCCGGTGTTCAGCTTCCCGTCGGAGAAGGCCCCGGCTCCCCCTCTCCGAACTGTACGTTGGACTCCGGGTCCAGCACGCCGGTGCGCCAGAAGGTCTCCACGTCCCGCTGGCGGGCGGTGGTGTCCCGCCCCCGTTCCAGCAGAATGGGGCGCAGGCCGCACCGGGCCAGCACCAGCGCCGCAAACAGGCCGCCCGGCCCAGCGCCCACCACCACCGGCGGCACCTCCGGCGGAGACAATATCTCCGGCAAAGCGTACCGCTCCGGGGCGTACCGGCTGACCCGCCGGTCCCGGCAGCGGCGCAGCACCTGCTTCTCCTGCCGCACCTCCGCCGCCACGGTGTACACCAGATGCAGCTCCTCCCGTGCATCGATGGAACGGCGCAGCACCTGCACCGACAGCACGTCCTCCTCCGGGATGTGCAGCAGCCGGGCTGCCTTCCGGTGCAGGGCCGCCTCCTTCTCCTCCGGGGTCAGCTTCAAGCCCTCCAGCTTCAGCACGGCGGCACCTCCTTTACAAAATGTTCAAAGAAAAATCCGTTTCTTAAAGCTTACATTAAGCTTTCCGGGTATGATAATAGACAAAGAAACGGAACGGCGCTAAACATCATAGCACAGTTCCCCGCCGTGGGCAATATCCCAAAAGGAGGTTTTTCATATGTCCAACGAGTTTCATGACGAGAACAACCTGTATCACTTCAGCTATCGTGATCCCAACGCAGAATCTCATACAGAGTCTGCGGCCGGGTCCACCGTGGAGCCCGCCGCCGAGCCGGTGGTGACAGACACCCCGGTGCAGCCCAAGAAGCACCACGGCGGTGTAGGTCGTGTGGTGGCCCTGATCCTCAGCTGTGCCGTTATCAGCGCAGCCTGCGGCTTCGGCGGCGCCATTCTGGCCCAGAACGGCAGCAGCACCGGTAAGACCACTGTGCAGCAGAGCAACCGCACCGCCACTAACGTCAGCGTCAAGAAGGTGGACGGACAGACGCTGATGAGCCCCGCCGAGGTGTACGCCTCCACGGTCAACAGTGTGGTCTCCATCAACTGCTCCGCCGTGTCCACCAACATCTTCGGCCAGCAGACCGAGTCCGCCTCCTCCGGCAGCGGCTTCATCTACACCGCCGACGGCTATATCGTCACCAATCAGCACGTGGTAGCCAACGCCAGCTCCATCAACGTCACCCTCTATAACGGCGACACCTATCCTGCCACGCTGGTGGGCAGCGACAGCGACTACGATGTGGCTGTGCTGAAGATCAACGCCAAGGATCTGCCGGCTGTGACGCTGGGCAACTCCACCGATGTCAACGTGGGCGACAACGTGATGGCCATCGGTAACCCGCTGGGTGAGCTGACCTTCTCCATGAGCTCCGGCATCGTCTCCTGCGTGAACCGTGCCATCAACGTGGAGGGTACTCCCTTCAATATGATTCAGGTGGACGCCTCCATCAACCCCGGCAACTCCGGCGGCCCCCTGATGAACCTGTACGGCGAGGTGGTGGGCATCGTGTCCGCCAAGTACTCCAGCTACGCCGATACCACGGTGGAGGGGTTGGGCTTCGCCATTCCCATCAATGACGTGCAGTCCATCATCAAGGACATCATAGAGAACGGCTCCGTCGGCAATAAGGCCTACATGGCCATCACCGCCGGCACCATGACCCAGCAGATGGCGGCACAGTATAAGATCAACGCCACCGAGGGCGTGTTCGTTTACTCCGTGGAGGACGGCGGCGCCGGGGATAAGGCGGGCCTGAAGCTGGGCGACGTCATCACCAAGCTCAACGATACTCAGATCACCTCTATGGAGGATCTGTCCGCCGCCAAGAAGGGCTTCAAGGCCGGGGACACCGTGACCCTCACCGTTCTGCGGGACGGTCAGGAGATCACCACTCAGCTGACCTTCGACGCACAGCCCCAGACCACCGACGACACCACGGACAGCAGCCAGAGCAGCGACAACGGCTACAATAACGACAGTAACGGCCATAACGGGAACGGGTACAGCGACCTGTACGACTACTTCTTCGGTACCGTCATTGATCGATGAAATAACGAAGCTTTCTTCGAGTCTCTCTCTTTCTCATATGCAGCGGGGGGCGTGTACCGTTTGGTACACGCCCCCGCTGCTGATTAACGGGGCTTCCGCAGGCCGCCCAGCAGCATGGGCGCACCGCAGGCCGCCCAGCAGCATGGTCGCACCCGCACCGACACCGGCGCAACCGGTGAGCGGCGGCACCACACACCGGCGCCGGCCACCGCCGGAGGGGCCATTGCCGCCAGCCAGATGATCCGGTCACCGGCGCTGCCCTCCCATAGTCCTGCTCCCATGAGCATGGCATAGGCCACCAGCAACCAGCCCACGATCCGTTGGGCTTTGCCGGCTTTTTTCCAGCCGCCGGACCGCCTGTCGGGCCTCCGGGACCTCCTGTGCCGCCTGACGGTACAGCTCCAGTGCCTTCCTCCGGTCCCGTGGGACGCCCTGTCCCACCTCGTACAGGCAGCCCAGATCGTACTGCCCCAGCGGCAGGCCCCGGCGGGCCGCCTCCTCGTACCAGTGAGCCGCTTGGGCGGCATCCGCCGGGCAGCCGCTGCCCTTTTCATAGCAGTACCCCAGCGACACCGCCGCCGGACCGTCTCCGCCCTCGGCGCTGCGCCGGAAGCAGTCAAAGGCCTTGGCCTCGTCCTTTTGGCAGCCCTTCCCTTCTGATAGCACCGGCCCACCTGACGCAGAGCGCCCATGTGTCCGGCCTGTGCCGCCTGCTGGTACAGTTCCAGCGCGCGGGCCGGGTCCTGCCCGATGGCGTCGCCGGAGAGCAGCATATTCCCCAGGGCATAGGCCGCCCCCACATGGCCCCGGCGGGCCGCCCGGTCATAGAGATCCGCCGCCAGATAGGGGTTGCGTTCCAGCCCGACGCCGTGCTCATAGCACCGGGCCAGCGCCGCCATTCCGTTGGGATAGCTCTGCCCTGCCGCACGGCGGTACTCCTGCGCCGCCTGCTTTTCATCCTGATCGATGCCCCGGCCGTCCTCCAAGTGCAGCCCCAGCAGGAACTGTCCACGGGCAAAGCCCTGTCCTGCCGATGCCCGGAACAGGGCCGCCGCCTTGCGGTCGTCCTGCTCTACGCCGAGGCCCTCCCGGTACAGCACACCCAGATTACACTGCGCCGCCGCCATACCGGACTGCGCCGCCTGACGGTACAGCTCCGCCGCACGGTGGATATCCTTCTCCACGCCACGGCCCGCCTCATGGCACAGCCCCAGCTCGTTCATGGCCCGGATGTTCCCCGCCGAGGCGGCCTGCTGAAAGAGCTCCGCCGCCTGCTTCTCGTCGGTCGCTGTCCCGTGACCGTACAGATAGCACAGCCCCAGCTGCATCACGGCGTCGGGATAGCCCGTCTGCGCCGCCTGACGGAACCACTCCACCGCCTGAGGCGGCGACTGATCCACCCCCATGCCGTCGTCGTAGCAGTGGCCCAGAAACAGCTGCGCTCTGGGCAGGCCCAGCTCCGCTGCCTGACGAAACAGCTCCGCCGCACGGCGATCGTCCTTCTCCACGCCCTTTCCGGCGTGGTGCAGCACGCCCAGAGCACAGGCCCTCAGCGCTGCCGCCCTTCCCGGCCTCCTGATACAGAAGCGCCGCCTTTTTGGCATCCTGCTCCACGCCGTTGCCGAACTCATAGCACAGACCCAGCAGGAACTGCGCCCGTGGATGTTGCTGCTCCGCCGCTTGGGTGAAGAGCCGGGCCGCCTGCCCATAGTCCTTCTCCACCCCCACGCCGAAGTAATACATGGCTCCCAGATTGCACTGTCCCTGAGCGTAGCCCCTCCTCCGCCGCATGGCGGTAGCACTGGATGGCTCGGTCCAGATCCTTCTCCGTTCCCTGCCCGTTTTCGTAGCACACGCCCAGATCGCACACCGCCGGCAGATAGCCCAGCTTGGCACTCTCCTGAAACAGCTCAAAGGCCCGCACCGGGTCACGCTCCACGCCGGTGCCGTTGTCATGGCACACCGCCAGCCAGTAAAGAGCCGTGGGGTCGTCCGGCTCCGTGCGGCTGAACCATGCAAAGGCCTTGTCCGGGTCCTTCTTCACGCCGCCGGTGCCATAAAAATAGTGAAGTCCCATCTGCACCGCTGCGGCGCAGTCACCATTCTGGGCCGCCTGACGGCAGTTCTCCAGCCGCTCCTGCTGCTCCCGCCGGTGCTGATCCGCCAACCGCAGCATCTCCGGGGAAAAGAACACCACATCTGCCTTTTCCGGCTGCCGGTTCTGCTCCATCCGTTCATCCTCCATACGCTCACGCCTCCTTCCGAGGGATTTGTCATAATAAGTGATTGTACCACACTTTCCGCCGCCACGCAAATTCCCGCAGAAAGAAAAACACCGGGCAGTGACCCGGCATTTTATAGGATTCTGACAGAGCGCCGGGGCGGCAAAAGCCGCCCCGGCAGATGTGATTCGACAGGCTTAAAGCTGTTTCTTTCTCCGGCCATGGGCCCGCTGGCAGGCTTTTACGATCTCCACCACGGGGATCACCAGCACCGCCAGACCCAGCGCAATACCGTACTCCGTCCAGCTCACCGGCGTAAATCCGAAGGCGTTGGCGATGAAGGGTACCTCCAGCACCACGGTGGTCAGCAGCAGACTGCCGATCATAGCCAACCACAGCACCTTGTTGTGACTGGGCAGGGTGAACACGCTGCGCCGCTGTGAGCGCATATTGAAGCTGTGGAAGATCTCGCACATACTCATGGTCAGGAAGGCCATGGTCATGCCGTCGTCGGAGACGCCCTTGGGCATTTCGAAATACCCCACCTCCATGCAGTGGCCGATGATGTAGGAGACCAACGTGATAACGGTAATGAGGATGCCCTGATAGGCGATGTCCCAGCCCAGACCACCGGCGAAAATGCCGTCATCAGAGGGACGGGGGCTACGCTCCATCACGTCCGGCTCCTCCCGCTCCAGACCCAGCGCCAGCGCCGGGAAGCAGTCGGTGATGAGGTTGATGAACAGCAGATGCACCGGGTTCATCAGGGTAAAGCCCAGCAGCGTAGCCACGAACACGCCCAGCACCTCGGACATATTGGAGGCCAGCAGGAAGCCGATTGCCTTGCGGATATTGTCATAGATCCGGCGCCCCTCTGCAACGGCCTCCACAATGGTGGCAAAGTTATCGTCCGCCAGGATCATGTCGGCAACGTTTTTCGTCACATCCGTGCCCGTGATGCCCATGCCGACGCCGATGTCGGCGGACTTGATAGACGGGGCGTCGTTGACGCCGTCGCCGGTCATAGCCGTCACAGCCCCCCGCTTGCGCCATGCGTTAACGATTCGGACCTTATGCTCCGGCTGCACACGGGCGTACACGCTGTACTTCTCCACCTCCTTGGCCAGCTCCTCGTCGCTGAGGCTGTCCAGAGCGCTGCCGGTAACGGCCTGCGAGGGATCGTCCAATATCCCCAGCTCCTTGGCGATGGCCACGGCGGTATCCTTGTGGTCGCCGGTGATCATCACCGGCCGGATGCCTGCCGTGCGGCACTGCTGGATGGCGGCCTTCACCTCCGGACGCACCGGGTCGATCATACCCGCCAAACCCACGAAGCACAAATCTTGCTCCAGATACTCCGGGCTGTCGTCCTTGGGCAGACCGCCCTCCCACAGGCGGATGGCCGCCGCCAGCACACGCAGAGCCTTATCCGCCATGGCCTTGTTCTGCGCCAGAATTTCCTGCCGCTTCTCCTCGGTCATGGGCAGCATCCGGCCGCTCTCCTCATATCGGGTGCAGCGGCGCAGCACCTCATCGGGCGCGCCCTTCGTGTACTGGACGAAGCCGCTGTCCGTGCGGTGGATGGTGGACATCATCTTGCGCGAGGAGTCGAACGGGGCCTCCGCCGCGCGGGGCTGCTCCTGCTCCAGCCGGTTCTTATCCAGCCCGCTGTCCACGCCGAAGCGCACCAGCGCCGCCTCCGTGGGCTCGCCCTGCACCGTGCCATCGGGATTCTCCACGGCGTCGTTGCAGAGGGTCATAGCGGTACCCAGCAGTCCCTCCGGGCCGGTGTGCTCCACCACCGTCATTTTATTCTGTGTGAGGGTGCCGGTCTTATCGGAGCAGATGACCTGCGTGCAGCCCAGCGTCTCCACCGCCGTCAGACGGCGGATCACAGCGTTGTGCTGGCTCATCTTGGTGACACCGATGGAGAGCACCACCGTCACCACCGTGGCAAGACCCTCCGGGATAGCGGCCACCGCCAGCGACACCGCCACCATGAAGGTCTCCAGCACGCTCTCCAGCGTCAGGGAACCCGCCACCAGCAGGTCAAATACAAAGATGAACACGCAAATGGCCAGCACCATCTTGGACAGGGTGTTGCCCAGCTGGGTCAGCTTACGCTGCAGGGGCGTCTCCTCCTGCTCCGTCTGGGCCAGCACACCGGCGATCTTGCCCATCTCCGTGTCCATGCCCGTGGCGGTGACCACCATGCGGCCCTCGGCCGTATACCACCGCCGAGCCCATGTAGGCCATGTTCTTCCGGTCGCCCAGCGACACCTGTTCCCCGGCGAGGGGCTCTGTGAACTTGCTGACGGGGACGCTCTCGCCGGTGAGGGCTGCCTCCTCGATCTTCATGGAGGCGCTCTCCAAAATGCGCCCGTCCGCCGGGACGGCGTCGCCCGCCTCCAGCAGCACCACGTCGCCGGGCACCAGCAGGCGGCTCTCCATAGTCACCTGCTGCCCGTCCCGCAGCACCTTGCAGGTGGCGGCGGTCATAGTCTGGAGAGCCTCAATGGCGGCCTCCGCCTTGCTCTCCTGCACCACACCCAGAATGGCGTTCAGCAGCACCACCAGCAGGATGATGATGACCTCCGTAAAGCTCTCGTGGGACAGGATATTGGTCACGGCGGACACCGCTGCCGCCGCCAGCAGGATCAGCAGCATGGGATCCTTCAGCTGCTGCACGAACCGCTGAAACAAGGTCAGCTTCTCCGCCTCCTTCAGGCGATTCTCCCCGTGCTCCCGAAGGCGCTTCTCCGCCTCCTGCGCCGAAAGGCCCTGCCGGTCTGTCCGCAGGCCCTCCAGCACCTGTTCCTTTGTTTGGGTGTATTCCTTTTGCATCCAACCACTCCTTCTTCGGGGGTCCTTCCCCATCTCCATTTTACCCACCCGGCGTAACAAAAAACTCATGCGCAGGCCGAAGCCCACGCATGAGTCTCATTCTTTCAAAAGCAGTCCGGGCGCCTGAACGCCGGTTTGACGAAACTGCCTCACTCCGCAGGCTGCGAAGTGGAATTACTCCCCCAAGGTGGAAGATGTTCACTTGACTGGTACATAATATACCCATTTTGGGACCATTTGTCAAGTGGATATCCGTCCTGCCTCTGTCCACTTTGGTCGGATGTTGACAAGCTTCCCCTTTCGTGATACGATACTCCCGCACTTCGACAGCTTTCGACGAAGGGCAACAGAGAAAATCATATGAAACGAAAGGATGGTAGCTATGAACTATCTGAACATCAACCTGGGTGCTTTCGGCATCATCGCCACGATCCTCGCTATCGCCGCTACGGTGGTAGCTTTTGTGATGATCGTACCGGAGAGCAAGCGGGAGAAGCTGGGCCGCTTCGGCAAGTTCCTCCACGACGCCGTGAACTTCAAGTACCTGATGGTGGAAAAGATCCTTCAGGCCCTGTACATCTTCGTGACGGCCTACGTCATTCTGTGCGGCTTCTTCATGCTGTTCATGGCTCCGGAGACTTGGACCGGCCGTCACTGGCTGGGCGGCTACGGCATCCTGCTGATGGTGCTGGGCCCCATTGCGGTACGTCTGTGCTATGAGCTGCTGATGATGGCGGTCCTGCTGCTGAAGAACGTCATCTCCATCAACCGCAAGCTGAAAAACCAGAACGAGCGCAGCGCCGACGCCGACCTGTTCGCCGTGCCGGATCTGCACCGTACCCAGCCCGCTAAGCCCGTTGCTCCGGCGGCGCCCGTGGCTCCTGCGGCTCCTGCCCAGCGGTCGACTCCCTTCCAGCCCGCTGAGCAGGCGGCTCCCGTGGCGCCCAGCTTCTGCACCCGCTGCGGCGCTCATCTGGATGAGAATGGCCACTGCCCCAACTGCGATCAGAAGTAAGCTTTTCTTGGAAAGCATCTTATGAAATTACAGCCCCTCCACCGCAAGGCGGAGGGGCTGCTATTTTGTTGGGGTGTTTTTGTGTTTTGCCTCCGGAGGGCAGCTTTCTGCCAATAGCGGCAGAAAGTCTACCCCGTCGTGTCAGCCGATTTCCAGCCACGTTGCGGCATGGAAACCGGGACACTTCCTGAAAACCACCTCGCTGTATCCGCCTGTGGCGGATACAGCGAGGTGGTTTCCAAAGAACGCCGGCAGAAACCCATGGTTTCTGCCCCTCCTTTGCTGCGTGCTTCGCCCGGTGGAGGAAGACGGGGTACACCTTCATTATATTGCGCTCAGTTTTCGATGGAATTTGTATAGGCAATCAAAAGGCATATTCATCCGGGGTCCCCGACAAAACAAGCAAAGCGGTTTTGTTGGGGAGAGGAGACACAGCACCGTGATTGACGCCTGCCGCTTACGGCGGGCGGAAAGATACAAAGCTTGTGTCGACGATATGCCCTTTGATTGCCTCTCACCCGAGGAGTGAGAGGACTTGGAAAGGGGTTTGGACTTATACAATAATCAATCCTTGCTTACGACAACCATACCGTCTTTAAGCGTAGCTGTATAGCCGTCAGGACAATAATTCCGCATAAACTCCACTGTCTCATTCTGATAGCTACCGCCCTTTACGACTGTATCATGCGCATAACTCTGCACATAAAGGCTTCCCTGAGGGCCGGTAAATGTACCACCGTTGATCTCCATCTTTGCACCGCCGTTGGAAATGGCAACGTATTTGTCAGAAATGATTTCGCCGCCGTTAATCGTTGCAACACCGGTTGAGTCATTGGACAATCCCCAGTAACCGGTACAATGTAATGTGCCACCGTTCATTGTCAGAGTGCCACCAGCGCAGTTTTTTAAACCGTTTGGACCGGCCTTCATTTCGATATTGTTGATCGTCATGGTAGCTTTTGTTCGCCGGGATCTATATAATTCCAACCGTTGACAATGGCAAATGATTGACCGTCTTCAGCAATCACTTTGCCGCCGTTGAAGGTCATGGTACCAAAGTTTTCCACAGTGTGCCACTTGTTGTCCACCCCAGCCGCGCGGGTGAAGGTACCGCCGTCTATCACGCAATCAGCAGCGTTACGAAGCGCAGATGTATTAGCTTTTGACGCAACGATCTTTCCAGTGCCACTGCTGTCCTTTATGCACAGCTTACCATGGTTCAAAAATCGCATGGGAGTCGCCGCCGGTCAGCGTAAAACCATTAAGATCCAGCGTGACATCTTTACCCTGGGGAACCGTAAGACTTCCGGCAATATTGCCTTCCAGCTTCGCAGACACAGGTTCAGTGGCGTTATTAATCAGCTCCTGGAGAGTATCCATGGCAACAATCGGATACTTCGCATCCTTGTCGTAGGTCTTGCCGAAGCTGTCGCTCTCCACGGTGTCCTGCGTGGCCACCACGGTGATGGCGATGCCGTCGATGGACTCGTTCATGTACTCGTTGCCGGCAGACTCCTTCATGTGGCCCTTGATGGTGAAGGCATTGCTCTCACCGGCCGCCAGATGCTGCTCAGCGCCCATCGCCACATCGCCGATGGTCCCCTCGATGGCCTCGTTCAGTTTGGCGCTGCCGTTGATGCCGGTGATCTGAATCTTGTACTTCAGAGCAAGGTTGCCCTTGTTGACAACACGGAGCTGCGGCAGCTCGTAGGTACAGCCCGGCTCCCACAGAACCTGCTCGCCCGCAGCAGCCTTGACGAAGTCCAGCGTTTTTGCCCTCAGCGGGAACCCACTGGCCAGCGGCATCCTTCATTTCCAGCGCCACATCCAGATTACCGGCCTGAATTTTGTTGACCCCGGTGGATGCGGTGTCGGTGAACCATGCGAAGGTAGCGCCGATGAGCATAGCCAGACACAGGACCATGGCCATGACGCTGCCCAGCAAGGCCCGTTTGGTGCTCTTGCGGTTTGTCATAAGTATCTCCTCCTATTTTTGCGTGTGCGTCGGTGGCCGACGGCTTTGTGGGGGATGCGGGGAGTACGGATCCTCACGTCGGGGCTGCGCCCCTCCTCAGAACGCCACTCCCTTTGAACACCCCTTATCGTTTCTTAGAAACGATAAAAGCCCATGGGCTTTTATCGTTTCTTAGAAACGATAAAAGCCCATGGGCTTTTCGTCGCACACTTGATAGTTGTATCATAGCACCGTACTTGACAGAATTCAAGCACTTTCTGCAAATTCCGGGGGGGTTTTACAGTTTACCGTCAGTGGGCAAAGGGCAAGCATGGTTTTGCCGGGCAGAAATACGCCATACTGCGGCAGGCTCCTTGACCGGACGGCCAAGCGGAAAGGGGCAAAAAGCGCAGAAAAAGCACGGCAGACGAGGCGTCTGCCGTGCTTATGCTTATTCGTCCGCTCCCTCCTGACGGGACAGAGCGGCGCAGAGATCTGTAAAGTAGCGGTAGAAGGGCAGCAGCTCCCGGAAGCTCTCCAGAATCTCCTGCGGCAGCTGGGGGCTGAAAATACGCTCATCCAGCGGGGCTTCCCATTGCAGGGAGAAGGATTTTTTCTGATACCACGGGCGCAGGAGGTCGGACACCTGTCCCTTGCTGCGGGCGTACTCCGGGCCGGTGAGCCGGAAGGTCTGCTGGCGGTCAAAGCGGCGCACCAGCTTCTCCAGCGGCTTGGGGTCGGCGTCGATGCGCTGGCGGTACAGGGCCATGAGGGCCGGGGCGGCACACCAGAAGCCCATGCCGTAGCTGTAATAGTCCGGGGCAATTTCAAAGTAGAAGGTGGGGCGGCCGGTCCAGTCCTGATCGCCGGTGCGGACACAGAGCCATAGGTGATCCTTATAGGGCCCCTGCCCATGGAGACGGCGGGCATCCCGGTAGATGCGGCTGACCTTCAGTATCAGCGGTTCGTGGGGCAGCATGGCATGAAGGCCGTCGTAGAGCTGCTCCCAGCGCACGGGTGGGGGCCAGCAGGTGGGTCTGGTACTGCTCTTTATGCTCCTGAAACCAGCTGCGGTCGTTATTGAAGCGGATGCCCCAGAGAAAATCCACCGTCTGCTGGTCATAGCCTTGAAACATCATCATATCCTCGCTTTCCTGACGGAAGGGCAGCCGGAGCGACGGCTCCGGCTGTGGTTCTTTATCGCCGCTGATAGGCACGGATACCCAGCGCCAGCAGATCCATGGCACGCTCCAGATCCTGCTGCTTCAGGACGTAGGCAATGCGGATCTCGTTTTTGCCCTTGCCGGGAGTGCCGTAGAAGGGCTCGCCGGGGGCAAACATGACGGTATCGCCGTGATCCTCGAACTCCTCCAGCAGCCACTGCTGGAAGGTGTCGGCATCGTCTACCGGCAGAGCGGCCATCAGATAAAAGGCACCCTTGGGACATTTACAGACCACGCCGGGAATCTGCTGGAGCTTGCGGACCACCGTGTCACGGCGGCGCTTATACTCCTCACGGGTGGCGGCGAAATACTCCGGGCCCACCTGATACAATGCGGCGGAGGCCAACTGGTCCAGCGTCGGCACCGCCAGACGGCACTGAGCGTACTTCATGGCGTGGGCCATCAGCTCCCGGTTGCGGGAGATGAGGCAGCCGATGCGGGCGCCGCAGGCGGAGAAGCGCTTGGACACCGTGTCGATGAGGATGACGTTCTCCGCTGCATGGGTGAACTCACCGAAGGACTGGAGAGGCTCCCCCGGCGTAAACAAACTCCCGGTAGGCCTCATCACCGATGAGAAACAGGTCGTGCTGCCGGGCCACGTCCACCAGCATCTCCATCTCCTCATGGGTCAGGACGGTGCCGGTGGGGTTGCCGGGGTTGGTCACCAGAATGGCACGGGTGCGGGGGTGATCTCCGCCTCGATGCGGCGGCGGTCGGCGTAGAAGTATCCCTCCTCCGGGGAGGTGGGACACCGGGTGGATCACGGCGCCGCAGGTGCGGGCCATGGTGTTGTAGTTGGGGTAGAAGGGCTCCGGGATGAGGATCTCATCGCCGTCGTCGAGAATGCAGTTCATGGCGATCTGGAGCGCCTCGGAGCCGCCGTTGGTGATGAGGATATCCTCGGCGGCGAAGTGCATATCCAGCGCAGCATAGTAGCCCCGGATGGCCTCGATGAGGGCGGGGACGCCGGGAGAGGGTGCGTACTCCAGCACCGGCAGGTCAAAGCTGCGGACGGCATCGAAGAACGCCTTGGGCGTCTCGATATCCGGCTGACCGATGTTCAGGTGATAGATGTTCCGGCCCTTGGCCTCGGCGGCCACCGCATAGGGGTGGAATTTACGCATGGGCGACAGGCCGCATTTCTGCACTTTGCTGGAAAACTTCATGGGGACTCCTCCTTTTCTGATGCTGCGGGACAGGGGTTCCGCCCCCGGCCGGTTACAGGAAAAGCAGAGCCGAAGCTCTGCTTTTCGGTGCAAAGTCAATGCTTCTCAGTTCATCTGTCTTCTGCGGGACAGATTCACTGTTCCGTCCTGCATATCGCCCAGAGAGTCCAGACTCTTGCCGGTACCCTCGGCCACGCAGGAGATGGCGTCGTCCGCCACCATGGTGTGGATGCCGGTGCGGGCGGTGATGAGCTTGTCGAAGCCGTCCACCAGACTGCCGCCGCCGGTCATGACGATGCCGTTGTTGGAGATATCCGCCACCAGCTCCGGGGGCGTGCGCTCCAGCACGTTGTGAACCGCCTCCAGAATACGCTCCACCGGCTCCTCGAAGGCCTCCATCATTTCGGTGGAGTTGACGGTGATGGTCTTGGGCAGGCCCGTCATCAGGCAGCGGCCCTTCACGTCGATGGAGGTCTCCTCCTCCTTGGGATAGACGCAGCCGATTTCCATCTTCATCTGCTCCGCTGTGCGCTCACCGATGAGGATATTGTGCTTGCGGCGCATATACTTGACGATGGACTCGTTGAACTGGTCGCCGGCCACCTTGATGGAGGCGCTCTCCACCACGCCGGAGAGGCTGATGACGGCGATGTCGCTGGTGCCGCCGCCGATGTCCACCACCATGTGGCCGTCGGGCTTGGAGATGTCGATACCCGCGCCGATGGCCGCCGCCACAGGCTCTTCGATGAGGTACACCCGGCGCGCACCGGCCTGACGGCCGGCGTCCATGACGGCACGCTCTTCCACCTCCGTGATGCCGGAGGGGACGCACACCATGATCCGGGGCGGGAACAGGTGGAAGCCGCCGGTGACCTTGCGGATGAACTCCTTGAGCATCCGCTCAGTCATATCGTAGTCGGAAATGACGCCGTCCCGCAGGGGACGGATGGCCACGATGTTGCCGGGGGTACGGCCCAGCATGGCCTGGGCCTCGGCGCCCACCTTCAGCAAGCGGCCGGTATTCTTGTCAATGGCCACCACGGACGGCTCGTTGAGCACGACGCCCTTGCCCTTAATGTACACCAGTACCGATGCGGTACCCAGATCGATCCCGATATCCTTTGCCAATGAACACATACGCTGCACCTCGTTTTCTTCTGTTATGGGACACGGCTGCAGGCAGCCGATTCTTCTCTAAGCTACAATTATAAAGGCGCTTTCCGCATTTTGCAAGAGTGTTTTCCCGGTTTTATGGCTTCGTAAACAAATGTTCACAGTTTTTTAGGAAATCACGTCCCGCCGCAGACAAGTCCCGGTGCTATTGTGCGCCGTTTGCGGCATTTCCATACCGGCGGTGTCTCGCCGCAGGCCGCGCTCCCTTAATCAGTGTTCCTCCTTGGTGCGGGCCAGCGTCAGGCACACCACGTCGGCGGCGCCCGCAGCACCCGGACGCACTCGGTGAGGGTGGCGCCGGTGGTGATGATGTCGTCGATGAGCAGGAGACGCTTGTCCGGACGTTCTCCGGCAGAGCCTCGTAGACTCCCAGCACGTTGGCCCGGCGATGCTCGGCATCGGTCAAGCCCCGACTGGGGGGGTTGTCCACCGCCTTGCGGAGGGTCTCCACCGGGGCCACGTGCCAATCCACGCACAGGCTGGCCGCCAGCAGGCGGGACTGGTCAAAGCCCCGCTGCCGCAGGCGCTTGCGGCTCACCGGCACCCACGTCACGGCGTCAAACTCGCCGGGATACCACCGGGCCGCAGTCGGCCATCAATCTGGCCGAAGCAGTCCAACCCGCCGGTGCGGCCCTGAAATTTAAAGCGAAGGATAGCCTCCCGGACGGGGCCGGTATAGTACAGCGGCGAGGCGCAGCGCCCGAAGGTCCCCTGACGCAGGGCGTTCTCCCGGTATAGGGCAGAGTCCTTTCGCAGCTGCCGCACAGCAGGGCCGCCGGTGACGGTCCCGCAGAAAGGACATTTCCGGGGAAAGAGAAAATTCCCCAGCTGCTTTTGCAGCCGGTTCAGATCATCCTGAAGCGCCATCGCTGCCACCTCCCTGCATGAGTCTGCGGCGCAGGCCGCTGTATCGCCGGGCCTGCCGGTCGTTTTCCGCCATTTTTCCGGGGATCATCGTCCCCCACCATTACCAGCAGCTCTCTGGCCCGTGTGATGGCAGTATACAGCACCCCCCGCACCATGAGAGATGCGGCGGCAGGGGCGCTGACCAGCACCACGGCCCGGTACTCGCTGCCCTGCGCCTTATGTACCGTCATGGCATAGGCCATGTCCAGCTGGCCCAGCAGATCCGGGGTATAGACACTGGTGCGGTCATCGAAGCGGATGGTCACCAGCTCGCCGCCGGGGTCAATTTCCTGAATGACCCCCACGTCACCGTTGAAGATGCCGGTGCCCATTTCCCCGTCATCCTTCTGCCAGAGAACGTCGTAGTTGTTGCGGGTCTGCATGACCCGATCCCCCCGGAAGATCAGTTCCCCCCACGTCTTCTGGTGCTTGTCCGGGGCAGGCGGGTTCAAAGCCGCCTGCAGCGCCCGGTTCAGGCTCACGGTGCCGGTGAGGCCCCGGCGGGTGGGGGAGAGCACCTGTATCTGCTCGGCGGGAATACCCATGTTTTTGGGCAGGCGGTCGCGGCACAGCTCCACCACCGTCTGCACCAGACGATCCGGCGCGCGGCGGCGCAGGAAAAAGAAGTCGTTTTGGCCGCTGCCAAGCTCCGGGGGACGGCCGCTGTTGACGGCGTGGGCATTGCGGATGATGGCGGAACGCTCCGCCTGACGGAACACCTCCGTCAGGGACACGGCGGGCCACGTGGGAGCGCAGCAGATCCCCAGCACGTTGCCAGGACCCACGGAGGGCAGCTGATCGGGGTCCCCCACCATCACCAGCCGGCAGCCGGGCTTCACAGCCTCCAGCAGCGCCTGCATCAACGGCAGGTCTACCATGCTCATCTCGTCTACAATGACGGCATCGGCCTCCAGCGGCTCCTTGCCGTTTTTCTTGAACACCGTCTCGCCGGTAAGCTCGTTATAGGTCATACCCAGCGCCCGGTGGATGGTCTGGGCCTCCCGGCGGCACAGCTCGCTCATGCGCTTGGCAGCACGGCCCGTCCGGGGGGGCCAGCAGCAGCACCTGAAGGCCCATGCCCTCGAAGAGGGCCACGATGCCCCGTGTGGAGGTGGTCTTGCCGGTGCCGGGGCCGCCGGTCAGCAGCAGCACGCCGGTGCGGGCCGCCAGTTCCACCGCCTGACGCTGCTGGGGGCATAGGCGATGCTCTGCTGCTCCTCCATCTCCCGGATCAGCTTCTTACGCCCCGACCCTGTGGCCGGGGGGCATCCCGCAGAGCCAGCAGCCGCCGGGCCGTCTCGCTCTCCGCCAGATACATCCGGCGCAGGTAGCAGGCATCCACCCGTGCGATCTGTTCCTCCACCACGGCGCCACGGCTCTCCAGCGTATCCAGGGCCTGCTCCACCAGCTCCGGCGGGGCGCCGATGAGCTGCTCCGTGGCCGCCAGCAGCTTGGGCCGGGGCAGGAACACATGGCCGTTTCCCAGATTGTGCTCCAGCTCGTACAGCACCGCCGCCTCCGTGCGGCAGGGGCTGTCGCCGCCGAAGCCCATGCTCAGGCGATCTCGTCCACATCGGCAAAGGCCACGCCGTAGCTGGCTCCCCGCCAGCAGATAGGGGTCCGCCCGGAGCACGGGGCAGCGCATCGGCTCGCCGTAGGTGCGGTACAGCCGCATGGCCAGCTCCACCGGCAGCTCGTACCGGGCCAGAAACTCCATGACCCGACGCAGTCCCGTCAGCTCCCGGAAGGCGGCGGAGATCTCCATAGCCCGCTTGGAGGTGATGCCCTTGACGGTGCTCAGCCGCTCCGGCTCCTCCTCGATAACAGCCAGCGTCTCGCCGCCGAACCGCTCCACCAGCCGCTCCGCCGTGGCAGGCCCGACGCCCTTGATGATGCCGGAGGAGAGGTAGCTGATGAGTTCCTCCTCCGTCTCCGGCATCAGACGCTCCACCGTCTCGGCGGCGAACTGCTGACCGTAGGAGGGGTGGCTGACCCACAGGCCGTCGGCGGTGAGCTTTTCACCGGGGGCCACGCAGGGGATACAGCCCACCACTGTCACCAGCTCACCCTCCTCCGTCAGCAGGCCCAGCACCGTATAGCCGTTCTCCTCATTCTGGAAGATAACGTGTTGGACGGTTCCCTCCACCGTGCAGCGCTCACCCATAGCTCGTTCCTCACTTCAGATAATTTTCCAATTCCTCCGCCGGGCAAAGCTGCACCCGGCTGTATCGCTGCGTCAGGCCCTGCGCCAGACGCAGCCCCGTCTCGTCCAGCCCGCAGTCCGCCAGCAGAATGGGGGTCTCCCCGTCGTGCGCTGCTCCATGGTCAGGCGCAGAGCCCGCTCCAGCGTGGCCCCGTCGCCCCGGACCGGCAGCACCAATATAGCCTCCGCCACCGGCCTATGACGGTGCAGCAGCGTCTCTGCCAGCAGCCAGAGGATGGTGCTCACGCCCACCGCCGCCAAAAAGGCAATGAGGCCGTCTCCCATCAGTTCCATGCCATCACCTCATCCCATTGTATGCAGAAGGCGGGAGGGCAGGTGTCTCGATGCCAGCTTATCACATTTTCTCCGCCGCCGCAACCGGCGCAGACAGTCAGAACAGATACTTCTTCAGATACTGGCCGGTGTACGAGGCCTCGCAGGCCGCCACCTCTCCGGAGTACCGGCACAGACGAGGGTACCCGCCTCCGGCGCCGCCCTCCGGGCCCAGATCGATGAGCCAGTCGGCGGACTTGATGACATCCAGATTGTGCTCGATGACCAGCACCGTGTTCCCGGCGTCCACCAGACGCTGCAGCACCTCCAGCAGCTTTTTCACATCGTCGGAGTGCAGGCCCGTGGTGGGCTCGTCCAGAATATAGAAAGTGCGGCCCGTGGCACGGCGGGACAGCTCCGTGGCCAGCTTCACCCGCTGGGCCTCACCGCCGGAAAGGGTGGTGGAGGACTGGCCCAGCTTCACATAGCCCAGTCCCACATCGCAGAGGGTTCGAAGCTTTTCGGCGATCCTCGGCACCGGGGCAAAGAAGGCCAGCGCCTCCTCCGCCGTCATATCCAGCACGTCAGCGATGCTCTTGCCCTTGTATTTCACCTCCAGCGTCTCCCGGTTATAGCGCTGGCCGTGGCACACCTCGCAGGGGACGTACACGTCCGCCAGAAAATGCATCTCGATCTTCAGCAGACCGTCGCCGGAGCAGGCCTCGCACCGGCCGCCGCGGGTGTTGAAGGCGAAAAGCCCCGGCCCGTAGCCGCGCGCCTTGGCCTCCTGCGTGGAGGCGAAGAGATTGCGGATTTCGTTGAACAGGTCGGTATACGTGGCCGGGTTGGAGCGGGGCGTGCGGCCGATGGGGCTCTGGTCGATGCCTACCACCTTGTCCAGATACTCCAGTCCCTCCATGGCAGTATGCTTGCCGGGGTGGGTCTTCATGCGGTTCAGCTCGGCGCCCAGCCGCTTATAGATGATCTCGTTGACCAGAGAGGACTTGCCGCTGCCGCTGACGCCGGTGACGCAGGTGAACGTCCCCAGCGGGATGGACACGTCGATGTTCTTCAGGTTATTCTCCCGCGCGCCCCGCACCGTCAGGAGCTTCCCGTTTCCGGGGCGGCGGGCGGCGGCACCTCGATGCGCTTTTTTCCCGCTGAGGTACTGGCCCGTCAGGCTGTCAGGGGTTGGCCATGACTTCCTCCGGAGTGCCGCAGGCCACCACCTGGCCGCCCAGCGCGCCGGCGCCGGGACCGATGTCGATAAGATAGTCCGCCGCGCGCATGGTGTCCTCATCGTGCTCCACCACGATGAGGGTATTGCCCAGATCGCGGAGGGCGGCAGAGCGTGGCCAGCAGCTTGTCGTTATCCCGCTGGTGCAGGCCGATGGAGGGCTCGTCCAGGATATACAGCACCCCCATGAAGCTGCTGCCGATCTGGGTGGCCAGCCGGATACGCTGGCTCTCGCCGCCGGACAGGGTACCGACGCACGGGACAGGGTCAGATAGCTCAGTCCCACAGACTGCAGAAAGCCCAGGCGGGCGTGTATCTCCTTCAGGATCTGCGCGGCGATGATCTGCTGCGTCTCCGTCAGGGTCAGGCCGTTGAAGAAGGCCAGCTCCTCGTCTACCGGCAGCTCCGTAGCCTGCCAGATGGACAGGCCACCCACGGTGACGGCCAGCGCCTCCGGCTTCAGGCGCTTACCCTGGCAGGCCGGGCAGGGGCAGGGGGTCATGAACCCCTCGATCTCCTTCTTGCTGGCGTCGGACTGCGTCTCCTGATACCGACGTTCCAGATTGTTGGCCACCCCTCGAAGGGCTGATATAATACGCCCTTGCCCCGGGGCTGGTCATAGTGCAGCTCCAGCTTCTCGCCGCCGGTGCCGTAGAGAATGATCTGCCGCACGGACTCCGGCAGCTCCCGCACCGGGGTTCGGAGGGAGAACTGATATTTCTTGGACAGGGCCTCGAAGTACATCCGGCTGATGCCGTCGGAGCGGATGGAGGCCCAGCCGGTGGCAGTGATGGCTCCGTCCAGAATGGATTTGCTGCCGTCGGGGATGATGAGGGTAGGGTCGGCCTTCAGCTGCACGCCCAGCCCTGTGCAGGTGGGGCAGGCGCCGAAAGGGCTGTTGAACGAGAACAGGCGCGGCGTCAGCTCCTCGATGGACACGCCGCAGTCGTCGCAGGCGTAGTTCTGCGAAAAGGTGAGATCCTGCTCCTCCCGCAGCAGGTTCACGATGACGATGCCGCCGGAGAGGTGGGACGCCGTCTCCACAGAGTCCGTCAGCCGCTGGCCAAGGTCGGGCCGGACGATGAGCCGATCTACCACGATCTCGATGTGGTGCTTCTTGTTCTTCTCCAGCGGGATATCCTCCGACAGGTCATAGAGGTTCCCGTCAGCCCGCACCCGGACATAGCCGGAGCGTCGGGCATCCTCCAGCACCTTGGCGTGCTCGCCCCTTGCGCCCGCGCACGACGGGCGCCAGCACCTGAATCGCGTCCCTCCGGGAGTGCGATAATCTGGTCGATGATCTGGTCCACCCTCTGCTGGCGGATCTCCTTCCCGCACTTGGGGCAGTGAGGGATGCCAATGCGCGCCCACAGCAGGCGGAGATAGTCATAGATCTCCGTCACCGTCCCCACCGTGGAGCGGGGGTTCTTGCTGGTGGTCTTTTGGTCGATGGAAATGGCCGGGGACAGGCCGTCGATATAGTCCACATCGGGCTTATCCATCTGGCCCAGAAACATCCGGGCGTAGCTGGACAGGCTCTCCACGTACCGACGCTGGCCCTCGGCGTAGATGGTGTCAAAGGCCAGCGAGGACTTGCCGCTGCCGGAGAGCCCCGTCAGCACCACCAGCTTGTCCCGTGGGATGGCAACGTCGATGTTCTTCAGGTTGTTCTCCCGTGCGCCCTTGATATAAATATGATCCTGCATGGTGTTTTTCTCCTGTTGATCTCCGATTTATGCGAAGCGATAGGGGTCGGCCACCCGGCGGCTGCCGCAAAGGGCGCAGGCCATGCGCCACATGGCCCGGCCATGGATGCGGTCATGCCACACAAAGCGGCGCAGCACCTTCCGCAGCGTCCAGTCCTCGTCATAGCTGCCGTGGAACACGGCATTGTGAAGGTACCGGGGCTGTCGCTCCAGTGCGGCGAAGCCCGCCCGGCGGCAGATGAGGATATCCGGCTCGTTGCCGATCTCTACCCCGATCTCTCCGAAGTAGTAGGCGTTGACGTTTTTCGTATGCCGGTACATCTCCTCCGCCGTCAGGGGGACGTCCCCGTAGAAGGTCTCCCGCTGGGGGAGGGTAGTGTGTGCCTTGTCGGGGATGGAGCGGTACAGCGTCAGGAAGTCCTCCGCCGACCGCAGGGCCAGTGCCTTCCGTGCTTCATACTCCTCCGCCGTCAGGGGCGGTGCTCGGAGGGCAGCAGGATGTCGCTGTCGGCATCGTGGACGTTGAGAGGGCTGGCCGCCTCCTGCGTGACAACGCCCACCGCCGGCACCGGCGGCAGACCCAGCCAGCGGCGATAGGCCGTCAGCTCCGCCGGGAGCTTGGAGAGCGCCGCCTGCTGCGTCTCGCCCCGCAGGGCCAACCCCACCGGATCCTCCGCCCACAGCAGGTGGCCCCGGTCATTGTGCTCGTCGATAAAACGCAGCTGCATCCGTCATTCCTCCGTGATGATGTCCGCCGTATCGGCCCTCACCAGCGCCAACAGTGCCTTGGGGTCGCAGGCGATCTGGTGCCCTAACTTCCCCGACGACACCATGATGACAGGCAGGCTCGCCGCCGTCTCATGGAACACCGTGGGGAACAGCTTTTTTCATGCCCACGGGGCTGCACCCGCCGTGGACATAGCCCGTCAGCGGCAGCAGCTCCTTCTGCGGCAGCATGGCCACGGACTTCTCCCCCACGGCCTTGGCGGCTTTTTTCAGGTCCAGCGTGGCGGCCACGGGGATATCGAACACGTAATAACCGCCGCTGGCCCCACGGGCCACCAGCGTTTTGAACACCGATGCCGGATCCTGCCCCAGCGAACGGGCCACGGACACGCCGTCGATGCCGCCCTCCGGGTCGTAGCTGTGGGCGGTATAGGGGATCTTCTTCTGATCCAGCACCCGCATGACGTTGGTCTTTTCCTCTTTATGCTTTGCCATGATGTATCTCCTTATGTCAAATACCATATGCCGTCCACCGTCCGGGCATGGAGCCACAGGAGCAGCAGGTGAACGGGATAAAATGCGTAGCACAACCACTGGATGGGGCGGCTGCAATAGCCCCGCCGCCCGTCATAGAGCCAGATGAAGGCAAGGCTCACCAGTGCGTACAGTTCGATGCTGACGCCGCCTACGCTGGCGACACAGAACACCGCCAGTCCCGCCAGCTGAATCAGCCGGTTCCCACGGGACAGGTGAAACAACAAAATCAGAGCCATGCCCCAGCCGCCGTAGTCCGTATGGCAGACCTCCAGCAGCCAGAAGGCTCCGGCAAACGCCGCCGTGGCCGCCAGAAGGTGCAGGGCGTCCGGGGTCCTCTGCGCCCAGTCCGCCGCCCAGCACACCAGCGCCCCGGCCAGCAGCGTCCACAGGACATTCTGGTAGCTCGGATCCAGCGGCCGGCCGCTGAAGGCCAGATCGAAGGGTACCTCCGTCAGCACCGCAAACAGCAGCAGCCGCAGGGCGTACCGCCGCCGGTCATGGGTGCGGATGCAGCCCTCAGCGATCTGAAAGGCGAAGATGGGAAAGGCGATGCGCCCCACGCACCGCAGCCACAGGATCCACGGAAACAGGACGTACCCCATATGGTCCACCAGCATGGTGGCCATGGCGATGTATTTCAGGGTCATGGCGCTGAGCCCGGCACGCTTCCCCGTCATATTGCTCCCCTCCTCATACCCGGCGGCGACGGCCATGGGCCGCAGCGGCGGCACGGGTCTCCCCGCAGCGGCGTAGGCCGCCACGTCGAAGGGCTCCGGCACGGCGTCCGCCCGGAGGTACAGGGGATGATGGGGATGTCCTGCCGCAGAGCGCTTGCCGCAGGTGACCCACCGGGCGCCGGCAGCCTCTCCCAAGGCGATCATATCCCGCAGGCAGGGCCACAG
>VOFG01003533.1_pt1 | contig 38452 bp, 55 predicted proteins | sample 5384171 | NCBI WGS metagenome assembly VOFG01 (sample SAMN12384726, study PRJNA508395) | human gut metagenome | isolation source: healthy gut F | host: Homo sapiens
GTCGAGCGAATGCGAGACTGGGGAGTTTTTTACAGCAGGCTCATCTGCTCGCCCTCATCCTCGGCGCGGAGCAGCGCACCGGTGGCGGGCAGGCTGCGCACACGGTAGCGGTGGGGTTGGCCAGTTCCAGCGTGTCCGCCGGGACGACGGAGGCGATGGTCTGGTTCTTTTTCAGGGTCACGACCGCCACACCCTGGCTATCGCGGGTGGTCTTTGCGGCGATCTGCGCCGTGCCAACCAGCAGCATCCGGCTGGCGCTGGTGCGGATGGCAAGCTCCGTTTCCTCCGGCAGGAAGAAGAGCTTTGCCAGCGGCTCTTTGTCGCAGTAGGCTTTCAGCAGCTTGCGGCGGTTCTGCTTGGTGGCGTAGGAGCTGAGCGGAATTTTTGCGCACTTGCCGCTGGCAAAGAAGAAGAGCATATAGCCGCCGTAGTCGGAGGTGATCACCATGGAGAGCACATTCTCGCCCCCGTCCATGCCCAGACGCCCCGGGATGTAAATGCCCATCTGGGCCACCTTGCCGTCTTCCAGCTCGGCCAGACGCACTTTATACACCTGCTGTTTGTCCGTGAAGAAGAGCGATTCCATGTTGTTGCGGGTCTCGATCTGCTGCACGATCTCGTCGCCTTCTTTCAGCTTATGGGCACCGGCGGTGCGCAGACCCTGGGGCGGGATCTTTTTGAAGTAACCCTCGCGGGTAAAGAACACCGTCACGGGGTAATCCGGCGCTTCTTCTTCCTCGGCGGAGCCGTTCTCATCCTCAGGCAGATCGTACAGGATCTCGCTGCGGCGGGGCTGACCGTACTTCTTGGCAACATCGTTCAGCTCATTGATGATGATGCGGCGGATGCGGGCGGGCTTTGCAAGGATATCATTCAGGTCGGCAATGTCCTTTTCCAGCTGTTCGATCTCGCTGGTGCGCTTGAGGATATATTCCCGGTTCAAATGACGCAGCTTGATCTCGGCCACATAGTCGGCCTGCACTTCATCGATGCCAAAACCGATCATCAGGTTGGGCACCACTTCGGTCTCTTCCTCGGTGGTGCGGATGATCTTGATGGCCTTGTCGATGTCCAGCAGGATGGCGGCCAGGCCCTTGCAGCAGATGCAGGCGCTTTTCCTTGCCGTGCAGGTCGTAGTAGGTGCGGCGGCGCACGCATTCCACGCGGAAGGCCGTCCACTCCTTCAAAATTTCGCGCACGCCCATCACGCGGGGCTGACCGGACACCAGAATATTGAAGTTAGCGCTGAAGCTGTCTTCCAGAGGGGTGGCCTTAAACAGCTTTGCCATCAGCTTGTCGGCATCCACGCCGCGCTTGAGGTCCAGTGTCAGCTTCAGGCCGTTCAGGTCGGTCTCGTCACGCATGTCGCTGATCTCCTTGACCTTGCCGGCCTTGACCAGCTCCGCGATCTTATCCATGATGGCCTCCACCGTGGTGGTTGGCGGGATCTGGGTGACCTCGATCATGTTCTCGCCCGGCACCACACTGTAGCGGGCGCGTACCTTCACGCTGCCGCGGCCGTTCTCGTAAATTTCACGCATCTGCGCTTCATCGTACAAGGATCTGACCGCCGCCCACGAAGTCCGGGGCAGGCATGGTAGTGGCAATGTCGTGCTGGGGATCCTTCATCAGGGCCACGGTGGTGGCGCACAGCTCGGCCAGGTTGAACGAGCAGATGTTGCAGGCCATGCCCACGGCGATGCCCAGGGTATTGTTGGCCAGGATGGTGGGAAAGGTCACCGGCAGCAGCGTGGGTTCGGTCGTGGTGGCGTCGTAGTTGTCGACAAAGTCCACCGTATCCTTGTCGATATCCGCGAACAGCTCCTCGCACACGCCTTCCAGCTTTGCCTCGGTGTAACGGGCAGCAGCGCAGGACATATCCCGGCTGTAGGCCTTGCCGAAGTTGCCCTTGCTGTCCACAAAGGGCACCAGCAGGCTCTCGTTGCCGCGGCCCATGCGCACCATGGTGTCGTAGATGGCGGCATCGCCGTGGGGGTTCAGGTGCATGGTGCTGCCCACAATGTTGGCAGACTTGGTGCGTGCGCCCTTGAGCAGGCCCATCTCGTACATGGTGTACAGCAGCTTGCGGTGCGCCGGTTTGAAGCCGTCGATCTCTGGCAGCGCGCGGCTGACGATGACGCTCATGGCGTAGGGCATATAGTTGGTTTCCAGCGTGCGGGTGATGGGGTCCTCCAGCACACTGCCGGCGTTCAAAATTTCAACGCCGTCGCCCAGCTGCGGGCGCACCGGCTTGAGGTGTTTTCTTGGTCGATTTTCTAGGCATCTTCTAACCTCTTGACGATTTTAAATGGGCGCCGCTCTCGCTCTGCCCATATTCAGCGGAAAATATTTTTTATTTTTGCAGCTCAGGATGGCCTGCGGGCCATCCTGAGCTGCTCTTTTTTTCACAGATGGAGCCGTTCCGGTTTTCTGCATTTTTCCCTTAAAATGCCGTGACCCGTTGGGGCCTTCTTCGTGAAAACGTGATTTGGAGCAGCCCGCAGGCTGCGACAAATCACCAAATTAAAATAACGTTACCTGTCCATTGCCAGAGCGCAAGCGGAGGCAATTTAAAATCATCAGCTCACATCCAGATCGTCCAGATACTCTGCGCCGTGCTGTGCAATGTGTTCCTTGCGGCCTGCAAGGTTATCACCCAGCAGGATATCGAACACCTGCGCGGTGCGCTCCACATCGGTGGGCATCACCTTGATGAGACGGCGGCTCTCGGGGTTCATGGTGGTCAGCCACATCATCTCGGGGTCGTTCTCACCCAGACCTTTCGAGCGCTGGATGGTGTATTTTTTTCTCGCCGATCTCTTCCAGAAACGCTGTCTTTTCCGGCTCGGTGTATGCAAAATAGGTTCGGTCCTTTCGTGGTGATCTCGTACAAGCGGCGACTCGGCGATATACACATAGCCCTTCTCGATCAGGGTCGGGGTCAGGCGGTAGAGCATGGTCAGCACCAGTGTGCGGATCTGGTAGCCGTCCACATCGGCATCGGTACAGATGACGATTTTATTGAAGCGGAGATTATCGAGGTTGAAGGTGGCCAGCTCCTTGTTGTGTTTGCCGCCCAGTTCCACGCCGCAGCCCATCACCTTGATGAGGTCCACGATGACGTCCGACTTGAAGATGCGGGCATAGTCGGCCTTGAGGCAGTTCAGGATCTTGCCGCGGATGGGCATGATGGCCTGATATTCACTGTCGCGGCTGGACTTGACTGCACCCATAGCGGAATCGCCCTCCACGATATACAGCTCGCGGCGGGATGCATCCTTGGTGCGGCAGTCCACGAATTTCTGCACCCGGTTGGCAAGGTCGATTTGGGTGGACAGGGTTTTTTGATGCTCTGGCGCGTTTTTTCTGCATGCTCACGGCTCTGTTTGTTCACCAGCACCTGCTGGCAGATCTTCTGGGCCTCGTCCGGTTTTTCCAGAAAATACACTTCCAGATAGTGCTTGAGGAAGTCGGTCATAGCCTGCGAGACGAATTTGTTGGTGATGGCCTTTTTGGTCTGGTTCTCGTAGCTGGTGCGGGTGGAAAAGCTGGACGAGACATACACCAAGCAGTCCTGCACATCCTGAAAGCTAATGGCGCTCTCACCTTTTTTATAGAGGTTCTTTTCCTTCAGGTACTTGTTGATCTGATAGACAAAGGCGGTGCGCACCGCGTGCTCCGGGCTGCCGCCGTGCTCCAGCCAGGAAGAGTTGTGGTAGTATTCCAGCATCTGCACCTTATTGGAGAAGCAGAACGCCGCGCTCATGCGCACCTTGTAATCCGGCTGGTCCTCGCGGTCCCGGCCCACAGCCTCGCTCTCGCAGCTGAACACCGGGGTCAGGGTGTCCTCCCCGGCCACCTCGGCCACATAGTCCGCGATACCGTGCTCATAGCACCAGCTCTCGTACCACGCCTTGCCAGTGGCAGGGTCTTTTTCTTTTCATCGGTAAAGTTCAGGGTCAGGCCTGCGTTGACCACCGCTTGACGGCGCAGGGTATCCTTATAGTAGCTGCCGGGCACATCGATGTCGGTGAACACCTCGTCGTCCGGCTTCCAGTGAATGATGCTGCCGGTGCGGCGGCCCTTGTAGGGTTCTTTGTGCAGGCCGCCCACATTCTCGCCCTTTTTAAAATCAAGGTGATAGTGGTATCCGTCACGGTAGATATCGGCGGTCATCCATGCAGAAGCATACTGGGTAGCGCACAGGCCCAGACCGTTCAAGCCAAGGCTGAACTCGTAGTTATCCTCACCCTCGCCATACTTGCCGCCTGCATACATCTCGCAGAACAACAGCTCCCAGTTGTAGCGCCCCTCGCCGTTGTTCCAGTCCACGGGCATACCGCGGCCAAAGTCTTCGACGATGACACTGCCATCCTTGCAGCGGGTGACGTTGATGGTGTCGCCGTGGCCGTCGCGGGCTTCGTCGATGGAGTTGGAGACGATCTCAAAGATGGAGTGGGCGCAGCCCTCCACGCCGTCCGAGCCGAAGATGACGGCCGGGCGCTTGCGCACACGGTCGGCACCCTTCAAAGAAGTAATGCTCTCGTTGCCATATTCCTGTTTTTTGCCATGCTGCTCCTCCCGGCCCGGCCTTTCTTGCAAAAAGCGGGCCGTCTGTAGTCAAATCATAAAACGCCTCTGCCCTTTTCTTACTATAATATAGGTATACACAGAGAAAAAGGGCAAAAGCGCCTGAATCATTTCATTTTCATTAAACCATAGGTTGTTGAATTTGTCAATTTCTGTTTGGCACGCCTTCGCACACAGCACGTCCTGCGCCGGATGTGCCAAAAGCAGGTTGAAAAAAAGTCATTCTTATTTTACGCGCTGGAGCGACCAAAATCAAGAAAGTTTTAATTTTCTGGAAAAAATTTGAATTTACCCTTTACAAAATCGAAATTTCAGGTATAATAATCATCGTCCGGTGCGCCTCTGTAGCTCAGTCGGTAGAGCAGGGGACTGAAAATCCCCGTGTCATTGGTTCGATTCCGATCGGAGGCACCAGTCAAGGAAACCCAGCAGGGTTTCCAATATGCGGCCGTAGCTCATCTGGTAGAGCGCCACCTTGCCAAGGTGGAGGTAGCGAGTTCGAGCCTCGTCGGCCGCTCCATAACGGAGCAGCAAAAGTTGCTCCAATATGGCCCGGTAGCTCAGTTGGTTAGAGCACCAGCCTGTCACGCTGGGGGTCGTCGGTTCGAGCCCGATCCGGGTCGCCACCAAGAAAGCGCAAGCTTTCACCTACTTTGAAACTTGTTTTCAGGGCATCAGAAATGATGGGTGCAAGGTAAAATGCACCGAATATGCGGCCGTAGCTCATCTGGTAGAGCGCCACCTTGCCAAGGTGGAGGTAGCGAGTTCGAGCCTCGTCGGCCGCTCCAACAGGAGTGGAAATTCATCTCCTAAATATGGTGACGTGGCCAAGTGGTAAGGCAAGGGTCTGCAAAACCCTCATCCACCAGTTCAAATCTGGTCGTCACCTCCAAAAGATTCCCGGAAGCTTCGGCTTCCGGGATTTTTTTTTTTTTGCGTTGTTCCCTATCAGCCTCCTCGCCCTCTCCGTCACCTACGGTGACAGACTCCCCGGAGCGGGGAAGTCTTTCCTCAAAGGGAGAGCCTCTGGCGAAACCGGTCACTTTGCAGTTAAGCCGAAAAGTCTGCCGCAGTGCCGCACTTTCGCAGAAAGCGGCACTGCAAATGCCGTCTGAATTGCAAACCTTTACGCCCCCTCCAGTGAAAATGCAATGCCGGAGCTTCCGCAGACGCTCCGGCATTGCTCTCTTTAAAATTATTCTTCCGCTGAATACGGCCGGAGCAAGGCGTAGGCCATTCCAGATCGTCCCCCTCAGAACTTCAGCCGCATCTGGTACCACACCACGCCCCCGTGGGTGGAGCCGGAAACGCCCTCGTTCACAAAGCCGAACTTTGCATAGTAGTGCACCAGGGCCTCCTTGCAGGTCAGTACCAGCCCCTTCCGGCCTTGGGCCCGGGCGTCGGCAATGGCCTGCTGCAGCAGCTGCCCGGCGTACCCCTGCCTGCGGCAGGCCGGGATGGTGTTTACCCCAAAGATCATCTGCCAGGCACCATTCTCCCGGTGGAGAGAGGCGTCGGCGTACATCTCATCGGTCAGGTCCGGCCAGTCGGTGCAAAAGCCGTCCACAAAGGCCAGCAGCCTTTCCCCCCTCCCACAGCAGCCAAAAATGATCGCCGTACTGCTGCAGCCGCTCGGCAAACTCCTCTGCCGTAGCCGCCTCTGCCGCCGGGAAGCAGGCCGCCTCCACCGCTGCAATGGCCTCCAAGTCCTTTAAGGTCCCCTTACGGATCTCCATAAATATTCTCCCCTCTTTTTTCTTCCGAGTGTACCACAGTTCCTGCCCAAAGGCAAAGGTCCTGCCGGTTTTTCCTTTTTGGGCCATTTGCATCCGCTGCCGCTCCGTGTTACAATGGCTATATTGCATCCAGGAAAGGAGCTGACACGCCATGCCCGCCGAAAACCATACCACCCTCACCCCGGATACGCCGGTGCGCTACCTGAAGGGCGTTGGCCCCAAGACCGCTGAGCGGTTCGAGAAGCTGGGCATCGTGACGCTGGCCGACCTGCTGTGCCACTACCCGCGCAGATATATCGACTTCACCAAACCCTATTCCATCGCCGAAGCGCCCACCGATGTGGAGTGCGTCGTCAGGGCCGAGGTGTTCGCCAAACCCGGCGGGCGTATCCTGCCGGGCGGGCGGCGGATGGAGCGCATCACTGCCGGGGACGATGTGTCCAGTCTGGAGATCACATGGTTCAATAATCCGTATGCCGCCCAGAAGCTGCAGCTGGGGCAGGAATACTATTTTCAGGGCATCGTTACCGGCGGGATGCTGCGCCGCCAGATGGTCAACCCGCAGGTGCGCACCGCCGAGCAGATCAAGGCTTCTCCCTTTGAAGCCGTCTACCCCCCAGACCGAGGGCCTGACCAGCAATGCCATCGCCAAATGCGTGCGGCAGCTGCTGCCCCATGCAGAGCTTCTGCCCGACCCGCTTCCGCCGGAAATGCTGGCAAAATACCGTCTGCTCTCCAAGGCAGATGCCGTGCGGGCCATCCACTGCCCTGCCACCGAAGAGCAGGCCTATGCAGCCCGGCGGCGGCTCATCTATGAAGAACTTCTGGTTTTGCAGCTGGGCATTGGCCGGATGAAAAACCGGGGTGCCGCTGCCACCGGTGCCCCATGCAGCTTGCCGACCCGTCCCGTTCTGGGCCAGCCTGCCCTTCTCCCCCACCGGTGCCCAGCGCCGGGCCGTGAGCGAGATTCTGGCCGACATGGCGGGCCAGACCTCCATGAACCGCCTTTTGCAGGGCGATGTGGGCAGCGGCAAAACGCTGGTGGCGGCTGCCGCCATCTGGGCGTGCATCCGGGCGGGGTATCAGGCCGCGCTGCTGGCCCCCACCGAAATTTTAGCCGCCCAGGACGCCGAGGGCCTGAACCGGATGCTTGCCCCCTTCGGGATGCGGGTGGCCCTGCTCACCGGCGGCATGAAAGCCGCTGCAAAGCGCACCACGCTGGCCGCCATCCGGGGCGACGAAGCGGACCTCATCGTGGGCACCCACGCCATCCTCAGCGAGGGAGTGGAGTTTGCCCGGCTGGGGCTGGCCGTCATCGACGAGCAGCACCGCTTCGGGGTACGGCAGCGCGGCATGCTGGCCGAAAAGGCCGCGAATCCGCACCTGCTGGTCATGAGCGCCACCCCCATTCCCCGCACACTGGGCCTGCTCATCTACGGCGACCTGGACATCTCCATTCTGGACGAGCTGCCGCCGGGCCGCACACCGGTCAAACCCGCTGCATCACCGGCAAAAAGCGGCGCGACCTCTACCATTTTCTCGATCAGGAGATCGGGCGCGGGCGGCAGGTGTATCTGGTGTGCCCCGCCATTGAGGACACACCGGATGGCGGGCTGAACGCCGTCAAGACCTACTACGAGGACATTGCCAAGGCCCTGCTGCCGGACCGCCGGGTGGGCCTGATGCACGGCAAGCTCAAGCCGAAGGAAAAGGCCGAGGTGATGGACGACTTCAAATCCGGACGTCTGGACGCCCTCGTGTCCACCACCGTCATCGAGGTGGGCGTGGATGTGCCCAATGCCAGCGTAATGGTGATCGAAAACGCCGAGCGCTACGGCCTGAGCGCTCTGCATCAGCTGCGCGGCCGCGTGGGACGCGGCGCGGCGGAGAGCTGGTGCTTTCTCGTCAGCGACAACCAAAGCGAAAACGTACAAAAACGGCTGAAAATTTTTGTGCAGCACCACGGACGGCTTTGCGGTGGCGCAGTACGATCTGGAGACCCGCGGCCCCGGCGACTTTTTTTCGGCAGCCGCCAGCACGGCCTGCCCACCCTGCAGATCGCCGACCTGATGAACGACACCCGCACCCTGCACGCTGCGCAGGCGGAAGCCGTTGCCATGCTGGCCGACGACCCGCTACTGGAAGCGCCGGAGCACGCACTGCTGGAACAGCAGGTGCAGCAGATGTTCGAGAAAGCCGGAGCCATGGGCGGTAAAATCAAAAATCTGCTTGGCGCATCGTGGGTCAGCACATAATCCACTTTGTAATCGCAGGCTGCAAGGTTCTCCTCACAAAGGCGTATTCCTCATCCGAAGGCATTTCTTCCTTCCACCAGTTCACGCCCGGCTCCCGTTCCTCCCGGTCCGGGCTTTCGGCCCCACCGAAGCACAGGTACTTTTTGCCCTCCAGCTCCAGCACGCTGCCGCGGCACACATGGTACACATTGCCGCCCAGTGCCTGCACCTTCCCGCCAAAGCGTTCCTCGGTGGGATACTGCTTTAAAAGGTCGTAATTTTCGTGGGAGCCGTCCAGAAACAGCAGGGTATACGGCCGCTTTCGCAGCCAGTCCAACTTTTTCTGTTCCTCCTCGCTGCCGTCCCACACAAAGCCAAAGTCGCCCAGTACCACCACGGTATCCCGTTTGCCCAGCCAGCGCAGCTTGCCGTGCTTGAAGCGGTCGATGTCGCCGTGGGTGTCCCCTGTCAGATATACCATTCCTGTCCTCCCTGACCGGATGTGAAATCGGCACAATAAGCCTTGTCACACCCCGCCAAACCTGTTATTATAAAGAATACTTCCGCTGTGATCTCGTTCTTACCCGGCGCACGGCGCTTGTGCCGTGCTGCCTGTTGTTTTATATTATCGCTTTTTAAAGGAATTGTCCACATGAAACGTATTTTTGCGCTGGTTTTGTCGTTCGCTGTCCTGTTCAGCTGCCTTGTGCTGCCCGCCGGCGCTATGTTCGACCCCACCCCGGTCTATCAGGTGCAGGCACAGAGTGCCTACATCGTCAACATTGACACCAACATCATCGTCTACGATAAGGACAGCACAAAGCAGGTATCCGCCGGCGGTCTGACCAAAGTATATGACCGTCGCCCTGCTGCTGACCAACTACGCCGACCATCTGGACGACACCTTCCAGATGCCGTTTGCCATTTCGGATTACGTTTATAACACCAACCACGCCGATATGCGCTCCAACGAGACTTTTACTTACCGCGAAGCAATGTACGCCATGGTCACCCGCAACGCCAACGAAGCTGCCATGGGCCTTGCCTATACCCTGGCGGGCGGGGATCTGGACGGCTGGGTGGCGCAGATGAACACCCTGTCCCAGCGCATCGGCACCACGAACAGCACCTGGACGGACGCCTGCGGCATCGACAGCGGAAACGTGACATGCGCTGTGGACATGTACCTGATCCTGCGCTACCTGATGAGTTTTGACGCCTTTGTGGAGGTCTCCGGTGCGCCCAGCTTTACCATGCCCGCCAAAGGAGAAGCACCGCTCCTCCGTCGGTGCTGGTCAGCCAGAACGCGGCGCTGAGCAAGGCCAGCGGCGGCAGCTACTACCGCAGCGCCATGCAGGGCGGCATGTGCGATGTGACCGCCTTCAAAAAACGACAGCGGCCGCCAGAGCTATGTTTCATGGGCCAACAAGGACGGTGCCACCTATATTTTCTGCGTGATGCAAAGCCCCGACACCTGCGACGATTTCGGCTACGCCAACCGCCGCCCGGCCCTGTGCGAGACCGTGAAGCTGATGGACTGGGTGTTCGACAGCTTTTCCATTCAGGCTGCGCTGGACACCGACCTTACACTGGCCGAGATCCCGGTGAAGTATTCCTCCGACACCGACACCTTGCAGCTGTACCCCAACGATAGCATGATGACTCTGCTGCCCTCCACCAGCGACGGCACCGTCACCCAGAAATACTTCCACCTGCCGGATGCGGTCAGTGCGCCCATCCAGCAGGGCGATGTGGTGGGCACCGTGGAACTGAAGCTGGCCGGTGAGACCATCGGCGTGGTGGACCTGATCGCCGGGCAGGACGTCAGCCTGAACCCGCTGCTGTTCACGGTGGCGCGTTTTCAGGAGTTCTTAGGCAGTCTGTACCTCAAAGTTGTGATAACGCTGAGTATTATCTCTGCCGCAATTTACTTTTTGTGGACGTTCCTGAACGGCTGGAACCGCCGCAAGCCCACCAAAAAGATCCACCGCCGCTGAGCTTTGCACCGTTCATCCTCATTTTGTGGAAAAGTGACGCAAAAAGCCCCGCCAGCCTTTTCGGACGACGGGGCTTTTGGTTGCGCCAGCAGGAGTCGAACCTACGATGGGGGAGTCAAAGTCCCCTGCCTTACCGCTTGGCGATGGCGCATCGTGCAAGATATTATACCATATTCTTTGTTTTTCCACAAGGGGAAGGCTCCACTTTTTTTCCGCTTTTGCGGCGGCTCCTCCGCAGCCTTTTGCTGCTGCACGATTTGTAAAAAAGCGGTTTTTTTCCATTCCATAACAACAAAATACGCCCATTTTGTTGCGCTTTTTGTTACGCTACATGTGGTAAATATAAATTGAATAAACCTCCTTTTTTTCCCGGCTTTTTCGTCTGTTGCCTCATGGCGGGGACATCGAGGTCTGTTCTGGTGTTTCCGTTCCCGGCAGGCACCACATCCCAATTCGTCAGGAAAGCGAGGAGTCCATATGAAAAAAGATCTTGAAAATGCTGGTCCTCGGTCTGCTCAGCGCTGCACTGCTGTGTTGTGCACTGCCTGCCTGCCTTTGCCGCAGAAGACAGGATTCGCAGGTCTACACCATTGGTCTGGATGCCATGGGCGGCACCAGCTCTGTTGTGGCCGTTACCACCAACCTGAACGGCAAGCTCAGCGCTCTGCCCGCGCAGCCTACGCTGGACGGGCTACACCTTTGACGGCTGGTATACCGAGCCGGTGGGCGGCACAAAAAGGTCAGCACCTCTACGGTGTTTACCGGTGATACCACTGTGTACGCACACTGGACCGTGAAAAATGCCACCACTTCCACCAGCACATCCACGCCCGCTCAGCCGGAACAGACCGCGCAGGAATACGATGACGGCCCGATTCTGAGCGTTCTGACGGTAGCCGGTGCCCTGATCACCACGCTGGCCGTGGCTGCCTTTATTTAAGAACTGTTTTTCACACACTGTCATCAATTTTATCAATGAAGAAAGGAAAATCTCCATGTCTACTATGAAACTGCCCGCAAACTATGCCGTCCATCAGCGAAGAGGAAATGGTCTATCTGGACGGTGGTGCCCGCGACCTGTACAACGACTTCCTGAATGTGGGCAAGGTGTTCAACTACATCGCCCGCATCTTCTCCGGTGCAAGCTCCATCATCAACAACGTCAACGTCATTTACCAGTCCTTCCTGATCTGGGCGATCTGCTGAAGAGCTTCTGATCCGGCACTTCTATTTTCATCTGTTTTTCAAGAACTGTTCCGTTTGGGGACAGTTTTTTTGTTTTAACGCATTTTTAATCTTTACATCAAATTTAAAAAATTTTTTTTTGGTTTTTGGCAAAAAAATGCATAAAATATAAAAAAAGGCATTTTTGTTACGCTTTATCTTTGTTTTGCATACTATTGCTAACATGTAAGGTGGAAGGTCATTCATCAAATGCTATTCTACGCCGTGCGTTTGATATTTCAAATATACGCAGTCCGGCGGCAAAAATTTTCGGTATCTCAAAGCCGCCATTTTCACAACGGAAAATTTGTGTTTCGATAACTTTTTCCGGTCGCTCAGACCATCTTTTGCGGAGAAACAGACCATTATGCCAGACCGTGAACTGCGGCGGATGCGCCGCGCCGAATTAGTCGAGATCATTCTGGCCCTCAAGCAGAGCGAGGACCAGCTCCGGGCAGAAAACGCTGCCCTGTCTGCCCAGCTGCAGGAACGGCAGATCCATATTGAAAACGCCGGTTCCATTGCGCAGGCTGCGCTGGAGCTGAACAAGGTGTTTGAAGCCGCGCAGGCTGCGGCTGATGAATACGTTGCATCGGTGCGCGCAGCAAACAAAAACACCGATGCCGCTGCCAGCGCTCTGCGCGCTCAGGCGGAAGCCGAAGCCCAGCAGATCCTTGCACAGGCACAGACCGAGGCTGCGAACCTGAAGGCCCGCACCCAGCAGCAGTGCGACGCAGGCGGAAGCCGCCGCACGCAAGCGCGCCCAGACCGAAGCGGACTGCAAGGCAATGCTTGCCCGGACGCAGCAGGAGATCCAGCAGCGCCGGGCCGCTTTTTGACCGCCGGGCCAGCGAACTGCTGGACGGCTACCACAGCACGGAATTCCTGCCGGAGGAGCGTGCCCAAATGAAAGAGCAAAAGATCAGGTTCACGCCCATTCCATCCACAGCAGAGGTGGAAGCAGAGCGCGAACGTCTGGCCTACCGCCAGCCGTTATATGCGGGTGCTGCGCAGCACGGTCTATACGCTGCTGGTGGTTGCAGCCGTTGCGGTGCTGTTGGCCACCCTGTTTCTGCCGGTGCTTCAGGTCTCCGGCGACAGCATGAACCCCACTCTGCAGGACAAGGACATCATTCTGCTGGTCAAGACCGGCGACATGAAAACCGGTGACCTGTGCGGTTTTACTGGCAGAACAAGCTTCTGCTCAAGCGTGTCATCGGCCTGCCGGGCGATGTGATCGACGCTGGATGAGGACGGCGTTGTCACCGTAAACGGCCAGAAGCTGGATGAGCCATATGTAGACGCGCTGACCGTGGGCGAATGCGACATCCGGTTCCCCTATCAGGTGCCGGTCTTTAAAGGCAAATGATAGCATGGATGCTGCTGCTTTTTGCAAAAGCAGCTCTTGCTTTTGCAGAAGAGAAGAGCATTGTCAACGATGGCACTCAGGTTGCTGCTAGTGGTAAGGTCGAGTTCGCATCCCTGCCTACTGGCTATTATCTGATCAACACCACCGTTGGCACTCTGTGCGCTCTGGACACCACCAATGAAACGATCGTAATCGACGATAAGAATGTGCAGCCCACAATCGACAAGACAGTTAAAAACGGTACTGGCAACTACGCTCAGAGCAACGATGCCAGCATCGGCGATAAGGTTGATTATAAGGTCGTTATCCATGCAAAGAAGGGTGCTACCGGTTATGTGCTGACCGATACTATGACCAAGGGTCTGACCTTCAACAAGGACATCGCTATTACTGATAGCAACAATAAAACTCTGACTTCCGATACTGATTATAGCATGACTTCCGATGTCGATAGCATTACCGGCGTAACCACCATTAAGGTCACTTTTAAGCAGGAGTACCTGAACACGCTGACTAACGATAGCTCTGATATTACCGTCACTTATTCTGCCACTTTGAATAAGGATGCAGTTGTTTTCAACGGCACTAACAAAAACACTGCTAAGTTGAAGTACGGTAACAAAGCCGAGACTACACAGAGTGAAACCGATACGCACACCTACATGTTCGATTTAGTTAAAACCGACAGCGCTAACAAGCTGCTGGCTGGTGCAAAGTTTTGCTGTATGACGCCTCCGAAGGCGGCAATGTGATCAATCTGGTTGCTGATGGTGACAACACCTATCGTGTTGCAGTTAACAGTGAAACAGGCGTTGAAATCGTGACAAATGCAACTTCCAAAATCACGATCAAGGGCCTGACGAAGGGAACTTATTGGCTGCAGGAAACTGAAGCACCTCAGGGTTACAACGGCCTTACTGCACGTGTCAAAGTTGATTTGACTAGCGGCAATAATGTTGCAACGATGGATGGTATCACCTATACGCCGACCACATCCTCCACGCGCAGCTTGGAGATGTGCACCAGACCTTCCTTGCCCGGTGCGATCTCCACAAAGGCACCAAAGTTCATCAGGCGGGTGACCTTGCCCTTGTAGATGGCACCGATCTCGGGGTCCTCCACAATGGTCTTGATGGTAAAGATGGCGCGCTTTGCGTCCTCCTGATCCACGGCAGAGACGAACACATGGCCGTCCTCCTGCACGTCGATCTTGCAGTTGCAGGTAGCGCAGATGTCCTGAATGACCTTGCCGCCCTTACCGATCACGTCCTTGATCTTATCGGTGGGGATCATCATACTGAACATCTTGGGTGCGTAGCGGCTCAGCTCATGGCGGGGCTCTGCGATCACCGGCTTGATGATCTCGTCCAGAATATACAGGCGGCCCTTGCGGCACTTCTCGAAAGCCTCGGCAATGATGTCGTAGGTCAGGCCGTCGATCTTGATGTCCATCTGGATGGCAGTGATGCCCTTGCGGGTGCCGCCCACCTTGAAGTCCATATCGCCGTGGAAGTCCTCCACGCCCTGAATGTCCAGCATGGTCATCCAGCGGTCGCCCTCGGTGATCAGGCCGCAGGAAATGCCGGCAACAGGTGCCTTGATGGGCACACCGGCATCCATCAGAGCCAGGGTGGAACCGCAGATGGAAGCCTGAGAGGTGGAGCCGTTGGAGCTCAGGACCTCAGAGACACAGCGGATGGTGTAGGGGAACTCCTCCAGAGAGGGCAGCACGGGAACCAGAGCGCGCTCTGCCAGTGCGCCGTGGCCGATCTCGCGGCGGCCGGGGCTACGGGGTGCGCGGGCTTCTCCGACAGAATACGGCGGGAAGTTATAGTGATGGATGTAACGCTTGGTCTGCTCATCGGTCAGATCGTCCATCAGCTGGTTGTCCTTGGTGCCGCCCAGGGTGCAGGTGGTCAGCACCTGGGTCTGGCCGCGGGTGAACATGCCGGAGCCGTGCACGCGGGGCAGGATGCCCACTTCGGCAGCCAGCGGGCGGATCTCGTTGATGCCGCGGCCATCCACGCGCTTGCCCTCATCCAGCAGCCAGCGGCGGACAACATACTTCTGCATCTTGTAGCTGACAAGGTCGAGATCTGCGTCAGACAGATCGGGGTACTCCTCAGCGATCCTGTCCATGATGGGCAGCAGAGCAGCATCCCGCACATTCTTGTCGTCGGTATCCATGGCGGCCTTGAAGTCGTCCAGATACTTGTTCTGGATGGCGTGGAACACATCCATATCCAGACCCACTACCTGGAAATCGATCTTCGGCTTGCCGCGCTCTGCAACGATGCCGTTGATGAAGGTGATGATCTTCTTGATCTCAACGTGGGCGGCCTTGATGGCATTGAGCATGGTGTCCTCGTCCACCTCGTTGGCACCGGCTTCGATCATCACGATCTTGTCCATGGTGGCGGCAACGGTCAGAGACAGGTCGCTCACCTTGCGCTGCTCCTGGGTGGGGTTCAGGACGATCTCACCGTCCACCAGGCCCACCTGAACACCGCCGATGGGGCCGTTCCAGGGGATCTCAGACACAGCGGTGACCAGAGACGCACCAATCATGCCGGCGATCTCAGGGCTGCAATCGGGGTCCAGGCTCATCACGGTCATGGTGATGCAGACATCGTTGCGCATCTCCTTGGGGAACAGCGGGCGCATGGGGCGGTCCACCACGCGGCTGGTCAGGATGGCGCGCTCACCGGGGCGGCCTTCACGGCGCATAAAGCTGCCGGGGATGCGGCCTGCGGCGTAGAGCTTTTCCTCATACTCCACGTTCAGGGGAAGAAATCCACACCTTCGCGGGGCTTGGGGCTCATCACAACGTTGCACAGCACGCAGGTCTCGCCGTAGCGGATCAGGGCGCTTGCGTTGGACAGGCCGCACATCTTGCCCATCTCGACCTTGAACGGACGGCCAGCCAGCGTGGTCTCGTAGACCTTGAAGTTTTCAAAGGTCTCTTTGCGGGAACCAAATTCAATTGCCATTTGGTTTTGCCTCCTTTGTCCTTTTGCGGTTTATCTTCTTATCTTCCAAAAGGCAGCGGCCAGCGCATCATAGCAATAAAGCCAACGCCCGTGCCTTTTACAGCACAGGCGCTCGATTTACTGCTGCACACGCACTGCAGCAATACGCGGCCTGTTGTTCCTCAAAAAAGCAAAGGGCAGGCACCACAATGCGGTACCTGCCCTCTGTTTCTATTACTTACGCAGACCCAGGTTGCGATCAGAGCACGGTAACGCTCGATGTCCTTCTTCTGGAGATAAGCCAGCAGATTGCGGCGGCGGCCAACCATCTTCATCAGACCGCGGCGGCTGTGGTGATCGTTAGGGTTCTTCTTCAGGTGCTCGTTCAGCTCGTTGATGTGAGCGGTCAGCAGAGCGACCTGAACTCGGGGGAGCCAGTGTCCTTCTCGGTCAGAGCGACTTTGGCCATAACTTCCTGCTTGTTCATAGTAACAGATCTTGCCGCCGTTTGCCACCATATCAATGGCCTTGCAGTGATCCTCCACATACAGCCAGTCCCGCACGTTCATGCCGTCGCCGTACATGGGCAGGTGCTTGTGGTGCTTGACGTTGTTGATCATCAGGGGATCAGCTTTTCCGGGAACTGGTAGGGCCCGTAGTTGTTGGAGCAGCGGGTGATGTTCACGGGCATACCGTAGGTGTCGTGGAAGGCCATCACGAACATATCGGCGCTGGCCTTGGAGGAAGAATAGGGGCTGTGGGGGCACAGGGGCGTGGTCTCCATAAAGAAGCCGTCCGCACCCAGAGCGCCGTACACCTCATCGGTGGACACCTGCAGGTACTTCTTGCCCTCTTTCCAGGTCTTGGCATCGGCATCGTACCAGGCTTCCTTGGCGCGCTGCAGCAGGTTGACGGTGCCCATCACGTTGCTCTGCACAAAGATCTCGGGGTTCTTGATGGAGCGGTCCACATGGCTCTCGGCGGCAAAGTTGATGACGTAATCGAAATCGTACTTCTGGAACAGGCTTTCCACCAGCTCCTTGTCGCAGATATCGCCCTGCACGAACACATGGCGGGGGTCGCCCTCCACGTCCTTCAGGTTTTCCAGATTGCCTGCGTAGGTCAGCTTATCCAGATTGACCAGCAGGATCTCCGGGTATTTTTTGAGCATATAGTGCACAAAGTTGGAACCGATAAAACCGGCGCAGCCGGTGATCAGATAGGTTTTCATAAATCAATTTTCCTCTATTCGTTTTGTATCCGACTGCGGGCGGGCAGGGCGCGCACTGACGGTGTTGTATTTTGTCTCTGGCTTCTTGGTCTGCATGATGGTGCTTTGCAATCACGCATAGCCCTCGGTTCATGGTATTGATCGTCCTGCTCATTGCTTTGGTATATTCTGCCAGACCGCTGCTCATGTTGCTCAGTTCTTCGTGGGTGGCTTTGGTGTACTCCACCAGCTCCGCAAAGGCGTACACCGCCCATGCAAGAAACATTTGCAGCACCCAGAACACCAGCGGCGACCACCAGCCCCAGCACGATGGCTGCAAAAAACTGGAAGTATTTCAGTTTCATAAACATAGCCGCACAGCATGGACTGCAAGCACAAAGGCCAGCACACACTGCACCTTTGCAAGGAGCTTTAATATCTTCAGGTCTGCCAAAAATCGCATCCAACATGATACATCCTCAGTTCTTTCATGCCGTTGTCGCCGTCCCAGTGGGCGAAGAAGCAGGCCAGAGCATCCTTCCAGTCGCGGACATCGTTGCCCACGGTGCAGCGCAGCATCCGGTTGTCCAGTGCGCTCCACTTGGGGCGGTCGGCGCTTTCCGGGTGCTTTGCCTTGTATTCCTCACTGGTGCAGGGAGCCACAGCGGCATCCACGCCGGACAGGCGGATGATCTCGGAAGCGAAATCATACCACGAGCAGATGCCCTCGCCGGTGCAGTGGATACAGGCCGTACTCGTGGGTCACGCACAGCTGCAGGATCTCGTGGGCCAGATCCACCGCATTGGTGGGGTTGCCGCACTGATCGTTGACCACTTCCAGCTTGCCGAACTTTTTGCCCGCGTTCACGATGGTCTTGACGAAGTTCTTGCCGTAGTAGCTGTAGAGCCATGCGGTGCGCACGATGAAGTGGCGGTGGCAGAACTGTTCCACGTACTTTTCACCCATGAGCTTGGTGGAGCCGTAGGCGCTGATGGGGCCGGGAATGGTGGCCTCGTCCTGCTGCAACGCCGCCGTTCTCACGGCCGGAGAACACATAGTCGGTGGAGACGTGCACCAGTCGTGCACCGGTCTTTTCGGCTGCCTGTGCCAGATTGCGGGGCCCAGGGCGTTTGCCTTGAAGGCGGCGTCATGGTTCACTTCGCAGCCGTCCACATTGGTGTAGGCAGCGCAGTTGATGATGACATCCGGGCGGTTGCGGCGGATGAACTCGTCCACCATTTTGTAGTTGGAGATATCCAGATCCGGCAGGTCCACGGCGATCACCGTGGCATTGAGCAGCTTTTCGGGGATGGGGCCGATCTCGCTGCGGCCTTCGCGCAGCTGCTTGATGATCTCGGTGCCCAGCTGACCCTTGCAGCCGGTAACAATGATTTTCATATGGGTATGCCGCCTCTCTTTTGCTTAATAGCGCAGCTTGCCGTCTGCAACATTCTTCAGGTGCTGGCCATAAGGACTCTTGCCGTAGCGCTCAGCGCTTTCCAGCAGGGTGTCGCGGTCGATCCAGCCGTACTTGAATGCGATCTCTTCCGGCGCACTGATCTTGATGCCCTGACGCTTCTCGATCATGCGCACAAAATCGGCTGCTTCCACCAGACTGTCCATGGTGCCGGTGTCCCGCCATGCAAAACCGCGGCCCAGCAGCTGAACATCCAGCTCGTCCTTCTTCAGATACATGTCGTTCAGGGTGGTGATCTCCAGCTCGCCGCGGGCAGAGGGCTTGACCTGCTTTGCCATCTTCACGACTTCCTTTGTTGTAGAAGTACAGGCCGGTGATGGCGTAGTTGGACTTGGGATGCTGAGGCTTTTCCTCCACGCTGAGCACCTTGCCGTCCTTGTCGAACTCCACGATGCCAAAGCGCTCGGGGTCCTGCACATAGTAGCCGAACACGGTGCAGCGGCCCTTGTTTTCCGCATTGGCAGCGGCGGTCTTGAGGATCTTGGAGAAGCCGTTGCCGTAGAAGATATTATCCCCCAGGATCATGGCGCAGCAGTCGTCGCCAATGAACTCCTCGCCCAGGATGAAGGCCTGTGCCAGGCCATCCGGGGAGGGCTGCACCTTGTACTGCAGATGGATGCCGTACTGGCTGCCGTCGCCCAGCAGCGCCTCAAAGCGGGGCGTGTCGGTGGGGGTGGAAATGATCAGGATGTCCTGAATGCCCGCCAGCATAAGGGTGGACAGCGGGTAGTAGATCATGGGCTTGTCGTAGACCGGCAGCAGCTGTTTGCTGGTGACCATGGTCAAAGGATAGAGCCGTGTGCCGGCACCGCCGGCAAGAATGATACCTTTCATATTTGTGCACTCCTTTAAAATAGATTGAAAAGTTGTGCAGCTGTACGCCGCCCAGACGGGAGACCGCCCGGATGACGTATGGATTCAAAGCGGAGCTGCGTCCGCTGTAAACAATTCAGGGGCTGCTCTCCCCTGTCCGGAACGGCAAAATGGGATAACAGTTCACTTTATTTTACTATGAAAATACAGAAAAAGCAAGAAAGAACGGCTTTCCCGAAAAATTTTCCGGAAAAGCCGTTCTGAAACTCCTTCAATCTCGCATTTGTTCCGCTCAAAAGGCCCAATACCTCTCCGAGGGGCTGGCAATGCCGCTGGCATTGACTGGGGGTTACCACGCAAAGCCCCACTTGGAGAAATAGCGCAGCAGGCTGCGCAGCTGCCACAAAAAGGCTTCAGGCTGCGGTGCGCGGCGCGGTGCCATGCATGGATGGCGGTGTACTGGGGCACCAGATACGCCTTGCCCCGGGTGCGCATCTTCTGGGTCAGGTCGGCGTCCTCCACATACATGAAGTAGTCCTCGTCAAAGCCGCCAACAGCCTTGAACACCGCAGTGTCCACGGCCGAGAAGCTGCCGGTGCAGAACTCGATCTCGGTGGGGCTTGTCAGGTCCTTTGTCCGCCATGAGATAGCGGTCGTTGTACTTTGCCCAGAAGCGCAGACAGGGCAGCTGACGGTAGGCCATGGCGCGCACGTTGCACCGGCGCAGCGGCAGACGCTGGGGCCTGCCGTCCGGGAAGGTCAGTCCCGGGCGGGTCATCACCACGCCCGGATGCGCCGTCATCCAGTCCGCAAGGTCGCTCAGGGTGTCCGCCGTCAGCTGGATATCCGGGTTGAGGATAAAGTGCACCCGGCTGTGCAGCAGGCTGAGCACCGTGTTGTGCCCGGTGCCGAAGCCGCCGTTCTCTGTGCGGCAGAGCACCTCCACCTTCTGGTCCCGGGGCGGATGTGCAGGGTGCCGTCCTTCGCGGCCTTGGTCAAGGCGCTGGCCGCTGCCGTCCGGGCTGGCGTTATCCACCAGATACAGTGTCAGCGGGTGGCGGCGGGTGCAGTCCAGCACGGTCTGTGCCGCCCTGAGCGCTTCATCCGCGCCGTTATAAACTACAATACAAGCAGAAAGCTCCACCTGGGGTTCCTCTTTTCAATCAAAAATTTCATAAAGCTCGCCCTTAGCTGCCTGCGCAGCAGACTGAAGGGTTTTACTCCAGCGGCTTGATGTCAAAGCTGAAGTCCTCCTTCATCAGGTCAAAGTTGGGGTTCATGCAGGGGGGTCGCCCGCGGCCAGCTGCTTTGCCCACCGCTTCTGGAAGCGCTCCACCTCCGAGATAAAGCGCTTGCGCTTGGCCGGGCTCTCGTCCAGGCCACGGCTCTTGCTCTCATAGTGATACAGCTGGGCAAAGGGGTGAACACATTGGTGTACCCGGCCTCCCGCACGCGGACGCAGAAGTCCACATCGTTGAAGGCCACAGCAAAACTCTCGTCCAGGCCGTTCACCTCGTCGTACACGCTCCTTGCGCACCATCAGGCAGGCAGCGGTGACCGCATACACATCCTGTGCATAGACCAGACGTCCCATATAGCCGGGGTGTCCCACCGGGAAGTTCTTGTGCATGTGGGCGGCCAGGGTCAGATAGCCAAAGCCGATGCCTGCATGCTGGATGGTGTTGTCCGGGTAACAGCAGCTTGACGCCTACGCAGCCCACGCGATCCTGCTGGGCGTACATGAGCATTTCCTCGATCCAGCGCGGAGAAATAACCTCGGTATCGTTGTTGAGCAGCAGCAGGTATTCGCCGGTGGCTTCCTTTGCGCCAAAGTTGTTCAGGGCGCTGTAGTTGAAGCCGGTGCCCTGCCATGTGAGCAGATGCAGGGTGTCCGGGTGCTCCTTCTGCAGCTTTTCATAGCAGCGGAAGGTGGCAGGCCTCCTTGCTGTTGTTCTCGATGACGATGATTTCAAGATCCGGGTAGGTGCTCCTGCTGTAGATGGACTCCACGCATGCGCAGGTCGGAAGAATGGTCGCAGCTGGGGATCAGCACGCTGACCCGGCCCGGCTTTGTAATGGTGTAATCCGGTCTTGTAAAAGCCCGGGGTGTTGGGATCATGGTCACTTCGTCCACCGGCACGCCCATGCGCTCGTAGTGGGCGCGCAGGGCCTTCATGGCTGCTTCCAGACAATAGGTCTTGGCAGAGATGTTGCTGGCTACGCTGGCAGGACTGGAACGCCAGTAGTACAGCAGATGCGGGATGTGCACGATCTTTTCTGCCTCTCGGTCAGGCGCAGGTAGAGGTCGTAATCCTGACTGCCGTTAAACTGCCCGCTCGTCGCCGCCCACCTTTGCCAGCAGCGCCGCGCTGAATACGCTCAAATGGCAGATATAATTGTTGGAGCGCAGATTATCCAGCATATAATCCGGCTTGAAATGGTAAACGGTCAGATGGTCGATGTCCCCCTCAAAGGTCACCTCATCCGTGTACACAAAGTCCGCGCCCTGCTTGGCGATGGCCTCTGCCACGTACCACAGTGCGCACGGATGCAAGATATCGTCGTGGTCCAGCAGGGCGATAATTCACCGCTGGCAAGGGCAAAGCCCTGATTGGTGTTGCCCGCAATGCCCTCGTTGCTGTCCAGTTTCTGGTAGCGGATGCGGGGGTCTTCCGAGCACGGGCTGCTACGGTCTGGCCCACCGTCTCATCCTGCCCGGCGTCCACAAGGCACAGCTCCCAGTTGCGATAGGTCTGGTTCTGCACCGAGTCCAGCAGCTCCACCAGAAAATCGTGGGGTGTTGTACAGCGGCACCACGATGCTGATGCGCGGCGCGGCGGGCTGGTCGGCCGCCTGCCTTTACCAGCAGCTCTGCGCTGGCAAAGCGGTCGGCGCGCATGGTCCTGCCCGGGAACGCTTCGCGTATTCCTTTTTGGCCTTTGCCTGCGCCGCACGCCGGAAATGCCCACCCGACGCAGCTGGCCCAAGAAAGACGAACGGCGGGAAGGTGTGGCCAGCTGACGGCCCTTGCTGACAAAGATAGCGCAGCGGCCAGCTCATCTTCCAGAAAGTAGAGCTGGTCACATTGTTCAGTGTCTTTTCCAGATCCTGCTCATGGCTGCGGCTCAGCGAAAGATCGCTGCGCAGACGCTCCAGCTGAGCCGTCTGCTCTTCGCCAGTGCGCTCGGCCTGCTGCATCCGCTCCCGCAGATCGTCCAGCGTCATGTTCATAGCCGGCCAGCAGCTGCTGTGCATCCTGGGGCACCGCTGCGGCAGAACAGCGCGGTCTGCTGGGCTTTGCCGCGGTTCTTCCACTCAAAATCCCGGTAAAGGCCCTGTGCGGCCAGCTGCTTTGCACAGTCAGCCATGGCCGATGCATCGGTGCATACCAGCAGCACCTGTGCACACTGCACGTGCGGGCAGATCCACCCATTCCGGGTCCTCCACCACCAGCAGGGCAGCGGTGCCCAGCTCTGCGTTCTCCGGCAGCAGTCATTTTTCCAGTGCTTCGGCCAGTGCGCCGCTGCCGCCCAGCACCTGAATGCTGGCGGGGTCAGCTCCCGCACGATGCGCTGTGCCAGTGCACGACAGCGCTCGGCGGCCTGTCGTTTGGTTTCTTTTCCTGATCCATTCCGATCTCCGCTCCTATGGAACGTTTTTTTATCTTAAAATGATTTCCCGTTCATTTTTCACAAACGGATTTATAGTATACCAAATCCTGCGGCGATTTGAGAAGGTTTTTCCAAAATTTCTTTGCCGTTTTCCGCTGTTTACCAGTGGAACAGTCTGTGCAGCCAGCCAAAGAACCCATCGCCGGAGCTGCCGAAACGGAAATCTGCGCACCGGGGTAGTAGTGGCGCAGGATCTCCCGGTAGCCCATGCCCTGCTCCGTGCGTAACCCACAGCACCGCACTGGCTCATGCCCACGCCATGGCCAAAGCCGTAATAGGTCATGCAGGGAGTGCCGCTTTCGTCCGCGCCAAAGTCGAAGCAGTAACGGGAGGAAACGAACTGGCCGATATAGCGGTAGCTGCGGCCATTGGACACAAAGGTGTTGTACTGCACAAAGCCGCCCAGATCCTTGTGGGTGGTGTCGGCGCTGACGTAGGGCTCGCCGGTGCGGCTGTCGTTATACTCTTTATAGGTATAGTCTTTTCCGATGACCCGGCGCAGCTTGTTGTGGTACTGCTCCTCGTAGGGGCTCTCCACGCTCTGCAGATACGGCACATCGGTGCCCCATGCGTCCCGGCTGGAACAGGTACCGTATACGCCGGTCTGGGTGTTGTAGCCTGCACTGGCCGACCACACGGCGTCGCAGACGCTGCCGTTATGGGTGAGCACCTCGTTCTTCACCGGCTCCACCGCCCTGCGGATCGCCTCCCGTGCCGAGGACGGGATCTGATCCACCGGGGTGTAGATGAGCGCATTGGAAGAGGAGCCGTACTGCTTGTGGTATTCCAGATAGGAATGGATGGCCACAGCCTGTGCCTTCCACGCCTGCTGGGCGGCGCTGGCACTGACGTGAGCTTTGCGGGTCGAGCGATCAACCCTGCAAAGTCCGGTCGCTCCTTTGCGGGAGCGATCAGCCCTGCGGGCTGTTTCGGAATCTGCTCAGTGCGCATAAAAAGAGGGTCGAACCCCACGGCCCGGCATAAGGGCGAGAAGCTGCGGGCTGTCGCCGGGGAGACCCCACCACCGGCATAAAAAGACTCCCTCAGCTTGTCTGGGGGTTTTTTGCAGCCCTGCGGGCTGTTTTTATCTGCGGCGTGTGATGACGATCTCGTAGTTTGCATAGGTCGTAGAGTTCCATGGGATGGACGCCGCTCAGCGCACGGACAAGCCGCTCCGCGCTGTACTGGCCGTGGTACAGCTGCACAAAGTACATCACGCCCCGCAGGACAGCCGCCCGGAAGGAATCCGGTCTGCCCTCCCACGCTTCCACGATGTGCCGCAGGGCTTCGCAGTAGATTTCTTCGCCCAGCTGGTCGTACAGCTTCAGCGCCGTGCCCACGCAGCTGATGCGGTAGTCGCTCAGCTGCATGCTGTCGTAAAATGTGCGGAAGCTCCTGTTTTCGAGAAGTTTCACACACTTTGGTTCATTTCGGGGAAAAAGAATGGCACCGAAACCGAAGCTTCGATGCCTGTACATTTTTCCTGTTTCATTTTGCGCCGTTAATCCTCTGACCCCCGGCCTATCAATTTTGCGGTTTTTCACAGAAAAGGGGCCACCGGTCTCCGTGTGACTTCACCACAGAGAAGTGACCTCGGCCCCCGGTGGGGCAAAAAAGAGCGAACCAACGCATTATCAAATACATCAATTCGCTCAAAGCAATACTTATTCGGATGTGTTTCAGTCACTTTTATCCATTCAAAGAAGTCCTGTTTATTACACACTTTCGTTTTATTATTCAACTAAACGTGCCACAAAATGCAAAAATATTTTTGAAGCTTTCAAATTTTATCTTAAATTCATCCAGTTCATTTTTCACTTATGAAATCTTCAAATATAACAAGTTCCTTTTGTAACAAAACCAAGCTCATTAACTCTTAAGCTTCAGTTCCATCTCGCAAATCAATGATTTCCCATTCATGTTCAAACACTTTTTTAGCTTTTCGTACGTCTTCGCCTGCATTGCCACGCACAGCAGCTTTTTAGGCCTGCTCATACCAACATAGGCCAGTTTGCGACTATAATCATATAGTGTAGAATTTCCTTGTTTTCCAACACCAAAACAGTGGAGAATTCGGCTTAAATCCGATGCTCCTTTTCTATCAGTCTCAAGATACAGAGTAGCATCGTGTGTTTCACCTTTGACTCCGTGAATGGTGTCAAACACAATCCGACGTCCTCTAGTTGGATCAATCAATACGTTTTTTTCAAGCAAATTTGTATAGCTTATAACAGCAGACTCGTCAAGAAAGTGCTCTGGAAGGTCAGCAAATATATCAGTTGTCTCTGGATTGTTGATTTTCAGTAATTCGTTTATCTTTTTCTCACCACTTGATTTACTGCTTGTCTATCATTTTTTTGCAAAGTCGACATTTCATACATCCATTGACGATACGGCTCTCTGTATTTATCTTCGAGAACTTTTTTGATTGTTGCTGGAGTATAATCTTTTTCCCCTGAAGATTATTGCAATCCTGATATTCATCTATAAATACATACTGAAATCGTGACGAAAAGAGGTCGGCATACTCTGCTGGTAATTCACCAATGGCAGTGCTTGCATATACATAGGCGTCTTGATATCGTATCATTCCTTCATTTTCAAGAAGTTCGACCAGCATTTTTTATATTGCTCAGCAGAAGCCTTCCCAGCACCAGCCAACGGCTTTGCTGCCTTCCTATGCAAAGCGCCCCATCATCTCGTATGTATAATGCCAGAATGTTGTGATTGATTCGTTCTGAGAATTGCTTGCCAGTTTCAAAATTATTTTTGTTACATAGTCAAGCGTGCTATATCTTTGCGTCATGCTGCATCTTGCTAAGCACTTGCTGGGCAAAAGTCAGGCTATCAACCACTTGCACATTCTGTCCAGAGATGTTTCGCAAGTATGGCATCGTCACAAATCTGTCAATAAACGACTGGATGGTACCTATATAATTTGGATAGCTGAGAAGCCTGTCCGCGTAATCGGAAAGCCGGTTTTTGATCTCATTGACGGCGACATTTGTATGAGAAAGCACACAGATTCCTGCACCGTTTTCGAGCGGCATTCTATCCGCTAACAATTTCAGTTTTGCGAGAAGAACCGTTGTCTTTCCGCTGCCGGGACAGGCTGCTACATCAGTTGAATGCCAACAACGTATAACGTTCTTTGCATCTTCCGGAAACTGTGCGCCATGCGGCAAAAGGATTTCTTCTACGGCTTGAATATCTTGGTCGGAAATCTGCCATTCCATCATAGAATCCTCCTATCTACACCGTTTCTCCTGCTGCATATTTGATGGCATTCACAATATAGCTTAAAAATGGATCATTCTCTATTGCAGATTTCAATGCTGCCTCTTTGCTTTCGTCGGTTTTGAATCCATACAAGTCGAGATCAAACATCTTTTCTTGCGTCAACCCAGCTGGAATTATGGATACTTCCCAACGCAAAAGCGAAGCTAAGCACTGGGCAACGATCGCTTTCAGGCTGCTTTTTCCATCGCCACTAAGCATTAAATCATAAATATGGTATGCCCTCTCAGCAGCGGAGAACCCCTTCCACGCCTGCGCTTCTGCTTCGGCATCACGATTTGCTTCGTCAATCTTGGCATCAGTCAGCGAAATATGCTCTTGCGCATTCAGAATTTTTTTCCCGTAATGAACCGCCTTATGGAAAACATCCGAAAGGCTGCTCAGGGCGATGCAATACTCCAGCGTCCATCGAGGTGAAGTAAACGCGCACGGAGCCATTTGTATATTTTCTAGTCTCCTTTTTCTTTAGCCTGCAAAGATTCAGCTTTCTTCTCGTTGAATGTTTTCTCCTTAGTCGTTGGCTCGACATCGTATGGTCTTACATCACAATCTGTTATTACAGAAACAGGTATTCCTATATCGGTGCCGTCTTTTCTTACCATAATTCCGCTATATCGAAGAAAAGCTGTGCTCCCAACATTTACAACGGATATTCCGTATTTCTCCAATGGATAGCCGAGAATATCTGCAACAACAGGTATCAAAATATTCTCTGCATCTCCCTCGACCATTATGATACCCTTTAGCAAAAAACAGATTGGCCTTTGTTGAGTCGAGAAAACGCTGGAGGAACAGGTAATCCCCCTTTGTAATCCGGTTCGCCCTTCAGCCAAATCATATCCGGTGCCATCCTTCATTAAAATCAAAGTTCTTGAGGTTGATTTTTGATGCCAGAATGGGGCTATGTGTGGATATGATAATTTGGACATCATTCTCGTTATACTCATTCTGGAGATAACTGATTAGTCGAAGCTGTGCTTGCGGATGCAGATGGGCTTCCAATTCTTCGATTAGAGCCAGTTTCAGGCCACCATCTGTATCATCCTTAAGGAGCAACAACTCCGCCGCAATAAATAGCAGATTCAATTCCCCAAGCCCGGGATTGATCTCAGGAGCATTCAATGACAGGGACTCCAGTATAGCTTTAAGCTGAATATCCGAGGTTTTCAATTCTGCATTGCTGGCTTGGCCTTTATCACTAAATGACTCTAAATTACTACGGATTGTCTGGAGTATGCGTTTCCCATCTGTATCATCTGTAAAATAATCCTCAATACGTTGATTCGCATCTCGGAAAATATCGAGAACTGTATGTTCTTTTTTGCCTTTGAAAACAGGGTGATTGAGCAGTATTTGTGAGATTCTGGAACCGCGTCCGGAACTCATTTCCCGTTCGGCATCACGGAGCGGTTTCAAATAAACAGCTTTCAGCAATTCTCTTGCTTTTCCATCAATCGAAATTCCATCGTCTATATCGCCCACACGCAATTCCTGATAGATCTTATGTCCTTCTTTCCATGCGCGATAATGAAGTTCAAGCGTATATTCAATGCCATTCTCAGTCTGGTTGAATGAAAGATATTCGATAAAGTTTTTTGCTTCGTTCTGCGTAAATTCTGAAATCGTGCAATCGATCTTAAACTCCGAACATGACTCTCCACCAACAGGCTTATAAAAATCCTCATCTGACGGCCGGATATACTCATTGCTCTGTGTCAATAAGACTAATTTTAATGCGTCAATTACGGCGGTTCACTTTTTCGCAGCGTACCATAATCATCAATCTGAAACAAGTTTTTTCAAAACACTTGCTAATAATCGGTATCTGTGCCCCAATTTTAAACGAGGTGTTTCAGGCTTGAAATTTTACTCATTCCAAGAAATTCACTCGATGGTTTCATCCTCCTTGATTTCTACAGGTGGCAGCTCTATACCAAAATTACTGTGTTTCTCTAATGAGTGCAGTCCCGTTTTAATGAACGCCCATGAGCTACGGTAATCATCACATACGGAGAAAGATGACCCTCTCATGAAAAAGACTAAAACCATCTGGATCATCCCGTACTTCAAGTCAAACTCCTCGGCACATTGAACCTTTTCCCATGCGGAAATGTTCGTTTTCCCGTGAAGGACATGATCAAGATTCAAGGAAAAAATAGTACATACTATATGGAATGCCTGCGATTCTAGGGCAAGCAGAAAGTCGGTCGACATTCTTCCGCTTTCTCTTATTCCGATCCAAAATACCTACACGGTTTGGTGTTTGAATTTGAGTTTCTGTGTAAAGTGGTGGAGCACCAGCTGCCATCGCATTATCCTCTACAACTGCATCATCAGGAACAAACACTCCGTCCATGTCGGTAAGGTGAACGATGCGGCAAATGTCACTCTTCTTATAGATTTCACCCATAAAGGCTTTGACTTGATCCCATACTGCGGCCACAATTTTATCCGACGACGTAAAGTCACGAGTCAACACATCACCGTGAACGACCTGAAATTTTACTGTTGAGGAGGAAAAGATACGGTTCAAAACCGTAGAAAGGCTGGTTTCATCTGTTGGCCCCTCTACGATAAAGAGCATAACCTTCTTTTTTAGCCATTGGACACCTCCGAGGACGTTTCCTCTTTTATAGAGATATTCTCCATACGCTTGCCGACTACTCTCATTGCGTGCGCGATTTCGGACACATTGGTTTCTTCGTAGAGAGATGCATCATCATCGCTTCCAAGGATGACTTCACGCAGGTACATAGAACGAAGATTATTCGTGGCTCTCACACTTCTGATGCGTGTATAACGGTCATCATTTTTTGTCGTTGTAAAGACGATAGAATTGCTTTCCAACGTTTCCAGCGGATAGAGATTATGCGAGGTGAAAATCAACTGTCCCTTGCCGGATTTCTGCATGATTCGCAGCAATTCCCCCAGCAGATACTCGTAGATACCGGAGTCCAGCTCGTCAATCGCGAGTGTGATGGACGGGCTATTATATGCAGCAATCAGCAAATGCAAGATGGACGTGATTTTCTTAATGCCTTCAGATTCATACTTCAAAGGCAGTCGATGCGTTTCTCCATTCGCACAGAGAAGTTCGCGCGCCAGCTGAATTTTTGTACCCTGATTTCCATCTTCCATCAGCTCAGTGCCAAGTTCTACAAGTGTCAATTTCACACCCGGAATGATTTTGCAGAGGACCATACTGATAGTCGATATAACCTGTTGGACAATCTCCAAGAGATTACTTGGGAATCGTCAGCAGTTGATCATCTGGCACGGCACTGGCTGCGCTGTTTCCTGATGGGCACTTTTCCGCATCATGGCTCTGGTTTCTGCGCAAAATTTATCCACCAGCACCTGATCTTCCGTCTTATGGATATGCCCGTGCAGCATGTAGGTCAGCGGTGTTCCATCTGCCCCACGCCGAAACTGGCCGTTATAGCAGAACACCGGATAGTGCATCAGCACGATTTTTCGCTTATTGTCATGGATCTCCGCATAATCCCTGACCCACTCAAACCGGGATACGTCAAAATCTTTGTCCCTTAAGCACCTCTCATCGTGATTTCCTCGAATCAAGTAGAGCTGTCCCTTGAGCCGACACAGTATTTCATTGGTTTCCTTTCCGTTGCCAAGAGACAGATCACCAAGAATCACCACTTCATCCCGTGCATGCACCTTTTTGTTCCACTTTTCTATCATCACTTCGTTCATCTGCTCGACAGATTCAAAATCGCGGTTATCCATTTCCGTCAGCAAATTTTTATGATAAAAGTGGCAGTCTGCTATGTAGTATCTCATGCCTGCCTCCAACTATTGCAACAGCCCTTGTTTCGCCATAGGCGAAATTTCCGTTTTACAATTTCGCTTTCATTTTGTTCGAAACGAAATTCTCTAAAAAGTCTATTATACGGAAAAGGGCGCGCCATCCGGCACGCCGCATCTCCTGGCTTTTACGCGGCGTTTCCCTGCACTCGTGCGGGTTTTTAGGTCTCCACACCGACCATATGCAGCAGCTCACATGCCGCCAAGAACCTGCTGAAACACTCGATAATTCGTATCATACTGCGCCCCACAGTACACAGCAAACTCAATGGTTTCAAAACGCATCCGGTATTCTTGTACTACCGTTTTCATCGCCTGTGCCACAACCGCCGGCGGGTTGCGGAATGCCCCGCAGCCAAATGCTCCGAGAATTACGACTTCATTTCCTTTTGCCCATGCAATTTCCAGCACTCTGCGCATCCGTTTTTCATGCAAGGCTTGCAGGTCTTCCTTACTGATATGCACAGCGGCATCGCCGTCCCCGGCGTTCATTTCGTTGCTGGGGCGTTCCCGCAAGTTGGGTGCAGCACAGGTCAGAACATTTACCGAATACCACTTTTCTTCCGGCAACAGTTGTGGATAATCCGTGTCTGATTTAAAGACCATCACGCCCGGCGTATAAATGCAGTCATCGTTATGCAGCGGGTCACTGGCACGCCGATGGGGTGCATAGAACTGATTCCCATCCGCTGTTCTTTCAGGTTCGGATAGAGTGTGGAACAGCGGCAGATTGCCTCTTCCTGTGCAGACGAGCCCTTTAATCACGCCGCCGCCCGGATTGGTAGCCGATGCAAAATTCAGAACGCACACTTTCTTTCCTGCATATACGTAAAGGTGCTGCCGCCTCCAGCGTGCGCTTTGGGCTTATCACAGTCTGCGCTGGTTTTTGATAAACCCGATGCTCTGGGCCATACCAGTACCGTCCCATGCTCGTGAAACACTCTTGCGCAGCACTGGAATTCTTGATTGCAGAGATCAGCCGTTCGTTGCTGCTGTACAGCCGCTGCGTATCTTCAAAAATCTCAACATTCTCCTGTCGTCCCATTTTCACACCTTCTTATTTTCAGCTTCACCATTCAGCCACTGCGCTGCAGCCTCCGGCTCTTGCATCACCCACAGGTAAAATTGCCGCACCAAATCTTCTATCTTTATTTTATAGCCTTTGCAGATTTCTTCAAGTACCATCTTATCTTTTTCCGGCATAGAAATCACATAGAGCCATTCATTATGTTCTTCATCGAATGCGCAGCGCACATCATATGCTGCATCAGGATTCTCCGATACAAGATTGACGCACTGGGCACCATCTTTAATGGAAATACGAATTTCCGTAATTGGCTGTCCGTTGACAAGAACCGGTGTTTCTTTCCGGTTACTCAGACCACTCGTTGCCTGAATCAGCTGTTCCAATTTCATTGTTTCCATGTTATTTTCTCCTGCTACGTTTAATCTTCATCGTTCATTCTATTAAGAGGACACTCCAGACAACAATTTACCCATTCACCATTTTCATCTAAATATGAGTTATCATCGTATAAACTGCATTCATAACACAGTACATCTTCATCATCGATTTCGTCATCTTCATTTTCAGGAAATTCGTCAAAATCGTTGTACATAAATTGAATTTTTTCGATTTTCTTAGCAGTGTGGTAATGCCCGCAATACCATCTGTCATAATGTAGTTGCTCCTCGATGCTGTCCAACCATTGCTCGGTCGACTTATCCACCATGCTTTGGTTGATCATTGGCAGAAATACTTCTGTCGGCTCGTATTTTTAATGGTGCTGTATGGGTCAGAACCACATCAACTTCCCAGTCCATCCCTTCCAGCTTTTCTTCCACCTGATGTTTAATTTCATCAGACGGCTGCTCATCTGGCCACCATGCCATGCCGTGCAGCAGGCGGTAGTTCTTATCCACGCTGTATGCACCGCCGACTACAAAAGTAAACAGGCCGTTCAACTCATACAGTTCAGCATCTTTAGCAAACAGGATATGCGGATAGTCGTCTTCCATGTAAACTTTGCCACCATTCCAGTCTGCTTCATGGTAGGTCGGGATCGTCTGTACTGCATTTCATGATTGCCATGGATTGCAAAAATCGTAATGGGCAGCGATTCAGATACTTTTTCTTCCGCTTGTCCTGTTCGGGGCCATAATAGTTGATGCCTGCATCACCCAGAATGATCAGAACATCGTCTTTGCTGGTCTGCATTTTTCACAGAACCGCGCTACATTTCGGAAGTCTCCGTAGGTATCCCCTGTGATATAAATCATGTGCTCACCGCCTTACAATTTTCAATTCTAACATATATAATAATAGGGATAGGACTCCCCCACCTCTCGTTTTCGATGTGTCCCATGGAGAGACATTTTTATTTATGGCTAAGTGTTTTTAACTTTCCGATTCATAACAGCCTGCAAATAATGGGGTATTGCTTCTTCCAGCGTTGCGCCGTAGCTTTGCAGCCGTTTTTCCAAATCATGCTTTTTCTGCTCGGACATCCGGAAGCTGTAAATGTAATTATTCTGTTCTGGATCATATTGAATATCTATCAGCATATCACTCATTATGTTCTCTACAAATTCATCTTCTGTCATCGTTAGCAGGTACATAAACTTATCGGTTTTCATTTCTCACCGTTTGCGCAATTCAACGCCTTCCTTGCCCGCACCGCCCATTGCCGTGCCTGCTCAATGTGCCAGTTAGCGGTTGCTTCGTCCAGATCATATCTGCTTGCTTATTTACACTATCAGAGAATACTGTTTTCAATACCCATGTGGCTGTCGAGAAAGTCACATATGGCACGCCAAGTGCCAGTACTTTCTTCGCCACATTCTTTTTCCAGCTCTTGAAATCATTCACCTTGCTGTGCTTTTGGTAAAGGTATCCGCTACAGATAAAGAACAGCGGCACATGGAAGTAATAGATTGTCATATTGAACCACTTAAAATGTGCGAAAGCTCCCTGTTTTCGAGAAGTTTCACACACTTTAGTTCATTTCGGTGAAAAAGAATGACACCAAAACCGAAGCTTCGATGCCTGTACATTTTCCTGTTTCATTTTGCGCCGTTAATCCTCTGACCCCCGGCCTATCAATTTTGCGGTTTTTCACAGAAAAGGGGCCACCGGTCTCCGTGTGACTTCACCGTAGAGAAGTAACCCCGGCCCGGTGTGGCAAAAAAAAGAGCGAATCAACGCATTATCAAACACGTCAATTCGCTCAAGGTAATATTTATTTGGATGTGCTTCAGTCACTTTCTTCATTCAGAAGAAGTCCTATTTATCACACATTTTGTTTTTTCTCTACTTCAAGAACTCCTCAGCACTTTTGCAGATCTCTGCTTCCACCTTCTCGACGGCTTCCTTATCTCTGCGCTGACAGAGATATAGGTCTTGAGTTTCGGCTCGGTGCCGGAGGGGCGCACCACGATGGAGCAGTTATATGTCAAGTGACGGCAAGATATATCATTAGCATTTCGACAAAAAACATTTTCTTTTAAGAAGAATCAGGTTTTATTTCTCAGCGTCCATCTTTCTGAGAAACTCCTCCGGTGTGGTTGCCTCACCACGATAACATTTTAATAGCACCTTTAGCATCATATCTTTCTGCTTATCGGTGAAAAGACTAATTACTTCTTCGATTTCCTGCTCAGTTTGAGCATTTAGAAACTGCAGTATTTTCTTTCAGAATTCACTCTTATTTTCCCCCTTTTCAGCTTTTAGATAGGGTTTCAGCTTTTCAATCAGTTCATACACTTTTTGTCCCCGGTGCAGACATTGCCGGTGTTCTCTCTCCTGATTAACAGCATTAAGTTTTTTAGCATTCCGAATTGCTGTATCCATATAAGGCTCCAAGATATGGTACATATCTTCCCGCCCTTTGAGTAGGGTCCCAAACCATACAACGTCATGATTTCACTAAGTTTAGACCAAATACTTTTTCTGTGAATATCCGACTGAAAATAGCTAAAATGCAAGAGAAACCACACCTCAATGCTCTGGTTTGACCAGATTGCATGATACTCTGTTTCTTCCGTGCTACTTTGTGCACACAGTTCTGCCGTTCGGTTAATATTATCTTGTGGAAAGTCATCCGTATCATACACAATCCAAACATGTTTTACACATTGGAACTGCGTTGTACATGGCTTCTGGCTCTATCAAATAAGCTCAGGGTGTTCTGCCCTTCGCCATAGATATCCAGTTGAACTCTGCCTCGATATTGCTGATTGATGATGTCACGGATTGCTCGAAAATACTGCGGTTCCGTTGATGTTCCTTCCGTAACAATCAGCTGATATTCTGGCTGAATCCTGATGGGTTTATCGCGGCGTTTCTTCATCCACCCCTTATTTAAATCGCTCTTTTTATCTGGCTTCAGGCTCATTTCCAATCGCCCCCAGTCAGCATATTCCTTAAATAAGGATCCGCACCGTATCTACCCTCCAGATACTGTTTATCGTATGCCGCTGTGTTATTCACTCTTTCGTTATCTTCACGACGTATCTCGTAAAAGTGAGTAAATCTCGCTTTCGTGATTATCATTTTCCGCTGCAAACCATATCTCATCTCGGCGGAAAACAGTATTTCGCATTGTGGTCACATCATGTGATGTAAAAATCAACTGCGCTCCATTTTGGTTGATTTTCGGATTCTTGAACATTGCAATCACATAGCGAAGCAGCTTAGGATGCAACTTTGCATCCAGTTCATCAATGATGACCAGTCTTCCTTCTCTTAATGCCATCAGCAACACCGGAAGAACCGCTATCAACTTCTGCGTACCATCAGATTCATCGATAAACCTAAGTTCGTAGCTTTTTCCATTAACCGTCCGCTGCGTGTAGAGTTGCCTTTCATTTTCATCAAATCGATAGCCCGTCAAATCGATTCCCATGTCATTCAACGCTTGTACGATCCGCCTTTTGACATCGTCATTCTTAGAAATCATAACGGTACTGTCTACGACCGGATTGGCGTAATTGCGTATCACACAGGACTCAAACCACTTTTGCACTTCTGCTATGACAGGAATATCATAGTTGATTGCAAGGAAGGACAAATATGGCATTTTGGGATTTACCGATGTGTTGATGCTTGTTTTATTGATGCTTGCACCAAGCGTAATATTCGATTCTTCGCGCTCAAAAAACAGTACCGGTCTTTCTTCCTCCAATAGCTCGCCAATAGAGCGCCTCCGAAACCACTTCATCTTCTTTCAGTGCCAAATAATAACGGTACTCGTTTTTCCTGACGGAAATACACTTGAAACTCCGTAGGCTTGTCACGTGAGATATCATCGAATAAAAACGGCTCGCACTCTGCTTTCTGCTGAATGACAATATCTTCTCTTGTCTTTTCCAAATCGTGGATAGGCTTGACCACCGTGGTAATAAGGCAAGAAAGTGCCTGGAGAAGGTTACTCTTTCCTCCTCCGTTTGGACCATAAACCACTCCCAACGGCAACAGTCTTCCACTTTTTTCTTCTCCTAAAAGAGATGCACTAAATTCTGGAATAGCCGCCGCCTGAAAGTCAAAAGTAGTTTCGTCCTTATAGGACTTAAAATTCTGGAATGAAAACTGGCATAGCATAATCTGTCCCTCCTTTCATTTTCATTATACAAGTATATCGCATGAATTTCAAGTTTATATTCGCTGTTTCGGAAATTTATTTTTTGTATTCCGCTTTATAAGTCCGTTATGAAGTCGCACTCCGCCCACTCTTCCAATGTCAGCGGCGTGTAATCCGAACACATGCAGAAACTGTTGATTCCTGGCAAGGCACCGGCTGCACTGTTTCCTGATGAGCATCCTTCTTCATGGTTGCTCTGGTCTCTGCACAGAACCTGTCCACCAGTACCTTATCTCCCCATCTTTATACCAGCCATTTGCAACCTCTACTTTCTTTATTTGGGTCAAAAACTCTCCGTATCGAAATACAGATTTTGGAGAATTGGTACAAGGTCAATATATTCTTCTTCTGGATTTTGGTTCTGTTTATATTTTGCCATTACTACCAGATAGCCATTGTCCCATTCTTTTACTTCAGTATAATATTCTAAGGAATATGGCGCAGCAAACCGTATCACATGATCACCATAACGGAACACTGTATAGCTTTTTTCATTGCCAATAGTAGCCACCCCTGTCATACAGATTCCTCCAAAAGTTTATCTACCAGTCTCATGGATACCATGCATGGTTTTAATATCTGTTATTGCTCCGTTACACAAGTATATTGCATCAATTTCAAGTTTGTATAATTGATTTCATAAATTTATTTTAGTATTCCATTTTATAAACCCCGTCTCGCTGCCTTTAACCATGCCCCGCCCACTCTTCCGACATCAGCGATATGTATATTCGTTGCCTGAACTTTTATGTACAGAGTCAGTAACAACGCATAACAGTGTTCTTTGTTGATTTCATCCTTAAACCCAACAAAGCGTTTTCTGTGCATCCAGCTTGAATTTAACGGCTTCGCATTTTTTGCTTTAGTTCGTTTCTCGTTTGTGTAAGAACAAAACAGCCTTGCTGAGATTTCTGTATTTGCATCACACTTTTTACTGTTAATGCAAAATAAGTATCTTCATAACATATTCTTGGTTTGCTCTCTGCTAGAAGAATGGAACAATTATCCCTTGTTGCATATAACATCAACCTGTGTAAGATGGGTGCCATTTTCAAGGGATCATAAAGATCCTTCTGCTTTTCCATGCACTGGCTTATATTTCTCAGAACAACGAGACTTGGTTGAAATTCGCAATGGCCTTTTCAAGTTCTTGAATACATTCCATCGCTTTTTTATGATTAAAGTTCACATACGCAATATTTGAGCAGTCCGCCTTCTGTCGTTCCAGGCTTGCTTTAACTGCACCTATCTGTCCATCCTTAAAATTCTGATAAATAACTCTACCAGCCTGCCTGCTCATATTGTCTACTGCCAATGCTCTTCCCATAGAAACGCACGCTATGATTTCTGCAATCAGTGCTTCAACCGCATCTTCTGAGCTCCCATACAAAAATGCAACATTTTTATGTGGCATTCTATATTTCCATAGCCACTCTTTCTTGGATTCAACATCACTATATGGTATAATAATTGTATTGTCCATCGCGAATTTCTTCTCCTGCAACACAGCAACGCACACGCTTATTTTCATTTAGCAGCACAATCTTCGCCCGCTCCAAATCAACCATTTTCTCCCAGCTTATGGCCAAGCAGCCTTTCCAGATCCAGCTCACCATCTTCCGTCCGAAATGCCTTATCGATGTTGCCAGTGGTGTTGAATCTTTCATCCTGAGCTAGAACAGATATAACCGTCATAAGAAGTTCACCTGTCGCATCCAGTGTATCAATATTTTCCTTCTTAAAGTACACACCTACCGGTGGATCAAGTTGCCGAAGTTCTCGAACGCAGTTCAATGTTTCTTTCAGGTCCCTGGCAAATCGAAAAGCAGATTTTGATACAATATAATCTATTTTTCCGCTCCTGGCATCCTCCATCATGCGGCTAAATTCCTCATAATATGCCCTGTTGATACCGGAGGTACTTTTTATCTATATAGATTTCTGTAATCTTCCAGTGCGGATGGTTTTTGATATCACTATTATGAAGTTCTTTATGATTTTCTTCATAGTCTGCCGCGGTGCAAGAGTACACCGCAACTCGAATATCGCTTGGGTCTCGCACTTGTTTCCCACTATGTAACGAACCACTCGATTTTCGAACATCATCCACATCAGGTTTTCGTTGCTCACCCATAGCTCTACTTTTCCCCATTCACACACACAAATGAATTATGCTGTTCCACTTTAAAGTACCTGCGCAGTCGGATAAGTGCACACTCTAGAATTTTTATGATCCGAGCGACATCACAACCCCAATCCTCAGCAATTTCATCTAAATCCATTTCCTTGTAGAAGTGCAGCATTACCACTTCTTTTTGCCTACGTGACAAGCGTTTAATTGCGATATATAGACGTTTCCATTCCTCATCCGCCAAAAAGCGAAGGATATGTTCATCGTCA
>VOFG01001787.1_pt1 | contig 38433 bp, 50 predicted proteins | sample 5384171 | NCBI WGS metagenome assembly VOFG01 (sample SAMN12384726, study PRJNA508395) | human gut metagenome | isolation source: healthy gut F | host: Homo sapiens
GTGCTGCCCGTCGCCATGCCGCACACGCAGCACAGCAGCTGCGTCATCGCCGCGATGGCGGCGCACAGCTCGCAGCCCGCCTGGCCCTGCCGCAGCAGGTCTGCGGCGCGCTGCCATACGGCGGCGCAGGCCAGCGCCGTCAGCAGCAGCCCGCCGCCCAGGGCGGCACACCGCAGCATTGACTCGTCCAGCCATGCGGACGGCAGCCGCTCCAGCTCCTGCAAAACGGCGGCGGGCCAGCGCCAGCCGCCGGCAGCAGGGATACCCGCCAGCAGCCCCTCGGCGCAGCCGTCCGCACTGCCGCTTGGCCTCCCGCAGCACGTCCTCCGGCAGGGGCTCCGGCTCCGGCGGTTCCTCCGGCTCCGGTTCCTCCTCCGGCTGGTCGAACAGCTGCTCGGTATCCTGAAAAGCCGGACGGCGCTTTTTGCCCGCTGCCCGGCGGCGCAGCCGCGCCAGCAAGCTGGCGATGCGCTCGCTCAGCGGCACCGGCTGGGCGATGACGCCGTCATCCTCGTCCTCCAGCACCGCGTCCACCGTCTGGCTCATAATATCCTTCAGCGCCACCCGGTCCGGCGCGGTCGGGATTCGCCGGTTCCGGCGTTCGGGAACCGGTTCCGGTCCGCAGGCTTCCGGTTCCGGAACGGGTCCCCCGTGACCGGGTCGGGGGACCGGCGCGGGTTTCCGCCGGGGGCTTCCTCCGCTGCGGCGCGGGCCTGCTCCGTTTGGGCAGGCTGACGCCCACCCTTGCCGTACTCGGCCAGAATGGCCTCCAGTGAATGCTCGTCCTCCTGCTCGGAACGCGCCGTATAGTTCCTCGTCCCTGTCGTCCCGCCTGTTCTCATAGCTCGTCCTGTTCCGCGCCGCTTTCCGTTATCCCGCTGGCGCACCGCCTCATACAGCAAGATCGCTGCCGCGGCGCTGGCGTTCAATGACGAGATGCGTCCCTTCATGGGGATGCTCACCAAAAAGTCGCAGCTTTCCGCCGCCAGCCGGGTCATGCCGCCCCCTCCGAACCGATGACAATGGCCGCCGGGCCCTTCAGATCTGCGTCATACAGCGTGGTGTTGCCGTCCGCCGCCGTACCGAACACCCACACGCCCTGCTTTTTCAGCTCCTTCAGCAGCGCCGGTATGTTGGGCACGCGGGCCACCGGCATATAGCTCACCGCTCCCGCCGAGGTTTTGGCGACAATGGCGGTCAGGCCCGCGCTGCGGCGCTTGGGGATCACCACGCCGTGGGCGCCGGCGCACTCCGCCGTCCGCAGGATGGCGCCCAGGTTGTGGGGATCGGAGATCTCGTCACACACCACCAGCAGCGGCGCCTCGCCCTTCTCCGCAGCGGCGGCAGAATGCTGCTCCACGGTCACGTATTCCCGCACGGCCGCCAGCGCGATCACCCCCTGGTGGGCATGGGTGCGGGACATGGCGTCCAGCTTGCGCCGGTCGGCATCCACCACCACGATGCCCGCGGAGCGGGCCTTGGAGGCGATGTGTCCCAGCGTCTTGTCCGTCTCGCCCTTGGCGATATAGATCTTATCCATGGGCGTGCCCACCCGCAGGGCTTCGATCACCGCGTTGCGCCCCTCGATAATGCCGTCCGCCTCGGCATCCGGCAGCGGGCGTCTGTTCTCTTCATACCCATACGATGACCTCTCAAAGTTGATGAAAATAATTCGGTGTTTATCCATGGATAATTATTATTATACCACATCCTTTCGTCAATATAAAGGCAGCATTCATAGAAATTTTACAGGAAAACCCATCTGCCTTTGCCTTGAGACTTTCCGGCCTCCTGTGGTATACTGATTAAAATTTACAGTCCCTCGCAAGTCAAACGGAGGATAATAATATGGCAAAAACAACAATGGCAGCAATAAAAACGGGAAAAGGAACGGCAAGGGCGGCGGTTTCCGCGGCGTTCTGACGCTGATCGTGTGGGCGCTGGTGCTGACGGTGGCGTTCCAGTATTTCAACGCCTACAACCGCAACGCCGCCAACAAGACCAGCAGCCACGAGATCAAGTACAGCGAGATGGTCACCATGATCGAAAAGGGTCAGGTGAACGAGGTGCTGTTCAAGGACAGCACCATCTACATCACGCCGGTGGACGGCTATGTGTTCACCGAAGAGGTCACCTCCGGCAGCAAAACGGAGACAAAGACCTATAAGCAGAGCGAGGATTCCAGCCTGACGCTGTACACCGCCTACCTCTCCAACGCCGACCTGCTCCCCCTGATGAAGGAGCACAATGTGGCCTATACCGGCTTCTATGAGGCCGAGATGAGCCCCTTCCTGATGATCATGATCCAGTATATTCTGCCCACCATCTTCATCGTGGGGCGTTCATGCTGCTGATGCGGCTGATGAGCAAATCCGGGAGGCGGCGGCTTTGGCGGCATCGGCAGTGTGGGCAAGGCCAATGCAAAGGTCTACATGGAGAAGTCCACCGGCGTCACCTTCAAGGATGTCGCCGGTCAGGACGAGGCGAAGGAGTCGCTCGAGGAGATCATCGATTTTCTGCACAACCCCGGCAAATACACCGCCATCGGCGCGAAGCTGCCTAAGGGCGCGCTGCTCGTCGGCTCCGCCCGGTACGGGCAAGACCCTGCTGGCCAAGGCTGTGGCCGGCGAGGCCGGCGTCCCCTTCTTCTCCATCTCCGGTTCCGGCTTTGTGGAGATGTTCGTGGGCGTGGGCGCCAGCCGCGTCCGCGACCTGTTCAAAGAGGCCTCCAAGGTCGCGCCGTGCATTATTTTTATCGATGAGATCGACGCCATCGGCAAGACCCGGGGCCAGCAAGTTCGGCGGCAACGATGAGCGGGAGCAGACCCTGAACCAGCTCCTGGCCGAGCTGGACGGCTTTGACCCCAGCAAGGGCGTCATCGTCCTGGCGGCCACCAACCGCCCCGAGGTACTGGACAAGGCGCTGCTGCGCCCCGGCCGCTTCGACCGGCGCATCACCGTGGACCGGCCCAATCTGGCCGGACGTCTGGCCACGTTGCAGGTCCACACCCGCAGCATCCACCTGGCGGAGGACGTGACTTGGAAAAGATCGCCCAGGCCACCGCAGGCTGCGTGGGCGCCGACCTGGCCAATTTGGTGAACGAGGCCGCGCTGCGCGCCGTGCGCAAGGGACGCCGCGCCGTAAATCAGGACGATCTGCTGGTGTCCTTGAGCTGGTCATCGCCGGCAGCGAGAAAAAGGGCACCGTCATCACCGAGGCGGAGAAGCGCATTATCGCTTACCACGAGGTGGGTCACGCGCTGGTGGCTGCCAAGCAGAAGAATGCACAGCCCGTCAGCAAGATCACCATCGTGCCCCACACCCAAGGTGCGCTGGGCTATACCCTGCACCTGCCGGAGGAGGAAAAGTTCCTCATGTCCCGCGAGGACATCCTCACCGAGATACGCACCCTGCTGGCGGGACGCTCCAGTGAGGAGGTGGTCTGCAACACCATGACCTCCGGCGCGGCCAACGACATCGAGCGCGCCACGGAGCTCGCGCGGAATCTCGTCGCCCGCTTCGGCATGTGCGATGAGTTCGACATGATGGCCCTGGGAAGCGTCCAGAGCCAGTACCTGGACGGCGGCTACTCCATGACCTGCGCCCAGGAGACGTACGCCGCCGCCGACCGGGAGACCATCAAGATCCTGCGCCAGTGCCACGAGGAGGCCGCCCATCCTTCGGGAGAACCGGGAACTGCTGGATAAGATCGCCGCGTATCTGCTGAAGAAGGAGACGATCACCGGCCAGGAGATGATGGCCATCATCGAGGGCCGCGACCCGGAGACAGTGGACAACTACGGGAGGAAAAGCCGGCGGAGCAGCCCGCAGACGAAGCCGTCCGAAAATGAGCCGCCCACCGAGGACACGGACGAGCACAAGGAATAATGACATACAAAAGCGCTGCGGCGATGCCGCAGCGCTTTTGTGCCGGGACATGGCATTCATTCCTGCGGGGTGGCGCTTTCATGAGGAATGGACGACTCTGTCCGCCGGAAATATATACGCACACGCCGCCGGTGATTTCGTAGGGGCGATGCCCACATCGCCCCGCACGTAAAACGGACACATCATCGGTAGACGTGTGTAGGGGCGGGGTTCTACCCCGCCCGAAAAAACAATCCCTCCGTCACGGCTTCGCCGTGACACCTCAGCTTCGCTTCGCCGCACAACCCAGTGTGCACCCCAAGGGTACTTGCTTCGCGGCGAGCACTGGGCCGCCTCGCAGAGGAGGCGAGGGGATCCCGCGCCTGCGGGCGCGGGGTTACGGATTCCCACGCCAGTGACGTCGGTCACTGGCTCGGAATGACAGAAAAAACAGGGTGGGCGCCCGGTAGGCGTGCTCTATACGTGCGGGCTTTATCGGCAGCCTGAAATAATGTCGTTATTTTTGTGCCGCCTTGCGGCACGAAAATAGTCGCTTCGCTCCACGCACGCCTTGCAAGGCAAGGCAAGGCTTTGCGCGACATTTAATCTTATCCGAGGCGGGCTTTGCCCCCTCGAGCTCCCCCTGCGTAGATGAACTGCTTATCGTATGGAGAATGTTTATCGACAAGCTGAGCGCTGCGGCATCGCCGCAGCGCTTTTTGTATGTCGTTATTCCGCTTTCCAATCATCCATCCGCCGGATGAGGGCGGGGAGCGCTTCTCGAACTCCACGCCGTACCACCCGGCGGCGGGGTCGCGCTCCGTGGCGCGGATGCAGTCCAGCGTGAAGTCCACCGCCAGCTGCGCGGCCTGCTTCAACGTCATGCCCCGCACCAGTCCGCCGGTGACAACGGCGGCGAAGATATCCCCGTGCCGTGGAACGATGCGGGATGCCGCGGGCCGAGACATGTAAAGTACGTGCCGGCAGCGCTGTCGTAGCCCATAGCGCCCAGCTTGTCCGGCGAGAAGGACGCACCGGTGAGCACCACCCTTTTCGCGCCCAGCGATGCCACCTTTTGCAGCAGCTCCCGGGCAAAGGGAACTCGTCCATGTCCTCGCGGTAGGGCGTCCCGGTCAGCAGGCACGCCTCCGTGATGTTGGGCAGCGCCACGTCCGCCTGGGCCACCACCTGGGCCATGGCCTTGGGAAAGTCATCGTCAAACCCGGCGTATAGCTTGCCGTGATCTGCCATGGCCGGATCGACCACCAGCAGCGTGCCGGGGCGGCGGATGGCGGCCACGAAGTCCAGCACCTGCCGCGTCTGAGGCGCGGAGGCAATGTAGCCGGTGGAGATGGCGTCAAAGGCCACGTTTTGGCTGCGCCAGTGCCGGGCGATAGGGGGCAGCTGGTCCGTCAGATCCTTGCAGGTGAAGCCGGGAAAAGCGGTGTGGGTGCTGAGTACGGCGGTGGGCACGATGGCGCACTCCACGCCCATGGCGGAAATCACCGGCAGCGCTACCGTCAGCGAACAGCGTCCCAGGCAGGAGATGTCCTGGATGGACACGACACGCTTCATGCACAGCACCTCCGATCAAACAAAATCGCGTTTCCGCCCTGCAAGATCACGGAGCGGCCAAGGCCGCCCCGGTGGTTTGGTGCGGGCATGGGGACTCGAACCCCAACGCCGTAAAGCACGAGAACCTAAATCTCGCATGTCTACCAATTCCATCATGCCCGCGTATACGAGTGGTATCTTACCACATTTTATGCCCGGCGCAAGGAATGTTTTGCGTTCCGCCCCGGAATATGGTACGATCAAATTGACTACGAGAAAGGAGAGTCGCTTCATGAACGAACACATTCTCCGTTTGGCGCGGGAACACGCGCCCTGCTACCTCTATTTCTACGAAACACTGGCCGCCCAGGCAACAGCGCTGCACGATGCCTTTCCCGGCTTCGGCGTGCTGTTCTCCGTGAAGCCAACCCGTTCCCGCCGGTGGTGCGGGCGCTGGCATCGCTGGGCATCGGTGCGGACGCCGCGTCGCCCAACGAGGTGCTGCTGGCCTCCAGCTGCGGCGGCATGAAGCCGGAGGACATCTACTTCTCCGCCGTCGGGAAATCCCGGAAGGCGCTGGAGACCGCCTGGGATCGCTGCCACATCATCGCCGACTCTATCGGCGAGGTGGTACGCATCGGGCAGCTGGCGGCGGAAAAGAACCGGCCCCTGCGCCGTGGGCATCCGCGTGCATCCGGCTTTCGACATGGACGGCAACGCAGGCGGGCCGTCAAGTTCGGCATCTGCGAGGAGGATCTGCCCGCGCTGCGGCAGGCCATCGCCTCGCTGCCCGTCACCGTCTGCGGTCTTCACGTCCACCTGCGCTCCCAAAATCTGGACAACGGCGTGCTGGCCCGGTACTACGAAAAAGCTGCTTCGCCCTGGCCCTGCGGGTGCGGGACACGCTGGACTGCCGGCTGGAGTACATCAACTTCGGCGGCGGCGTGGGTATCGCCTACCACGGCGGCCAGCAGCCGCTGAACATAGCCGCGCTGCGCCAGGCGGCGGGCGGGTTGCCGCGGAAAACCGCCGCACCCTCAACGCCCGGCTGCTGGTGGAATCCGGGCGCTTCCTGACGGCCCAGGCCGGGACGTACTTCCTGCCGGTGGTGGATAAGAAGATCTCCCGGGGCACGACCTATGTGGTGCTGGAGAACTGCCTGAACGGCTTCCAAAAGCCGGCGCTGGAGGCCATGCTGCGTCAGGCGGCGGGCGGCGGCCCGCTGACGCCCCAAGAGCCGCTGTTCACCGGCGAGAACGCCTTCCCCATCACCGCGCTGGGCGACCCGGCGCGGACGGAGACGGTGGAGCTGGTGGGCAACCTGTGCTGCGGCACGGACGTGCTTTGCCACGGCTTCACCGGCCCGGCACTGGAGGTGGGCGACCTGGTGGCCGTGGGGAACACCGGGGCCTACGCCAGAACGCTGTCGCCGCTGCTGTTCTCCAGCCACGACGGGCCGGAGGAGCTGCTGGTGGACGCGGCGGGGAATATTCTTTCCTGAAAACTGCATAAACCAACGTCCGCGGCGGCATTTGGATACGGGCATGAAACGCCTGGTAGGCGGTTTTTCATGCCCGGAAACACCCTGTTGCCGAATTGCAGGAAATGTACTCTGGGGACGGGCTGCGTATGAATATTCGATAAATATGCAAATTTACGGATAAATATTCACAAAAACCCTCGACTATACGGGCGAGCGGCGGTAAAGTATGCACCGTCAACAAGAGCTACGCGGCGGAACGTTGACAGCGCCGCCGCCCGGGCGGAGTTCGCCGAAAGCACCGCCGCCGGGTACAGCTGCCCCATTCCGGCAAGCCGTGCCGACCATCCGAAATAGAATTGTGTGGAAAGTAAAATCGTGTGAAGTATAAAGCAGGGCCTGCGCAGCACGCCGTGCTTTCCAGCTTGTCGATAAACCGTCTCTATGGGGTCAGAGGTTCCTTTACGCAGGGGGGAGCTCGAGGGGCAAAGCCCGCCTCGAATAAGATCAAATGTCGCGCAAAGCCTTGCCTTGCAAGGCGTGCGTGGAGCAAGGGTACCTTATATTTTCGTGCCGCAAGGCGGCACAAAAATAACGACATTATTTCAGGCTGTCGAAAAGCCAAAGGCTTTTTCGACAGCCTGAAGCAGGGCCTGCGGCACGCCGCAGGCCCTGCTTGTCGTCTGAAAAGCGCCCGGTTACAGGTTCTTCTCGTAGGACTCGATCATCTTCTTGACCATCTGGCCGCCCACGGAGCCGGCCTCGCGGCTGGTCAGGTGGCCGTTGTAGCCGTTCTTCAGGTTGACGCCGACTTCAGAAGCGGCCTCCATCTTGAACTTGTTCATAGCGGCCTTGGCCTCGGGGACGTTCAGCTTGTTACAGTTCTTGGTAGACATAGTTTTTTGCTCCTTTCATACGGTTCGGGCGAGTGCCCGTGTTTGGGTATCGCAATCGTAGCATGACCCGTGAAAGCCGCATTATACGGAAGAAAACTGGTAATTTCTCCGGGAAAGGAGCAAAAACGGCTTGCATTTTTCGTATAAGAACATGGAAAAATGCGGAGGAGTGTGGAAAAGTTTTAACGAAGGGACGTCTCCCAGCGCCACGCATCGCGGCACATCTCCTCCAGCTCCTTTTCGGCGCGCCAGCCCAGCAGCTTCTCCGCCTTTTCGGTGGCGGCGTAGCACTCGTCGATGTCGCCGGGGCGGCGGGGGTCGATGACGTAGGGGACGGAGACACCGTTGGCGGCCTCAGAAGGCGTGGACGATGTCCAGCACGCTGTATCCGCGGCCCGTACCCAGGTTGAACACCTCCGCGCCGGAGTGGGCGGCGGCGTAGCGCAGGGCGGCCAGGTGGCCGCGGGCCAGGTCCACCACGTGGATGTAATCCCGGACACCGGTGCCGTCGGGGTGGGATAGTCATTGCCGAAAACATGGAGCTTCTCCAGCCGCCCGGAGGCCACGCCGGACACGTAGGGCAGCAGGTTGTTGGGAATGCCCTGGGGCAGCTCGCCGATGAGGCCGGAGGGGTGGGCGCCGATGGGGTTGAAGTAGCGCAGCAGCACCACCGACAGCTCCGGGTGGGCGGCGGCCTGATCCCGGAGGATCTGCTCGATCATGTATTTCGTCCAGCCGTAGGGGTTGGTGCAGCCGGTGGGCATATCCTCGGTGGGGGACGGTCTCCGGCACGCCGTAGACCGTGGCGGAGGAGCTGAACACGATGGTATTCCACGGTGATAGGCCATGGTCTCCAGCAGCGTGAGGGTGGTGTCCAGATTATTGCGGTAGTACTTCAGCGGCTGCTTCACCGATTCGCCCACGGCCTTGAAGCCGGCGAAGTGGATGACGGCGTCGAAATCGTACTGCTCGAACACCTCCTCCAGCGCGGCACGGTCGGCCACGTCCACCTGCTGTGAAAGGCCGGGGCGCGGCCGGTGATGCGGCCGATGCGCGTTACCACGTCTTCGGTGCAGTTGCTCAGATCGTCGGCGATGACCACGTCATACCCGGCCTGGAGCAGCTCCACCGCCGTGTGCGAGCCGATGAAGCCCGCGCCGCCGGTGAGTAAAACGGAATGTGCCATGAAAGTCCTCCTCGTATGTTGGTTTTGGAGTGGGCGGACAGGGGCGTCCGCGCCGATGAAAGAACACAGGGCGTTCCGCGCCCCGGCGCGGGTAGTGACCAAAGGGCTGCTTGAAACCAAAGGTTTCAAGACTTCCTACACGCTATGCTGTGTGGTTATCGACGCTTTTACCGCACGGTCACGGGAGTTCAAATTTATCGTGCGGTCAAAGGATTGTCTCTGCGTCTGCGCCGCTGCCGCTGATCTCAGCCACGGCAGAACCTTGATGCTTCTGCATTTCAGAGCAAAAGCGGCAGCGTTCCGAGAAGCAGAGACAATGCAAGATTTAGGGGAAATTTGCATGGCACAGCGTTCGCGTGGTAAAACAAGCGAGATAAGCGGCGGGCGAAGGCGCGTAAGGAAATCCAAAAACGTAGTTTTTGGCGGCGTTCTTTTCCTCTTTTCTTTCGCTGCTGAAAGAAAAGAGGCCGCCGGAGGCAAAAAAGGGAAACGGTCCCCACACCAGTGACGTCGGTCACTGGCTCGGAATGACACCGCTGCGCGGTGTGCGGGGCGATGCACCCCAAGGGTGCTTGTTCCGCTTCGCTCTACTGCGTAGGCATCGCCCCCTACGGACGGTCTATTGGGGTGCGTTCGTGTGACGGGGGGTGCGGGTCATTTTTTCGCCAGGTCGTCCGCGCCGGGCTTGGCGGCGGGGCGGGCGACCTTTTCCTTTGTTGAACATACAGAACGCGGTCATGATGAGGATGCGGATGTCCAGCGCCAGCGTCCAGTTTTCGATGTAGTATACGTCGTAGTCGATACCTTTTCGATAGAGGTGTCGCCGCGAAGGCCGTTGACCTGCGCCCAGCCGGTGATGCCGGGACGCACCTGGTGCTTCACCATGTAGCGGGGGATGTCCTCCTTGAACTGCTTCACAAAGAACGGCAGCTCCGGCGCGGGGGCCGATAAGGCTCATGTCGCCCTTGAGCACGTTGAAAAACTGGGGCAGTTCGTCCACGGAGCATTTGCGGATGAGTGAGCCGAACCAGGTCTTGCGGTCGTCCTCGTTTTTGCTCCAGCCGGTATTTTCCCGGGCGTTGACCCGCATGGAGCGGAACTTATACATATAAAACGGCTTTTTGTCCTTGCCCACCCGCTCCTGCCTGAAGATGACCGGGCCGGGAGAGGACAGCTTGACGCCGATGGCGGCGATGAGCATCAGGGGCGAGGGGAGGATAATGAGGAACAGGGAGCAGACGATGTCCATGGCCCGCTTGACAAAGGCGTTGCCCAGGTTGTCCAGGGCACGCGGCGCAGGTTGATGAGGGGCAGGCCGTTGATGCTGTCCACCTGGGGGTCGGAGGGCATATAGCGGGCGTAGAACGGGACGACAGACACCTCGGTGCCGTCCTTCTCGCAGGCGTGGATGATGGCGGGCATACGGTCGCTCTCGTCGGCGGACAGAGCCACCACCACCTCGTCCGGGGAGGTGTCGGCGAAGATGTCCTCCAGCCTGTCGTAGCCGCCGCAGTAGGGCAGATCGGCGCGGCAGCGGCTGTCCGCCACGTAGCCCACCACCTGAAAGCCCAGGTTCTTGTCGGAGGCCACCTTCTTCAGGTACAGGTCGGCGCTGTCGCCGTGCCCCACCAGCAGGACGCGCTTTTGATTGTAGCCCATGGCGCGGTAATGGCGCAGCAGCAGGCGCAGGGCTGCCCGCTTGGCCACCAGCAGCGCCGTGCTGACCCCATAGAAGAACACCACCGTCCAGCGGGAGGTGTCGCCAAAGCGGAGGACGTACATGGCGGCCATGACGATGAGGGCCACCAGCAGCTCCAGCGCCGCCACACGGCTGGCCTCCACATGGAAGCGGACGGCGCGGAAGGAGGTATACAGCCCCGCCACGGCAAACACGATGAGCGTGAGCACCGCCGCGCCCAGCCCCAGCCACACATAGTGGCTCAGGGGCATGGCCCGGTCGCCGCGGAACAGGCTGAAGCGCAGCCAGTAGGACACCAGCATGGCCAAAAACACCATCAGGCCGTCGGTGAGGATGTGGAGCTGGTTCAGCAGTCGTTGGTTTTCCCGTATCATGTATTCGTTTCCTTTGCAGCAGATAAATAGAGCGCCATCACCTGGGGGCAGCACGGTGTCCAGCCGGTAACGCTGCACCTGCGCCTTGCCGGCGCGGCCCATTTGGGCGCGGAGGGCGCTGTCCTCCGTCAAGCGGAGGATGGCGGCGGCGAAGCGCCGCCGCGTCATCATGGGGCAGAGTAGGCCGGTCTCGCCCGGCGTTATCAGGTCGGTGTGTCCCCTTTACATCGCTGGCCGCCACCGGCAATCCGGCGGCCATGGCCTCCATGATGTTGAAGGGCAGACCCTCGGAGCGGCTGGCGGACACGGCGATGTCCGACGCGGCCAGCCAGCCGGGGGATGTCGGTGACAAAGCCGGGAAAAGCACCCGGTGGGTAAGCCCCGTATCGCGGGCCTGGGCCTTTACATCCTCCAGCAGCGCCCCGTCCGGGGAGCAGGAGCTTCACGTTGGCGGGCAGGAACTCCGGCATGGCGCGAAGGAGCATGGCCTGGTTCTTGCGCCCGGAGAACTCCGCCGGGCAGATGAGGGCGATGTCGCCGTCCTTGAGGCCCAGCTTTCTGCCGCATGGCGGCCCGCGTATCCGGCGAGGCCGCGAAGCGGTCCAGCGCCACGCCCATGCCGGGGATGAACTCGATGCGGCGGGCGGCGCGGCCGCGCCCAGCGGTCGTCCCATGCGTTCATGGTCAGCAGCAGGTCGGTGGGGGGGGGCGGTGAGCTTTTCCGCCGCGGGGAGCAGCAGCTTTTTCGGCCCGGTGGTGCGGTCGTCGAACAGGTAGCCGTGCATGACGTTGACGATGGGGCGGGCGGTGCTTCATGCCCCGGACGGCCCAGCGGGTGAAGAACGAGGCCAGGGAGGTGTGGGTGGTGACCAGGTCGTAGCTTTCCCGCGCCATCATGGCGCGGAGCATACGGGCGGCCCGGAAATTGCCGGGGTCGGTCATGCTCTTGGCCAGGGGCAGCTCATACACTGCGTCGGCGTAGGGGATGTCCCGCATCGCGCCGCCGCAGGCCACCTCCACCTGCCAGCCCAGCTCGCGGAAGCGGCGGAGGTAGGGCAGGTGGAAGCTGACGATGTGGGAGAAAGGTGGACGCGGTATAGAGAACGGACGGCATAAGCGGGCCTCCTAAGTATTTCTTCGTTTATTATAGCAACGAGTTTCGGCAAAAAGCAACCGTTTTCCTTTGGCGGCGCAGGGAAAGACGGCAGACAGGTTTTTGCGCGGGTCTGCGTCTTGAGGAGCGCGGATTCCCAACGGCGCTGTGCGCCTCGGAATGACAGGATGGAGGAGGCGGGCAGGAAAGGCGGCAGACACGCTTTCGTGTCTGCCGCCGGGGGTCACTGCTTGTTGAGGTATGCCTGCACGTCCTCGGGCAGGGTGATCGTGCCCAGGTTGGCGTCGTTCCAGTGGCTGAGGCGCTGGGTCAGGGCCGCCACGCCCTGGCGGAAGCCGTCCGAGCCGTCGTCGTTGTCCATGGCGGTGCGGAAGCTGTTCTCCCACGTCTCCGGGTCGGAGGGGGTGTAGTCCACGTACTGCTCCAGCATGGCAAAGCCCTGGGCGGTGTCCTTCCAGGTTGAAGTAGCAGCGGGCCAGATAGCGGGGCACGGAGTTGGAGTGCAGGGCTGCCAGGTCGGTCAGGTAGCGCTCCATGGTGTCGCGCATGCTGTCGGGCAGGTCGTCCTCCGCCGAGGCGGAGACCACGTAGGACAGCTTGTAGTCCGCCCACTCGTAGGGGTCCAGGTCGGCGGCCTGGGCGATGGCGTCGTAGTCGCGCTGGGAGGCGATGACGGCGGCGCGCATATTCATGCACAGCAGCACGCCGAACACGGCCAGACACAGGGCGGAGGCCCACCAGCAGGCGGCGGGGCTTTTTCAGCCAGCCTGGGCACGGGCACGAGCTGGCCGCAGGTCAGGTTGATGACGGCGAACGCGCCGAAGCCGAAGGGCAGGAAGTAGCCGGCGGAGAAGTCCACCTCCACGGCGGGTGGATGAGGATGAACAGCAGCACCGCGCCCAGGGCGGCGGTCAGCGGGGTGAGGCTGGGCCTCGGGGCGGTGTCCTGACGGCGCAGACGGAGTATGGCCGCGGCGCTGGAGACCAGCAATCCCAGCCACAGGGCACAGCCCAGGATGCCGGTGTCCACCAGGGACTGGATGTAGTGGTTGTGGACGTATTTCGTCTCGTAGTGGTAGGTCTGGACGCTGTAGATACCGTTCTCAAAGCCGCCCATGCCCACGCCCACATGGGACTGCGCTGGAAGAGCTTCAAGCCGTCCTGACAGTAGACCAGGCGCTGCACTACGTTGCCCTCGGAGAAGAGGTTTTGGATACGCTCGGCGATGGCCTCGGGCAGCAGCTTGTAATTCAGCTTCAGTGCGCCGGAGGCCGCACCGCCGTAGGAGACGGCGGTGACGCGGACGGTGCTGTCGGCGGTGAAAACGAAGCGTGACGGAGCGGTTGTCCGCCGGGGCGGTAAAGGCCGCGCCGTCGGCAGGGCCGGTGTAGGCCGTCTGCTTGCGGTTCATGATGGCGTCCTCCTCCGTTTGGGTGAGGACGGTGACGGAGACGGGGCCGTCGGCGGTGACGGAGAGGGTATAGTCTACCCTCGGTGAGGTACGCGCCGCGGGTGATGGTCTCGCCGGGCTGGAGCGTGGCCGGGCCGGTCCAGCTCACCGCCAGCACCAGCAGGGCGGCGATGGCGGCCAGGGCGGCCAGGAGGATGATGTTGACGGTCTTCATGCGCGGGAGAGCTTGTCCGCCAGGGGCGGCCCACGTAGATGTCCAGCGCGCAGAGGGCAGCGGCGCACAGCAGCGTCACCAGCAGCGGCCAGGGGCGCAGCGTCCACTCGCCGAAGCGCGGTGGTAAAGCGTGAAGAAGGACGCCAGCAGCGTCAGGAGCAGCGTTTCCGCCATGAGGATAAAGGCCGTGGCGCGCTGCGGGCCGCGGGTGAGGAGCAGGTAGGCCAGAACGCCACCGCCACGGCGGCCATAGCGCCGCGGCTGACGGCCAGGATAAAGCGCGGTGCAGGTGATGAGCAGGCAGCTCAGGTGCAGGCAGCGCTCCTTTTTCGAGGCGGCGCTGGCGGCCAGGCCAAGGGACAGCAGCAGGGCGATGCCCGCCGCGCCGGCGAAAACGTTGGGGTTTTCAAAGATGGTCTTCAGGCGCTGGCCCTGAAGGGCCTCGTTGCCGAAGGCACGCCCAGAGCCTGGATCAGACCGCAGAGGCCGTTATACAGCCAGCGGTGGACACCATGTCGATGCTGAAAAGGCTGGCCAGCGCGCCGGAGACCTCCAGCACCACGGCGGCGCAGCGGCCCGTGTGCAGCGCGTCGCGCTGGGGCCACAGCCGGTGAGCAGCAGGGCCATGCAGGCGGCGGCGGCGACCTGAGGAACTCGTAGAGGGCGAATTTGCCGCTGGGGGCGTAGAGGGTGGAGATGCCGTCCAGCAGGACGTACAGTCCCAGCAGCAGGGCGGGCAGCGTCAGCCGCTTGGCCAGCGTGCCGCCGCGCACCACCACGCAGACGATGGCACTGAGGATCAGCAGCAGGGTGATGAGCTTGTTCTCCCCTGGAACATCATGCAGGTGAGGATGAGGTATACGCAGCCCAGCAGCGGTACGAGCCAGGGTGCTTCAGCTCCTGACGGCCACCGGTCTTTGCGGTTCGTTTTCTTTTGCCATGTTTTCTCCTTTTCCCCCGTAAAAAGTACCATCTAGTATAGTCTTTTTGCGGCGGTGCGTCAATCCCTTGGGAGAAAAAGGAGGGGCAGGCCCAGCAAAGCCGCGCTCCGGCCAGCAGGAGCAGCGGCTCGGCCTCGAACCGCGTCCAGTCCGGCGGCAGAGGCAGCTCCGCAGAACCGAGCGATGACCGTGCCGTGGAGGTCGGTCAAGCGGCGCTGGACGCACAGCACCGGCTGGGGCGTCAGGCTGGAGAGGGTCAGGCTGCTGCGCTTGTCCAGCCGCAGTCCACCGTTTGGCGGGCGGCAGGGAAGCGCAGGGGCTGCCGCAGGGCAGCAGCACCGTGCGGCACAGGGGCGGGCGGGGCAGCAGAGACAGATTCCGCGCCCCGGCTGCACACCAGCAGCGGCCAGGGGCGGGAGAGCAGGGCTGTCTCGTCCAGCATGGTCAGGGGCGGAGGGCAGGCAGCGCTCCCAGGCTGCGCCGCAGGGCGGAAGAAGCCGGCGTGATCCATGGTCGTTCACCTCGGGCGTAGTGTGCGCGGGAACAGGAAAGTTATGCCTGCGGGGTGGAGGACGCTGTCCGATGGTTTTTCTTTTTTTTCTTTTTCTTTTGCCTCCGGCGGATGCTTTCTTTCCTTGGCGAAAGAAAGTATCCAAAACGCCATTCAAGGGGAAGGGATTTCGATTTCCCTTCCCCTTGAAAACCCCCATCCTGAAACGACCAAGAGGGAGGGCCGCGGCCCTCCCTCTTTGAAACTCCCTCCTGGGGCAAGGCCGCGCCGGAGGGCGCGGCGGGGCGATGTGGGCATCGCCCCCTACGGACGAGCAACGAGGGTGCGTCCGTGTGACGGGCGGCGGGGTGAGGTCACCCGCCCGGTTTGCTCAGTCCTGGTTGATGTAGATGTCCTCGCATTTCAGCTGTGCGTCCGTCAGGCGCTTGGTGATGTTCATAAACAGCGGCCAGTCGCTGGTGGTCGGTTCGCTTTTTTTCCAGCAGGCACACCACGTCCTCCACCGCGCCCGCCATGGTGAGGTACATCTTTTTGTAGTCCGGCATATATTCACCCCCTTATTCCAATCGAACGCATAATGAACATATTATGCATTCATAATAGCCATTATAACGCGCTTTATGCTTATTATCAACCTATAATAGATTTGTTTTGAGGTGTTTTATGGCTATTAAGAGTTTATCCATCCGCATTGATACGGAGATGTTGGACAAGCTGCATGTGGTAGCGGACTATGAGGGCCGCTCCGCCAACAGCCAAATCAATATTCTCATTCGGGATTGCATCGCCGCCTATGAAAGGGCACATGGCGAGATCGAGCTGGGGAGAAAGTGAGCGTAAGGGCGGGGTTTTACCCCGCCCTTACGCTTTTCGTTCTTTTTCTTTTTGGCGACGGCGGGGCACTTTCTTTCCCGAAAAAGGGGTGTTCCGCGCCCCGGCGCGGGGAACGGATTCCCACGCCAGTGACATCAGTCACTGGCTCGGAATGACACCGCGGGGCGGTGTGCGGGGCGATGAGGGGGCATCGCCCCTCACGAAATAATACGGGGGAATTTCCGCTGGGCAAGCGGGGAAAAGTGTGCTATACTGTTTCTATTCCACGGGAGGGAGGGTGCGCTATGCCTTTTCGCGCCCATTTACATACGGTGAACCGGCATCGCCGGATGGTGCGGCACTACCCTGAAGCTGGGGCTGGTGTGGCAGGGACTGACCCACGATATGAGCAAATACAGCCCCACGGAGTTCTGGCGGGGCGTGAAGTACTACCAGGGCTGGCGCAGTCCCAACGACCAGGAGCGGCTGGAGAACGGGATGAGTTTGGCGGCTGCACCACAAGGGACGCAACCGGCATCACTTTGAGTACTGGATCGACTACTGCCGCCGGGAGGACGGGACGATCTACATCGGCGGGTGCAAGATGCCGAAAAAATACGTCGCCGAGATGTTCTGCGACCGTATCGCCGCCTGCCGGGTGTATCAGGGGGACGCGTACACCGACGCGTCGCCGTATGAGTATTACCAGCGGAGCAAGGATCTGCGGCGGACAGACGCCAGCCGGTTCATGCATCCGGAGACGGCGGCGCTGCTGGACCGGTGGGCTGCTGCTGAAGCGAGCAGGGCGAGGAGGCGGCTTCTGCGGTCATAATACGGCGGAGCTGGAGACAAAGGAATACTGATCGGATGAAAACCGCCCTCCTGCGATAGACAGGTGTTCGAACAGTTAATCCTCCGCATGGCTGGACCATCGGAGGATTTGTTTATGTTCAATCTTCAAACTTTGCTGGCGGCAAACGGTTTGTAAAAACCGTTTGCGGGACGGCAAGTCCACGGCATAGCTGGCCATCCAGATGTAGTTATCCCCCTCCAGCTGGCCTATGTGCATCCGATCCAGCAGGTAGTAGTATCTGGCATAGATGCCTGCCTTGTACCCGGCACCTCGCACCGTATCGCAGAACGCTCTGGCCACGCTGGTGCGCTGCGTCACGGACAAGTTGTTGGCCCGTCCGCCGGAGCCGTCATCCGGATCCCAAACATCCTCCAGATCGATGAAGATGGGCATATCCACCTGATAGCCCTGCACGTACTGCACGCACATACTGGCCTCTTCGATGGCCTCCTTCTCATTGACGGCCTGACTGAAGAAGTAAACGCCCACCTGCAAGCCTGCCGCACGGGCGCCCTCGATGTTCTTGCGGAAGGAGCTGTCCAGCACCAGACGTCCGGTGCCGTAGCCCCGGAAGCCCAGCCGCAGGATCACATAGGACACGCCGGAGGCCCTCACCTTCTGCCAGTCCACATTGGCCTGCCACTCGGACACATCGATGCCGATGCGGCCCATCAGCGCCCCGCCGGGGGTGAACCGGTAGGCGGTGCCGTCAATGACCTGCGTGCCGGTGACACGCTCACCGGCGGCGTTATAATAGTACTTCACGCCGTCCTCCGTCTGCCAGCCCCGCTTCACCGGTGTGGGCTCCGGCGTCGGCTCCGGGTCCGGATCGGGGTGGGCTTCGGGTCTGGGGTGGGTTCCGGCTCCGGGGTGGGTTCCGGCTCCGGATCCGGGGTGTCGATGGAGGGCGGCAGCTCCTCGCTGGAGCCGCTGCCGGCATCGTCCGGCTTCTTGTCGCCGTACTGTCCGTCCTCGGTGCGGGAGTCCACCTCGTCGGAGGAGACCACCTGATCCGACACGTCGATGACCTCTCGCTTCATGGGCTCCACCGTCACCACGGTGTCCTCCGGCATCAGAAAGCCCGCCAGCGTCCGCATGTGGGCCGTATAGTCCCCCTCCGGCATGGCCTCCGTGGTGATGACGCCGTCCAGATCCCAGTCCTTACAGACCGTTTTCTGCCCGTCGCCGTCTATCAGCTCCACCACGAACAGCGCTCCCCCCGCACCGGCTCCTCCGTGTCCGCTGCCAGGACCCGCAGCACCAGCTGCTCCTCCTGAGTCTGGCTCTCCAGATGCACCGGCACCAGCGCCGTGTCCGTACCGAAGCTCACCGGCTTGGCCTGTCCCCGGCTCTCCGCCGCAGCCACATACTGCGGAGCCTCCGCCAGTTGCCACAGGCCCAGCGCCGTGGCGGCCACCAGTACCGCCATCATGCCGCACAATATCCGTACATACTTTCCCATGGGTGCTTCTCCCTATCTGACCACCGCATATCCACCGGGACACCGACAAAATGCCGACCATGCCCCATTTTTCTCATGATAGCATCATCATATCCCATTTATTGCATTATGTCAACGGGGAAGTTCACCGCCTGTGGAAAAAATCAGCGCCGGAAGGCCACATGGTGTTCCCGTCCGGCGCACAATTTCGTTGCCAAAGCTCCACCACCAGCGGCACATGGCCGGTGTGGGGCAGGAATTTCTCCAGTACGTCCTCTGTCCGCAGCCGCAGGGAGCTGGTATTGCGGCAGGGATGGCAGCCGAACCACCGGCTTTCCGCCACCGCCCGATCCAGCACCAGCGTCACCCGATGCTCCGTGTCGTTCAGCAGTCCCAGCACCGACGCCGAGCCCGGCTGCACACCCAGCAGCTGCTCCAGATCCTCCGCCGTGGCAAAGCTCAGCCGGGAGGAGCCGATCTGCTTAGACAGCTCCTTGGTCACAAAAGGGCTTGTCCCCCGGCATGGCCAGCAGGTAAAAGGCCGACCGGTTCCGGGGCGTCAGCAGCAGATTCTTGCAGATGTCCGCCCCCAGCGCCTGAGAGATGACGGCGCAGTCCGCCATATCCTCCGCCGGATCGTGATCCACCCGGTCAAAGGGGATGCCCAGTTCCTCCAGCGCCGCATAGGTGCGGTCCTCCACCGGCGTCCGGCTCTCCGCCGGGGCGCCGTGGTAAACAGGCGATACGTTCATGCTCTCACGCCCTTTCCAGCAGCTTTTCCCCGGCCCGGAAAATGTCTCCGGCCCCCACCGTCAGGATCAGGTCGCCGGGCTGGGCCAAAGAGGCCAGCGTATCCGTCACCTTCTCCAGACTGGAGCAGTAGATGGCGCCGGGGATCTCCCGTGCCAGATCCTGCGAGGAGATGCCGATGTCGTTCTGCTCCCGTGCGGCGTAAATTTCCGCCAGCACCGTCACATCCGGCAGCTTCAGCTCCTCCACGAACTGGGAAAACAGCGCCTTGGTGCGAGAGTAGGTGTGGGGCTGGAAGGCACAGATGACCCGCTGATAGCCCATGGTGCGGGCGGTGGTCAGCAGAGCATGGAGCTCACCGGGATGGTGAGCGTAGTCGTCGTAGACCTCCGCCCCGTGATATGTCCCCTTGTGCTCAAAGCGGCGGCCCGCGCCGTGGAAGGTCTCCAGCCCACGGGATACCGCCTCGCCGGGCAGACCCAGCACATACGCTGCCGACGCCGCTGCCAGCGTGTTGAGGATGTTGTGCTTGCCGGGGATCTTCAGCTCCACATGGGCATAGACCTCCCCGTGGATCACCACATCGAACACCGGGCAGCCGTCGAAGAAGGACACGTTGTCCGCCACGCAGTCCGCCGTCCGATCCTGCACGGCGAAGGTGAACACCGGGTGCCGCAGTCCCTTCACAGAGTCCCGTGCGCAGGCGTCGTCGGCATTGGAGATGATATAGCCCCGCTGGGGTACCAGCGCCGCAAAGGCATGGAAGGAGTGCTCGATGTCCGCCAGATCCTTGAAGAAATCCAGATGGTCGGCGTGGACGTTCAGTATCACCGCCACGGTGGGGAAGAAGTTCAGGAAGGAGTTGCAGTATTCGCAGCTTTCCAGAATGATGGTGTCGCCCTTGCCCACCCGGTAGCCGGAGTGGAGCAGCGGCAGTGTGCCGCCGATCATCACCGTGGGGTCGGCCTGCGCCGCCATGAAGATATGGGTGGCCATGGAGGTGGTGGTGGTCTTGCCATGGGTGCCGGAAACACACAGGGCGTTGGGGTATTTCCGCATCAGCGCGCCCCAGGCCTGCGCCCGCTCGTAGACGGGAATGCCCCGGGCGATCGCGCCGGCGATCTCCGGGTTGCCGTCATGGACGGCGGCGGTGCATATCTCCCAGCGCCGGGCGCAGCGCCCCGTTGAGGGTCATGAGCCCCATGCCCACGGTACACAGCACCAGCGCCACCGCCAGCCGCCGATCCTCACTGCTTCCGCAGAAACAGCCACTCCAGCAGCGGCGTCACCACCACCGGCAGAGCGCAGATAAAGCCTGCGTTGGAGAGAGAGGTATACAGCACACCATAGGTGCAGCCGATGTACGTCAGCACCAGGCACAGCCCGATGGGGATGCTGGCAAGCAGCGTCCGCCGGGAGAGGCCCCGCAGCTTCCGGAAGAAGATGGCCCCCAGCACGAAAAAAACGCTGTCAAAAAGCGAAAGGCGTTCAGGGTCAGCGGTTGCAGCCCGTCAGGCACAGGTCCAGCAGGTAGTAGGACACTCCCCAGAATGCGGTGGCCAGTACCAGCAGCAGATCCGCTTTTACGCTGCCTGCTCATATCTCATCCCTCCCGTACAGCATATCGCTTACGGGACATTATATCACACCTTTTCCCCAGTGAAAAGCACTATTTCCATAGCTGCAGCCACCCGCTGTCATGGAGCTGCTTGACAAACAGCAGCGCCATGGGACACAGCACCATCCCAGCCACGCCGAAGGCGCAGAAGCCCACATACATGGCCGCCAGCGCCGCCAGCGGCGACAGGGCCACCTGCGCCGCCATGATCTTAGGCTCCAGCACGCCCGCACCAGCGAGATGACGCCGTACAGGGCCAGCAGCCCCAGCCCCTTGGGGGACGTTCCCGTCAGCAGGCACAGCACCCCCACGGCACCAGCACCGTCCCCGTGCCGAACACCGGCAGGGCGTCGATGACGGCGATCAGTGCCGCCAGCAGCAGGGCATAGCCCTGCCGCATCAGGAGAAGTCCCGCCAGCAGCTCACAGAAGGTGACCCCCAACAGAATGCACTGGGCCTTGCACCACTTTCCCAAGGTGGCCAGCAGATCCGCCTTGACGCCTCTGGCCTGCCGCAGCCTCTCCTCCGGCAGCTGCCGCCGGAGGAACGCCCGGATGCGGGGATAGCTTCCGGCGGTGAACAGCACCGCCAGCAGCGTGGTAGCGCAGAACAGCACCGCCTGCGGCAGCGCCGCCGCTGCCGCCGTCACCGCCCGCAGGCACCGCTGGCCCATGCTCTCCAGCAGCTCCGCCAGCTGAGCCGACAGTCCATCCAGCAGAGCCTCCAGCCAGCTTCGCAGTCCCTCCGGGCAGGCAGCGCACAGCTGCTGCGCCCTGCCCCCGTACCAACTCCGTCCACCGGGGCAGAGCCTCCAGATACCCCGGCAGCCGACCCGACAGCTCACAGACCTGCCGCAGCAGCACCATGGCCAGCAGCACCAGTCCCGCCGCCACCGTTCCCAGCACCACCAAGCTCAGCACCGTGGCCGTAAAGCCCCGCCGCAGGTGCAGCCTTCTCCGGCACAGTACCACCGCCGGCTCCAGCAGCGCCGCCAGCGCCAGTGCAATGAGGAACGGCAGCAGCCACACCAGCACATACCGCACCATCAGCCATATAAGCGCCAGCCAGACCGCCCCGTAGGCGCACCGGATGAGAAACGTCAGCTTCGGATCCCGCAAAACCGTCCCTCTTTCTTATAAAAACAGTTGTATTTTCTCCAAATACATGGTATGATGCAGAGGAGAGAAATCCCGCCCGTCCCCGGACCGGCAAAAAGGAGTGTAAGATCATGGCAAATGAAAAGTTTTACATCGTAGCGGCGGACGCCCTGCCGGAGGTATTCCTGCGGGTGGCGGAGGCCCGGCGGATGCTTCAGGTAGGCGAGGCCGACACCGTGGGCGAGGCCGCCTGCAAGGCCGGCATCAGCCGCAGCGCCTTCTATAAATATAAGGATGCGGTGCAGCCCTTCCAGAACATGAAGGCCGGGCGCATCATCACCTTCTATACTCTCTTGAAGGATACGCCGGGTGTACTGTCCAACATACTGTCTATTTTTGCCAATTCCGGGGCAAATATACTGACCATCAACCAGAGCATTCCCACAAACGGCTGCGCCGGTGTCACCGTCACCGCCGAGACCAGCGAGATGCACGAGTCGCTGGAGGAGATGATGACCGAGATCACCGCCGCCGAGGGCGTGCTGAAGTTTGAAATTCTGGCCGCATGACCCCTTCCATATCAAAGAACCGTCCCCTGTGCTGTCTTTGCACAGGGGACGGTTTTTTGCAGCGGATGGATCACTGCCGCTGCTTCGTCTCTCTACCGTAGGCCCGACGACTTTTCATCAGCAGAGCGGCCTGGAGGTAGGGACGGTACCCCTGCTCCGCACCCTCTGCAGGCCCGGCGGCTATGCGGCTCATTGAAAAAACTCCTTGGCAGCTAAATGCGACTTGATGGCTCGGTATAGCACAGCTTTCGGGAAATTTCAACAGCCCGCCGCCACAAAGAGGGAGAGGCAGCGCCTCTCCCTCTCAAGCCCCGCCCCATGCAGACCGCAGGAGGCGGACACTCTGTTTTCCTTATCCTATGTGCCCTCATGCCCGCTTCTTCTTGCGCTGCAGCTGCAGCCGGTCAGCGATCATGGCGATGAACTCCGAATTGGTCGGCTTGCCCTTGGCGGAATTCACCGTGTATCCAAAGTACTTTTTGCAGGGGTCTCCAGGTCGCCCCGATCCCATGCTACCTCAATGGCGTGGCGAATGGCCCGCTCCACCCGGCTGGGAGTGGTGGAAAAGCGCCGTGCCACCTCCGGGTACAGCACCTTGGTGACGGCGTTGATGACGTCCATGTCCTCCACCGCCAGCAAAATGGCCTCCCGCAGATACTGATAGCCCTTGATATGGGCCGGTACGCCGATCTCATGAATGATGGCCGTTACCATCCCCTCTAAAGCCGGGGCGTGGTAGGGCTCCTCTTGTTCCGGATGTACCGCCTGCCGCATCAGCTCCAGCAGAGACTCCTCGTTGACGGGCTTGGGCAAGAAGAAATACACGCCCAGTTCCACCGCCCGGCTCACGGCCTGCTGGCTGCAAAATGCGGATATGACGATCACCTTCCTTTCTCCCGGCTCCTCTGCCAGCTGGCGCAGGATGCCGAAGCCATCCAGCCCCGGCAGTACCACGTCCATCAGGATCAGTTCCGGTTTTGTGCGGCGCACCAGCTCCATGACCATCGGCCCGTCGCCGGTGGACGCCGCCACCTCAAATTCGCCGGTTTCCTCCAGCAGCTGCCTCAGCAAAATGCGAAACTCCTCATTCGCATCCGCCAGCAGCACTCTCGTTCTTTTTTCCATCGCATCAATCCTTTTCCACAGTTTGCTCCGCTGCCCCCAAATGTTCTCCAGCCATTCCCATTTGTCGTGCAACTTGTGTATAATTTATCATATTTATCTGATCGTTTCAAGATTATTGTGTCGAAAAATCCTCTCAAAAACGCATCTCATATCAAAAACCCGTTAAAGCCGATGAAAAATACAACAAAAATATCACCCGGCACTCTTTCAATGCCGGGCGATATTGTAACTCACGCTTCATTCAATTTTCGACAGTCTGTCAGATATCTCCCCTTACAGGAACCGATCCAGCTCCGCCTCCACGTTCTTCCGGTGCTTCACCTGCGGCACGGTGCAGCTGCCCGTGGGACATGACCAGCTCTACATGGCGCAGCGCCCGTAGGTCGGCCAGTGGATCCGCCGCCGTAACGATGAGGTCCGCCGCCTTTCCCGGCTCCAGCGCGCCGGTCTCCTGACCGATACCCGCCAGCTGGGCGCTGCGGCCGGTGGCGGTGTACAGAGCGAAGGCGTTGGACACCCCACATACTTGTGGAAGTAGTACAGCTCCCGCCAGAAGTCGTACTGGGTGATCCACGGGCAGCCGACGTCGTTGCCCAGCACCACCGGGATATCCTGTTCCAGCGCCGCCTTGGCCCATTCTATGATGCCCTCGAACACCACGTTGCCGTTGTACCGCTCCACCTCCGAAGCGTTGGAGACGGACCGGTCAAACAGCGCATAGGGCAGGGCCGGGGAGATGGTGGTACACAAAAACGCCCCCGCTCCCGGAACAGCCGCAGGATATCCGCATCGGGCTGGGCGCCGTGCTCAATGGAGTCCACGCCGTTTTCCAGCGCCACCCGCACGCCCTCCGGCGACTCCCATGGGCCGCCACGGTGTAGCCCATCTCATGAGCCCCTCGCACACCACCTTCACCATCTCCGGCGGCATCTTCAGCTCGCCCGGCACGCCCTTCTCCTTTGCGTCCAGCACACCGCCGGTGATCATCAGCTTCACCAGATCCACGCCCTGCTGCCGCCCCTTCTCCAGCTGCTCCAGTGCCTCGTCGATGGTATGGGCCGCCACTGCCACAACCCGGCCATGTGGCCGCCGGGGACGGAGATGCCCTCGTTGGCCGCCAGAATACGGGGACCCACCCTCCGTCCGGCCCGGATATCATCCCGCAGTCGGGTGTCGAAGTCCGCCAGACCGCCCAAGCCCGCCACCATGCCGTAGGCCACCTTCCGGGTCAGGCCCGTGGAGAGGATGGTCTTTACCAGCTTTTCGTTGTCCCGCTGCTTCTTCTGGGGCTTGCCGCTGCCCGCCAGATGGACGTGCATATTGATGAGTCCCGGCATCAGATAGCCGCCCTTCAGGTTCACCACCTCATAGCCCGTCAGATCCGTCCCCTCCGGTACGTGTCCGTAATGCGGTCGCCGTCGGTCCGCAGCACCAGTCCCTCACGGGGCTGCATCCCCGTGTGCCGTCCAGCAGCTTGCCACCACAAAATGCGTATTTCATCGCTCTCCCCGTCCTTTTCTCTTTCTATCGAGTGTTTTCTGTCCGCTACGCCTTAGCTTCTGTGGATCCTTTACGGTACAATATAAGCCCCACCGCCCGCCTGTCAATCGTTTTGCAGAGAAAAATCCCGCTAAACCCGGCGCAGGAGGCCCGGAGCCGATGCTCCAGGCCTCTTGCCTCACAGGGCGCTTATCCCGCCGTGGTCAGCATATTCTCCAGGAAGATACCGTATCCCTCCGCCGGGTTTGCCACCAGCACATGAGTCACGGCTCCCCACCAACCGTCCGTCCTGCAAAATGGGGCTGCCGCTCATCCCCTGCACGATGCCTCCAGTGGTCTCCAGCAGCTCCGGGTCCGTCACCCGCAGCAGCAGATCCCGGCCGTCCCGGCTCCGGGGTTCACCCGCAGGATCTCCACCTCATAGGCACGGGTATCGCTGCCGGAAATGGTACATAATATAGACGCCTCCCCGGCGTGTACCTCCTCCGGCTCTGCCACCGATACCGCCTCGCCGGAGATAAAACCCGCATCCTCCACCGTGCCAAAGATGCCCTCGTTGCTGTTGACCGTCACCGTGCCTACATCCCGCTGCACGGTAAAGTCCCCCTTCAGCTCGCCGGGGTCGCCCCGCTGGCCCTTCTTCACCGCCTTCACCATAGTCTCCATAATAGAGCCGCTGGCCAGCGGCATCAGCTCCGCCGTGTCCACATCCGTGATACCGTGGCCCAGAGCGCCGTAACTGCCGGTGGCGGGGTCATAGTAGGTCAGCCGGATCCACGCACCCAACCGGATGCCGCCGTCCTCGCAAACCACTGGACTGGCCGTCACCTCCAGCGTTTTCCCGTCCCGCTGCACCGTCAGCTCCGCCGCCGTTTCGCCGTTTTCCGCCAGCATGGCCTGTAAATGCTCTGTGGAGCGGATCTTCTCACCATTGAAGGTCAGCAGGATATCTCCTTCTTTCAGGCCGCACTCCTTTTGGCCGGGGAGCGAGTCTCCTCCGTTCCCTGCACCGGCGACACGGATACCACCAGTACACCGTCGGCAAACAGCTTGATGCCCACGGCCTTGCCCACGGGGATCAACTGCCGCTCCTCATCGGCCCACGTCCGCTGCCATCCCAGCGACAGGGCCAGCACCATCGCCAGCAGTACGGCAGCGCGCCCCGCCGCACGCCTCGCCTTGCTTGCGTTTCATGCATCGGATCACCTCTTATTTTTGTTTTCGTCGCCGGCGACACCATTACTTGCGCCGCAGCCGCCGGTTTCATCGGCGTTAAATTCCGCCAGACATGGCAATCGTCCCGCACGACTGTCACGCCGCCGCTTTTGCGCCGCAGGAAAAATTTTCCGCAGTGAAGCGCCAGCTTTTTAGGACACCTCCCCCGTTTTTTCTCCGTTGCAGCCCCGCCCGCTCCTATGTTATGGTAGAGGGGAAAGGACGTGAAGCCATGAAAGGAACCACCCGCCTGCTGGCCCTGTGCGGCGTACTGACCGCCTTGGGCGTGGTGCTGCTGTGTCTGGGGGCATCGTCCCTTTGCCCTGTATATCTGCCCCATTCTGGCCTCCATCGCCCTGCTGCCGGTGCGCTCCCGCCCACGGTACGCATGGTGCTGCTATGGGGCCATCGCCCTGCTGGGTCTGCTGCTGTGCCCGGATAAGGAGGTATCGCTGCTGTTCTGCTTCACCGGCTACTATCCGCTGCTGAAGCCCCGACTGGACGCCCTCCGCAGCCGCCTTCTCTCCCTGACGCTGAAGCTTCTGTGGGCCGCCGTCTCCATGGCGGCACTGTACGCCCTGATCCTCTATGTATTCTGCCTGCCCGCCGTGGTGGAAGAATTTGCAGCCACCGGCCGCTGGCTGCTGGCCGCCACCATCGCCATGGGCGTCGCCCTGTTCTTCGTCTATGATGTGCTGCTGGGCCGTCTCATGGCCCGCTGGCCCGCCAAGGTCTGAGGGGCAGCGCCGTCTCTTGTAACCTTTTCGCCCGCCGCCGGGCCTCTTTTTTCACAGAATATGGGAGTCAACGGTCGTTTCCGCCGTAGGCTCCCCTTTGCTTTTCCCGACACTTCCCCAGCGATATGTCCCATTTCCGTCACAGTGCCTTGTGCATCCTGCCCAAAATTTCCGTGCGTTTTTTACCATTCTGAAAATTTTGTTATCACTCTGTAATTTTGTGTAGCTTTTTTGATAGAGTTGTGGTATGATATCTCTCGTAGGTTTCCAAAACCAACGCAGAAAGGATGGCAAAAGCATATGTCCAGAAAATTTGCCTGTCTCTATCTGGCCGTTGCGCTGCTGGTGTCCAGCATCTGGATCGCCAGCGCCGATGAACGTGATACCGTACAACAGGAGGTGCAGTACAGCGCCGCTGTGGAGGCGCTGGATGCCGCCGGGCTCACCAGCCGCTCCAGCAATGTTCTGCCCAGCGGCGAGGGTCTGGCTCTGGCGCTGGAGCTGGGGCCTGCCGGAGGAGGAGACCATCTCCCTCTCCCAGCTGCCCACCGAGGCCCTCAAGACCAGTCAGGCCCAGGAGGATGCCGCCCGCCGCAAGCAGGCGGACACCGCCGCAGCCGCCGCTGACGCCGCCGCCAAGGAGGCCGCCCGTCAGAACCTGCTAAGCGAGTACGACGGCGTGCAGCTCACCGAGGCCGTTCGGCTTCGCAGTGCCGCCGATAACGACACCGCCACCTCCCTCACCATCGACAGCGGCAAGGTGGCCCGCCTCAACGACTATCAGGACGGCTGGTACCAGGTAACCTTCGGCCAGTCCACCGGCTACATCCCCGCCGAGTATGCCCAGCCAGTCCACTATGCCGACTATGAGGGTACTTCTGCCACCAACACCGTGCGGGAGGAGCTCATCGCCTACGCCTACACCTATCTGGGTACGCCCTATGTCTACGGCGGCTCCAGCTACTCCGGTACCGACTGCTCCGGCTTCACCATGGCTGTGTTCGCCAAGTTCGGCTACTCCCTGTCCCACGGGGCCAGCGACCAGTATTACACCGCCACCTCCGTCTCCTCCGAGGAGCGGCAGGCCGGTGATCTGGTGTTTTTCGATACCTTCGGCGGCATCAGCCACGTGGGTATCTATTTGGGCGGCGGTCAGTTCATCCACGCCAGCTCCTCCGGCGGTGTGAAGGTCAACTCCCTTTACGAAAGCTACTACGCTGCCTGCTATCTGGGGGCCGGACGCATCCTCCCCTGAAGCGTCACATAGAGACATCCTAAGAGAGCCGCCTGCGGGCGGCTCTCTTACTTTTTCTTTCGCCTCCGTATATTCGTATTTTTATTCATTTTCGCTGCATTTCCTTTGTGCAATTTGCTTCTTTCTTCCGCAATATTCAGTCCAGAAGCGAGCAGTTTGCATGATTCTCTCGTTTTTGTTGTAATTTTATTCATTTTGCACTTGACTTTTATTCATCTCCGTTGTATCATAACCACATCCTCCGGAACACCCGGAGCCTTCCATCCACAAGGCCGCCTGCACAGGCGGCACAACGAATACAAAGTGAGGTATGAGAGATGAAAAAGTATTGGCCCTTCTGATGGCCGCCGCCATGATCCTGTCTCTGGCCGCCTGCGGCAACAAGAACCCCGACAGCAACGACGATAGCAACGACGATAGCAACGACGATAGCAACGACAAGAAAACCGCCCTGATCCTGGGGACCAGTGCCGACTACGCCCCCTTCGAATTCATGTATCCCGATGACAAGGGTGAACTGACCTACGCCGGCATCGACGTGTCCGTGGCTCAGTACATTGCCGACGACATGGGTCTTTCCCTTCAGGTGGAGAACATGGCCTTCGAGTACCTGCTGACCTCTCTGGGCAAGGGCGACTTCGACATGGTGCTGGCCGCCATGGAGGCCACCCCGACCGTCTGGAGAACGCCGACTTCTCCGACCCCTACTATAACGATATCCCCCCGGCCATTCTGGTGAAGGCTGACAAGGCCGACCAGTTCAAGACGCTGGCCGATTTCGCCGGCAAGTCCGTGGGCGCTCAGGCTGCCACCACCAAGCTGGATATCATCGCCGGCTCCATGCCCGGTGCCAACGCCGTGTCTCTCCAGTCTGTGCTGGATCTGATCAATGACCTGACCTACGACAAGGTGGATGCCATCGTGGTGGACGGCGGCGTGGCCCAGCAGTATGCCGAATCCAACCCCCGATCTGGTCATCGCCGGTGCCTCCAGCGAGCTGGGTGAGGCCTCCGCCTACTGCGTGGCCGTGGCCAAGGGTGATCCTAAGGGGCTGCTGCCCGGCATCAACGCCGCCATCGCCAAGCTTAACAGTGAGAACAAGCTTCAGAGCTTCATCGATGCCGCCAACGATCTGGCCACCAAGGCCGTGGAATCCAACTGATCCGAAACCGCACCCTCCCCGCTGCGCCCAGTGCTCCGCACTGGGCGCAGCGCCGGGTATTCTTCCATCTGAAAGGAGATGACGCCCATGTGGTGGAGCGACCTGTTCACCGACATGAATCCCACCGATTTCTTCAACTTTTCCTTCCTGCCCAAATACGGCACCGCCTTCGTCCGTGGCATCGAATATACCCTGCTGCTGGCCGTGGTGTCCGTGCTGCTGGCCATTCTCCCGGCATTGGGGCTGGCCCTTATGCGCCTGAGCCGGAAAAAGCCGGTGCGCTGGCTCTCCGGGGCCTACATCGCCGTGTTCCGCTCCACCCCCATGCTGGTGCAGCTGTCCATCATCTACTACGGCCTGTTCTACGCCATCTCCCTGCCCCGGCTGACCCTCTTCGGCTTCGTGGATATCAGCCGCTTCATCCCCGGCGTGGTGGCGCTGGCCCTGAATAGTTCTGCCTATGTGGCGGAAATTTTCCGTGCCGGTATTCTGGCCGTGGATAAGGGACAGGCGGAGGCCGCCCGCTCGCTGGGTCTCTCCCAATGGCAGAGTATGCGTCTGGTGGTGCTGCCGCAGGCGGTGAAGAACGTCCTGCCTGCGCTGGCCAACGAGATGGTCACCATGGTGAAGGAGTCTTCCATTTGCTCTGTGCTGGGCATGGCGGAGATGATGTTCGCCGCCAAGACCATTGCTGGTTCCACCGGTATTTCCCTGGCACCCTATACGATGGCGGCGCTGGTGTATTTCTGCATCAACTACCCGGCCTCCAAGGCAATCGAGGCCATCGAAAGGAGAATGCGTCGTGGCGACAAGCAATAACGCACTCATCTCCGTCCGGCAGCTGACCAAGGAGTTTCGTCGTGGCGTGGTGGCGCTGGATCACTGCGATCTGGAAGTCTACCGGGGCGAGGTGGTGGCCATCATCGGCCCCTCCGGCTCCGGCAAATCTACCCTCCTGCGTTCCCTGAACCTGCTGGAGCAGCCCACCTCCGGCGCCATCTATTTTGACGGTGTGGATCTGGCGGACAAGTCCGTGGATATCAACCTCCACCGCCAGAAGATGGGCATGGTGTTCCAGCACTTCAATCTCTTTCCCCATAAGACCGTGCTGCAAAACATCACCATGGCCCCGGTGGCCCTGAAAAAGAAAACGCCGCAGGAGGCCCGGCAGCAGGCCATGACCCTCTTGGAGCGCATCGGTCTGGCGGATAAGGCCGATGAATACCCCAATATGCTCTCCGGCGGACAGAAGCAGCGCATCGCCATCGTCCGCTCCTTGGCCATGGAGCCAGAGGTGCTGCTGTTTGACGAGCCCACCTCTGCGCTGGACCCGGAGATGGTGGGTGAGGTGCTGGACCTCATGCGCTCACTGGCCGCCGACGGCATGACCATGGTGGTGGTGACCCACGAGATGGGCTTCGCCCGTGAGGTGGCCAGCCGGGTGGTGTTCATGGCCGACGGCCGGAAATTTTGGAGGAGGGCGCCCCCGCCGACCTCTTTGACCATCCCCAGGATCCCCCGCCTGAAGGATTTTCTCAGCAAGGTGCTGTGACGTGCAAACGCCCGCTCCTCTGGTTTGCCAGAGCAGCGGGCGTTTGTCTGGTTCGCCCCTTTGCGGAAATTCACTTGTATTCCATTGCCTTTTTATATCCGACAGGCGGCTTTCTTTTTTGTCTCCCACGGGTAACCTTCTGCCGGTAGTGGCTATTACGATTTATGCCTCCGACAGCCCACTTTTCCCAGTAGCCGGAAAAGTGGGCAAAAGAGCCGCCAGAAACCAATGGTTTCTGGACTTCCTTTACACGCAAGAGCCTCGTTTGTTATCAGCCGTAAAGGGAATCGACTTAGCAACAGACCCGCTGCCGCTCCCGCTCTGGCGAAGAGGCGTGTGGGTCTACCGCCGAGAGCGGATTCCACGGTAGAACAGCAGACTCCCTCAACTTTTCAATGCAGCGGCAGCGATAGTAGAAATACGTCAATTCTCTGCTTCGGCAAATTTTAGGATGAAACTCTTGTACACCAAAAAGGAAGTCTTGAAACCTTAGGTTTCAAGTGGCGTTCTTTCGTGCCTTTCTTTCGCTATTGAAGGAAAGGCACGAAAGAACGCCACCGCCAAAGGCAGAACGCATCCCCAACACGTCAAAAGGCCCGTTTCCCTCACGGGAAACGGGCCTTGCAGCACTTTCTATTCAACTCTTGGTATGGATCTCCTCCCGGCACTTGGGGCAGGTAATGACGATCCGCCCCGCCACGGGGGACCCGGCATACCGTCCGGCACTTGGGGCAGGCAATGTACTTATGCTCCCGGTCCCGCATCCGGGTCCGGGTCAGGCCGAAGGCATTCTTCACCGGCCAGCACACCCTGCTCATGAACCACGCATTCTCCGCCCGACGCTTGGCCAGATTCCGGGAGAACATCCGCCACAGCGCCCACAGCACCATGGCCGTAGACAGGGTGGACAGGATCAGATACGGCACCTGATACCCCTTGATGAACAGACACACCACGTCGATGACAATGGCCGTCCAGATGGTGACCAGTCCCAGCCGATCTCCGCCGTTGCGGCCGTACATGAACCGGGCCATAGCGTTGCCGACCCGTTGGAAGAAACTCATACGCTTGCCTCTTTCCTCTGAAGAGATAACGTCCTCAGAAATTGACGATGCTATTCTAGCCGAAAAGTGAGGAAAGGTAAAGCCCTCTTGTGCAGAATTTACAGATTGGTCATGATTGCCCCGCCTTTCTTCCGCATTTCTCCGGGACAATCCGTTTTCTGCGTTGCAATCAATGACGGAAATTGATATAATGATAGAATATGAGCTATGCACAACGGGGGGGCCGGCAGAACGCTCCGCCGACCCCCTATCTGAAAAGCGGCAGCCGGACGCTGTGGGTGCGGCTGCGGCGGGGGCGTCCTCCCGCCCGGCCCTGCGCCGCTTATGGTATCCTATGCCGCAGCGGAGCCAGCGGTTCCGCAGAAAGGACAGTCATCATGATCAAGATCGCCCCCTCCATTCTTTCCGCCGACTTTGCCAATCTCGGCCGGGACATCCAGCGCATCAACTCCGCCGATTATGTCCATGTGGACGTGATGGACGGCCTGTTCGTCCCCAATATCTCCATCGGCATCCCGGTGGTGAAGTCCATCCGCCCGGTGACGGATCTGCCGCTGGACGTCCACCTGATGATCGACCGTCCCGTGCGGTATGTGGAGCAGTTCTGCGATGCAGGCGGCGACCTCATCACCTGCCATGTGGAGGCGGACACGGAGGAGAATATTCACTCCGCTATCGTCAAAATTCACGCCAAGGGCAAGAAGGCCGGCGTGGTCGTCAAACCCAAGACCCCGGCCAGCGCCGTCCTGCCCTTTATCAACAAGGTGGAGCTGATCCTGGTCATGACCGTGGAGCCGGGCTTCGGCGGTCAGAAGTTTATGGCCGATATGATGCCCAAGGTCCAAGCCATCCGCGGTTATATCGATGCCATGAACCCTGCCTGTGAACTGGAGGTAGACGGCGGCGTGGATGGCGACACCTGCAAGCTCTGCATCGCCTCCGGCGCCAACGTGCTGGTGGCCGGCTCCTCCGTCTATAAGGCAGAGGACATCCCCGCCCGCATCCGGGAGCTGCGTGGCTGATCCTCTGCATTTACGCAATATCTTCACTGAAAAGGACATTATATTATGGAATATTTCCCTGCGCCCCTTGAAAAACTGGTGGAGCAGTTCGCCCGCCTGCCGGGCATCGGCGGCAAATCCGCCCAGCGTCTGGCCTTCTACGTGCTGAATCTGCCCATGGAGCAGGCGCAGGAATTTGCCAACGCCATCGTGGAGGCCAAGCAGAAGGTGACCCTCTGTCCCATCTGCCGCAACCTCACCGCCGGCGGTCCCTGCCCCATCTGTGCCAACCCCAAGCGGGACGAAAGTCTGCTGTGCGTGGTGGCGGATCCACGGGACGTTATCGCCATGGAGCGGGCCAGAGAGTTCCATGGCCGCTACCACGTCCTCCATGGCGTTCTGTCCCCCATGAACCATGTGGGTCCCGACGACCTGCACATCAAGTCGCTGCTGGACCGTGTGGCCCAGGGCGGCATCCACGAGGTCATCATGGCCACCAACCCGGACACGGAGGGCGAGGCCACGGCGCTGTACATCGCCCGGCTGCTGAAGCCCTTCGGCGTGAAGGTCACGCGGCTGGCCTACGGCATCCCCGTGGGCGGCCATCTGGAATTTGCCGACGACGCCACTCTCATGCGTGCGCTGGAAGGGCGGCGGGAGCTATGAAACGACTGCTCTGCCTTCTGCTGGCCCTATGCATGGTGCTGTCCCTCACCGCCTGCCGCGGAGAGCAGCCGGAGTCCGTCCAGCTTTTCGCCATGGACACGGTGATGGACCTCACCGCCTACGGTGAAAACGCAGCAGCCGCCCTGACGGATGCCAGCCGGGAGATCAACCGTCTGGAGCGACTCCTGTCCCGCACCATCGACACCAGCGAGATTTCTCAGATCAACGCCGGCGGCGCCGTTACCGTCTCCGAGGAAACGGCCTCCCTGCTGGCTCAGGCCCAGACCTATACCGCCGCCACCGACGGTGCCTTCGATATCACCATCGCCCCGCTGGTGGAGCTGTGGGGCATCACCTCCGACAGTCCCCCTACGTCCCCTCGCAGGAGGAGATCGACGCCCTGCTGCCGCTGGTGGGGCCGGAGCATCTGCACCTGTCAGGAGACACCGCCACACTGGACGACGGCTGCGCCATCGACCTGGGCGGCATCGCCAAGGGCTACGCCTCCGACCGGGTGGCTGCCCCTTCGCCCGGCACGGCATTACCTCCGGCACCATCAGCCTCGGCGGCAATGTCTACGTCTGCGGCTCCAAGCCCAACGGACAGCCGTGGGTGGTGGCCATTCAGGACCCCCGCTCCGACGGCTACGCCGTCACCGTGGCCCTGACGGATCCTTCGCCGTCACCTCCGGCGGCTACCAGCGCTATTTCACCGCGCCGGACGGCACGGTGTACCAGCATATTCTCGATCCTAAGACCGGCTATCCCGTGGAGAGTGACCTGCTGTCCGTCTCCATCCTCTGTGACAACGGCACCATGGCCGACGCCTACTCCACTGCCCTCTATGTGATGGGCGGTGCCGGGGCGCCAGGCCTTCTGGCGCACCCACGGCGGTTTCGAGATGATCCTGATCACCACCGCCGGACAGGTGCTGTACACCCGGTCTTTCGAAAAAATCAACCCACGGAGGGCAGCGGCTATGAATACGTATCCATCCACCCCTAAGCTCCGCCCCACCCTCTGGGACGGTGCAGTGGCAGCGCTGGTGGCGGCTCTGGCCATCGTCACGGCTCTGTGCTTCTAGCCGCCGCACCGGCGCCCCCAAACCGTCACCATCACCCACCGGGGCGCCTTTGATCCAGACCATCCGCCTCACCGGCCTGACGGGAACAAAACCGTCACCATCGACGGCGACTATCATCTGGAAATTCAGGTGGACAGCGGCGGTGTCTGCGTTACCCGCAGCGACTGTCCGGGGCAGGACTGCGTTCACACCGCCGCATCACCCGCTCCGGCCAGAGCATCGTCTGCCTGCCGGGCAGGTGGTCATCCAGCTCACCGGCGGACATCGGACGCCGATGTGGTGTTGGGATAGGGGCGGCGCATGAAACATATCTCCACCCGACAGCTGGCTCTGTGCGCCGTGTTAGCGGCGCTGGCGCTGGGGCTGAGCACGCTGGAAAACCTCTTTCCCGTGACGCTGCTGATCCCCTGCCCGGCGTGAAGCTGGGCCTTGCCAACATCGTCACCGTGTTCGCCCTGTACCAGCTGGGCGCAGGCGCGGCGCTGGCCATCCTCACGGCCCGGTGCCTGCTGGGCGGTCTCTTCGCCGGAAACGCCTCCGCCATGCTCTTTTCCCTGCTGGGGGGCCTCGCCGCCATGCTGGTGATGATCCTCCTGCGCCGCCTGAGATGCCTGTCTATCTACGGGGTCTCCATCGGCGGCGCCGCCGGCCACAATCTGGGCCAAATGGCGGCTGCCCTCATCACGCTGGGCAACACCGCCGTACTGGGCTACCTTCCCTTCCTGCTGGGCATCTCCCTGCTGACGGGAACCCTCACGGGCTTCGTCTCCTCTCTGCTGTTCCGGGCCATGGCCCATATCAAACTCTCGACAAAGGGTAATCGACAATGGATAAAAAGACGAGATCATCCTCCAGCAGCTGGAGGTCATCCGCACCATGACGGAGCGCAACCTCCGCAGCATGGGCGACGATTTTTGGGGCACTCCCTTCGAGGGTGTCCTGTCCCCCAAGTCCCCCTCCGCCCCGCCCTCCGGCGGGAAGCCTGTGGACAGCGCCGACGGCAAGATGCCTGCCCAGCCGTCCGATGGCAAGACCGCCGGCGGTCAGCCTGCCGCCAAGGCTGAGAAAACGGAGGTGGTGGAGCCCCTGCCCAAGGAGGACATGAAGGCCCTGCAGGCGGAGCTGGACAGCTACATCGGCCTTGCCACCGTCAAGGAGGAGGTCCACAACCTCATCAACATGGTGCAGGTCTACAAGCTGCGCCGGGAGCACGACCTGCCCACCACGGATATGTCGCTGCACATGGTGTTCACCGGCAACCCCGGCACGGGCAAGACCATGATGGCCCGGATGATGGCCCGGATCTACCGGAGTCTGGACATCCTCTCCAAGGGCCAGCTGGTAGAGGTGGACCGCAGCGGTCTGGTGGCCGGGTATGTGGGCCAAACCGCCATCAAGACCCAAAAGGTCATCGAAAAGGCCATGGGCGGCGTGCTGTTCATCGACGAGGCTTACGCCCTCAACGGCCGCAGCGAGAACGACTTCGGTCAGGAGGCTATTGACACCATCCTCAAGGCCATGGAGGATCACCGGGACGATCTGGTGGTGATCGTAGCGGGCTACACCGACCTGATGGATAAGTTCATCCACTCAACCCCGGTCTGGAGAGCCGCTTCAACCGCTTCCTGCTCTTCGAGGACTACACCTCCGATGAGATGCTGGATATCTTCAAGATGCAGTGCAAAAAGGGCTGCTATCAGTTGTCGGACGGCGTGGAGGAGCTGGTGCGGGACTACATCACCGAGGAAAACGGCGACCCAGAGACCTTCGGCAACGCCCGGGGTGTGCGCAATCTCTTCGAGCATATCCTGGTGGCCCAGAATAACCGCCTGGCCGCCATGGAGACCGTCACCAAAGAGGACCTGATGACCCTCACACAGGATGACGTCCTCCACGCCAGAGGGAAGCTGGACTGACAAAAATGCCGGAAAGCGTGAAAAACCTCTTGCATCCGGCTCCAAAAGAGCATATACTGTTAAGGTTGATGTAAAACTATACCCACGAAAAGAAAGGGGTTTTCCTTTGCAGAACGAAAAACTGAGAAACGTAGCCATCATCGCCCACGTGGACCACGGCAAGACCACGCTGGTGGACCAGATGCTCAAGCAGGGTGGCGTGTACCGGGAGAATCAGGAGACGGTGGAGCGTGTCATGGACTCCAACGATCTGGAGCGTGAGCGTGGCATCACCATTCTGGCCAAGAACACCGCCATCCAGTACGGCGACACCAAGATCAACATCGTGGATACGCCGGGCCATGCCGACTTCGGTGGTGAGGTAGAGCGGATCCTGAAACTGGTCAACGGCGTTATCCTGCTGGTGGACGCCGCTGAGGGGCCCATGCCCCAGACCCGCTTTGTGCTGAGCCGTGCGCTGGAGCTGGGCCACCGGGTCATCGTGGTGGTCAACAAGATCGACCGGCCCGACCAGCGCATCCACGAGGTGGTGGACGAGGTGCTGGAGCTGCTGCTGGATCTGGACGCCACGGAGGAGCAGTTGGATTCCCCCATGCTGTTCTGCTCTGCCCGCCAAGGCATCGCGTCCTATTCCCCCGACGTGCCCGGCACGGATCTCAAGCCGCTGTTCGACACCATCCTCAGCTACATCCCCGCCCCGGAGGCCGACGAGGACCAGCCCTTCCAGATGCTGGTGTCCTCCATCGACTACAACGAGTTCGTGGGCCGCATCGCCATCGGCCGCATCGAGCGTGGTGTGCTGAAGCAGAATCAGGAGATCGCCGTCTGCAACTATCACGACCCCGACGCCCCCGCCAAGAAGGCGAAGGCCGTCAGCATGTACGAGTTCGACGGACTGGGCAAGGTGCCCGTCACCGAGGCCACCGCCGGCAACATCATCGCCCTGTCCGGCATCCCCGATATCACCATCGGTGATACCATCTGCGCCACCTCCTGTGTGGAGCCTCTGCCCTTCGTGAAGATCTCCGCCCCCACCATGGAGATGACTTTCTCCGTCAACGACTCCCCCTTCGCCGGGCGGGAGGGCAAGTTCGTCACCTCCCGCCAGCTGCGGGAGCGGCTGTTCCGTGAGACCCTGAAGGATGTCTCCCTGCGGGTCACGGAGCTGGATGGCGCCACCGACGCCTTCAACGTGGCGGGCCGTGGCGAAATGAGTCTGTCCATCCTCATTGAGACCATGCGCCGGGAGGGCTACGAGTTCCAGGTCTCTCCCCCCGTGTGCTGTATGAGACCATCGACGGCAAGAAGTGCGAGCCCATCGAGCGCCTGGTAGTGGATGTGCCCAGCGAATCTGTGGGCGCGGTCATCGAAGATCGGCGCCCGGAAGGGCGACCTGCTGGAGATGACTCCCGTGGGCAGCCGCATGAAGCTGGAGTTTCTGATCCCCGCCCGCGGCCTGTTCGGTTACCGCAACGAGTTCCTGACGGATACCCGTGGCGAGGGCATCATGGCCTCCGTGTTCGACAGCTACGCCCCCTATAAGGGCGACCTGAACCGGCGCAACACCGGCTCTCTGGTGGCCTTTGAGACCGGCGAGTCCGTCAGCTACGGTCTGTTCAATGCGCAGGACCGTGGCGCCCTGTTCATCGGCCCCGGCGTAAAGGTCTACGAGGGCATGGTGGTGGGTGTCAGTCCCAAGCAGGAGGACATCACCGTCAACGTCTGCAAGAAGAAGCAGATGACCAATATGCGGGCCGCCGGCTCCGACGA
>VOFG01002753.1_pt1 | contig 38424 bp, 50 predicted proteins | sample 5384171 | NCBI WGS metagenome assembly VOFG01 (sample SAMN12384726, study PRJNA508395) | human gut metagenome | isolation source: healthy gut F | host: Homo sapiens
GCTTCGTCAGGACAATGAGAATATGATACTCATTTTGTGACAGCAGCAGAGGAGTATGTTTTTTCAGGCATTTGATGTCGGAGCATTTCATTATCTAGTTAAGCCATTTTCCGATGAAGTGAAAGGAGTTGTGACAAAGGCAGTCCATAACATAAAAAGAGTTCCAGACTTGAAAAAGACGAAAAGTATATTATGGTACAGACCGCCGGAAGTCATATAAAGATTTTTCTGCGTGATATTGTGTATGCCGAGGTGTATAACCGGAAAGTTATTATCCATACACGAAGTACGGATATTGAATACTATGGTAAATTACAGGAATTAAGTGATATGGCAGAACAGATTTTTCCGGACAATACAGAGCCTATCTTGTGCATTTTAAATATGTAGAAAAATATGATGCAACTTGTGTAACTATGAAAATGAACGTACTGATTGCAAACAGAATTATCCGAGTTTGTGAAGCAATATCTGAAGTATAACCAGAGGAAAGGAAATGAAGTCAGATGAGTTTAGTGGAAAGATGTTGGATGATCATACTGGGAAGTTTTCTGTTATTGCAATTTTGATTATTACAGGAATCTGTTTTAATTATGTCTGTGCTGTATCTGATACCGCAGCAGATTGGCAATTTTTCTGCATATATGCTGGGGGTTGTGGCTGCATTTCTTGTGATGTATGTACAGGACAGAAGAAACATCTATCAGAAAATATTTCTTGCAGTGACATTTTTTTCTATCCGTTGGCTTGCGGTTGCAATGGCAGACAGACTGGATGATTTTATCACAAAAGCTCTGGTTTTTGGGAATACGATTGCAGGAAGACAATGGCTGCAATATGGACTTTATGCTGGAACGAGAATTCTGGATATTGTGCTTTGTATCGTTTTCCTTGCAGTTGCAATCGGTCTGATCAATAAAGCATATGTATACAAAAATGATGAAATGAACGTTAAAGAGCTGGTAATGCTCATCATACCTTCTCTTGTGGGAGTTACAGGATATGGCATTCTGCAATATTATCTGAATATTTATGAAAAAGATACAGGAAAGAGCCTGACAGATACCTATGGATTTTATGGAGCTTTAAGCTTTGTGCATTATTTTATCTCTATCATAGCAATTCTTGTTATGACTACGATGTTTCAAAACAGGAAGGTGGCACAGGAAGAACAGACAGGGCAGGAGCTGGTATTAAATCAGGTCAGTGACATGAAAAAAGCATATCGGGGAAGTGGAAAAGCTGTATCAGGATATCCGCAGCCTGCGTCATGACATGGGAATCATATACAGATGCTGGAACATCTTGTGGCAGAGAATCATATGGATGATGCAGCAGAATATATGGAGCATTTGAAAAAAGAGTGGAATGAAATATCTCCTGAGATAAAAACGGGGAGTCCTGTCATTGATGTGATTCTGATGGAAAAGTTAAGAGAAGCAAAGGAAAAGCAGATTCGTTTTATATCAGATTTTCATTATCCGGGGGATACGAAATTAAATGCATTTGATTTAAGCGTGAAGAGAAATCATGTTGTACAGATTTTTAAGGAAACGGATTTCAGAATTTTAAGCTCGCCATGGGGCTCGGAGGCAAAACAAGGAGGATTAGAATGAGAATCAATGGATTTAGTGGGACAAATACGCAGACAGGAACAATGGGAATGACACAGGGAATGATTCTGTAAGTAAAAATATTCAGAATCAGATTGCAAATGCACAGCAGAAGCTACAGGATTTATCATCGAATGAAGAAATGTCATTAGAGGATAAGATGAAAAAGCGTCAGGAGATACAGCAGGAGATTAACAATCTCAATCAGCAGTTAAGACAGCACCAGATCGAGCAGAGAAAGGAACAGCAGAGTAAAAATTCGTCATCTATGGATGATATGGTGGCTGGAACAAGTAACACTTCAAAAAAGAAAGACACCGGATTGTCACAGGCAAGTATGCAGGCGATGATCTCCGCAGATTCTTCCATGAAACAGGCAAAGGTGCAGGGAAGTATGGCAACACAGATACAGGGACGTGCCAGTGTGCTTGAATCTGAAATCAAACAGGATGCCGGAAAAGGAAATACTGAGAAGAAGGAAGAAGAACTGGCAGAGCTGCAGGCAAAGGCACAGTCTGCGACAGCAGCACAGATGTCTACACTTGCAGATGCAAATAAATCAGTAGAAGAAGCTGCAAAAGCGGAGAACAGCAATACAGAAGACACTGCAACAAAGAACAATACTGATAAATCCGAGAAAACACAGGAATCTGCGGGGGCTGCGGCAGAGGAGACAGACAGCGTAAAGAATACGGATATCAAAGGGGAAACACAGGTGACAGTAGAAACACCGACTCTGGAAAATGCACAGAATGCAACACAGCAGGCAGTGTATACACCGATTGATATTCGTTTATAGTTGGTAAAGGAGAATGGTATTATGTCAGAGATTAAGAGTTTTAGTGATTACACAAGTAAATATAACAGCAATGTAGATTATTCCGCATTATTTGGAGGAACTTCCGACAGTTCATCCGTAGGAAACACCAATATGCTTTCTGATTATGCTGCGATTAAAAACGGAAGCTATGGAAAACTTATGAAAGCATATTATGCAAAGCAGGATGCAGAAAATTATCGGGGAAAGGCGATACTTCACAGAAGCTTACACTGATGAAAACAAGTGCGGATTCCCTGAAAAAATCAGCAGATGCACTAAACGATGCGTCACTCTGGGAAAAAAAGAAAATAAAAAAGAAGGATGAAAAGACCGGGGAAGAAACAGAGGTAGAGGATTATGACTGGGATGCAATTACCAAAAAAGTGAAATCTTTTATTGATGATTATAATGATGTTGTTAAGGAGGCAGGAGAATCCAATACAAAAGATGTCCTTAGAAATGCTTCATGGATGACAGGCATGACAGACAAAACCAGTCATTTACTTTCTAAAATAGGTATTACCATAGGAAAGGGTAACAAGCTGGAGCTGGATGAAGATGAATTGAAGAAAGCAGATATCAGTTCATTGAAAACGGTTTTTACAGGTTACAATTCCTTTGCAGGCAAAACAGCCCAGAAAGCAACTGGTATATCAAATGCTGCGAACCGCGCAAGTGCGACTTATACAAACAATGGTACATATTCTAAAAAGGATTCCTCTCTAACGTCAAGTAAGATAGATAAGGAAGTATAGGAATATTGTATGAGTGACTAATTTGAGCAAATGTATATCACTAATTAGTAAACATGAAAGTGAATAGGCGATTGCGAAATGTGAAAGGAGCGGATATGAAAATATTTCAAACACCTTCTTACGATAGGTTTTGTTTATTCGAAATGGAAAGAAAGAGTAAAGATTTCAGAGGTATGGATGACAATGTTGCTTATAAAAATAAGCAGATAGACAATGTAGAAATATCGAATGAAGGAAGGCGGGCATTGCGGGAAAAATTAAGAGAAGTAAAGCCAAAGGTTGAGGAACCGATAGGATATGAATTAACAATACAAGATACAAATGAGGTTGAATGGGAACATTATACTTCTATGAGAGAATATAGTGGACTGACGTTAAAAGACGGAAAATACAATCTAGAAGATGTGATGAAGTCTATGATGGATGCTTATGAAACGCGTTACAATTATATTGTGAAAGAACATGAGAATGGAGAACGTCGGATTTCTTATGATCTCACAGGAGAAAATTCATTAACACTTGATGAAGACTTGGCAGGTTTAGACAGGGCATATAATAAGCGATTAGCAAATCTGGCGGGATATATTGTATGTCAGCAGACAAATGACGGTTCTAAATTCTTTCAAACAACTAATGTGAAGAAGAATACAGCAGAACAAAAAGAATATATAGATACTGCGGTATCCATGATGGAGAAAGCACAAAAAAGATTTTTAGAAATGCGTGAAGAACCGAAATACACAGCAGGAATTGCAAAGAGTGTAATTGGGGATATTATGAGTAGCGATAAGAACTTTATGGAAACGACTCAGAGGTTATTTGCTAAAACAATATATCACAATGCTAAAAAAAATATTTTCTAGAGACATGAAAGGTTGTTTAATGTTGTAAGAGAATGTTGGCAGTTGTTATGAGACTTATATAAGGTAGGGGATAGTATGGTTACGGTAAATAATTATTACAACAACATACCAGTAGGCCAATATGATGGACTTACCGAGGAAGATCGTTTCGTACAAAAAGTTTTGCAGGAGCATTATGATAAAGTGTACAAAGAAAATTTGTCTCATTCTGATCCAATGGCATATATCGAATCAAAATATTGTGATGTGACCTCACCTAATTTTTGCTCATATATGACAGAAGATCAGCGTTCCATAGCTTACCGCAATGAGAAAAGAATGTTACAAACAGGGGGAAAATATTCGGCTGGATTTGCCCGGTATGATTATGCATTAAGAAATTACAAGGATGTATATACAGGAGCTTCAAGAAGTTGGTTATATACGCAATACTGACAAGGAAAAGCAATATGCAAGAAGTGTTGTAAATCAGCAAATTTCAAATCTGTTTTCAAAAAATGGAATATCATTATCAAAACAAGCAGATTTGACATTTTCTATTGATCCATATACATATCAATTAACTGGATAGAGACACATTATCGCAGATAGAAAATTGCTGAATGAAGGAGATAATGCAAAAAATATTTGGACGCATGCGTGGATTTGTATGCATGATTCAGACAATGAAATTGTTAATTCGCAAGCAAATAGGACAAAGGCGAACCAATATTCTTTATGGCATGAAGTGTATGAGACAACAGGGTATGATGCACGCAATGCGACATATAGAAATGGTACTTTTATTGCAGAGGATGGCACAGATTTACTTGCCTTGTTTAAGGCAAAGGCTAAAAATGGCGCAGGGTATGAACTTTATTCTAATAGATGGTTGGAATATGCTAAGAATGGCTGGAAAAAAGAAAATGATTTAGTATTGAAAATAGGATTTGACAGCAGTGGATTGTATGATATAGGGCAGGAAAGAGGGTATGGAGCAACGCAGAATATGTGGATGAAAGGTATTAGTCAAAGTATATTTGAAGCTAGCGTGTGATCAATATTATATTGATTCTGAGAGAAATCCAACAGGTGGCATAGTTGGAAGGACTCCGAATAATGAAAGGAGTTAATATGGCAGTTACAGGAATAGGAACTTATGCGTCATATACGAATAGTTATGGCAATACACAAAATGCTGGAAACAAAACGGGCAGGACATATAAGAATGCTCATGAATATAAGAACTATTTAACACAAAAATACGATTGTTTACGAAGCAGGGATTATTCTGTAAATATAAACAGTTCTCTTTTGTCAAAGGCTATGGGAGATGAAAAGACAAAACAATGGTTGGAGTACAATTTATCGCTAATACCAAAAACAATAGAACAGTCAAGAGCTTATGTGGCAGCAAGAGGAGCAAAGATACTGAGTTATAGTATTACTATAGATGGATATGATAGTATGAGTTCTGTAATGTGTACTCAAGATGAAGTTGATCCGGGAACAGAAAAAGCAAGGAAAGAACTTGAAGAAAGACTCGTGAAAAGGAAAGCAGAAAAGAAAGAGACAGAGGAAAGACTGGAAAAACAGCGTGCCGAAAAACAGGAGCAGGAAGAACGGCAATATAATCTGAAAATTGATGGAAAAGATGTAACTGACCTGACAGGAAAAATGGTGGAATTGCTAGGTACTTCAACTTCTATAGGAGTGATGGAAAATGGAGTTTCGACATTTGATGTGCTGGCATAGGAACTTTGATATGAAACCGTAAGGTGTGGAATAAAAAATCTGATGAGTCATTATGATAAGGATGGAGATTATATTAATCCTGTAAATGGATTGGCAGGACTTTTGGTGACAGATGACAACGAGAATTGAGAAGAAGGATCATATCAATTCCGGATAGCAGCAAAGAAGAAATGTATGAACTGAAAAAAAGAATTTCTGCGTGAAAATGGTGTATGCAATGGTGATACAACAAAACGAACAGATGTGTATAACAATTTGTATCGCAAAATGTCCAAAAAGGACAGGCTGGCTGCCGGGTACACCCTTGAAAAATATGAGAGAATTTACAGACAGGCTTTTTATGATGCCGCAAAAAAGGCTGATCCTAACTGGGAAATTGGTAAGCCAATCAAAGCTGGAGCACTTGATGATGTTACAAGAGAGACTGCAGAGACAGGAAAATCCCCTGCACAGGCAACACTTGATACTAAAATCTAAAGCGTATAAACTATTCTTTTTGAGAAACAAAGGTAATCAGCTATATTGAATTAACAGATGGTATAAAAGTAATGGAAGGCTCTCTTATGAAAATAGAAGCAATTTCATAAAATCTTACTTACACACTTGACAATATCCCTCTGAGGAAACAGATGAAAAAGATAATACAGAGAATCGGACTGCTGGCAGCGGCGGTGCTGCTGCTGTGGGGTTGGCAGGGGATGAATGCTAAGGCGGACGATTATACGGGAAACTGGACAGTTGATAGAACCGGATTAAAAAACTGTCATATAATGCTAAGTACTATGATAGATAGTAAAATGTATGATTGTTTTTCTATATACCCGGGAGATGACAGTTATAATGGAAAAGGATATTGGTTTTTGACAGCACCGAAAGTTGTATATTCTACGGATGATGTTAATGAAATAGAAGCAAGTGCAACCTATGACAGCGTTCAACAATGTTATTATTATCGGCTTCCAAATCATGGAACAGGTAAAATAGTTATGACAGGTGAAGCAGTCAATCTGGAATTTCATTCTAGCTTGTCGGAACCGGCACAGTTGGTTTCAAATGATGAGAAATCTTATTTTTTGTATGATTTAAAAATAAATTCATATTATGATTTTTCTAAAGTAAATGTTTCATTTAATTTCTATGATGGAGCGGGTTACCGTGCAGATGACATTTTTGATGCAAAAATCATAAATTATAGTGAAGATAACAGAACTGCAACAGTGAAGATTAGCTATAAAACAGAAAACTGTACCAAAGTGGCGGGATATAAGGTGTATGCAAAAGCAGTATATGATGATCCACAAGGGATGAACATAGGAAAACAGATATAATGTCGTTTAATGTTGGCACAGTTGATCGGACAATCTCCAGTCTGGACATGGTAGTCACCCCACCGGTAGCCGGACAGCCCTTACCTAAAAAATGGCAGATTAATACGGAAGGAATTACTGATGTTACGAAGAACAGTATTTTGTGGTTGAAAGAGGGAAATGAGAATGAGGCGGCAATCGGCAATGCTGAACCGAACACAACGTATTATGCAATTCTGACCTTGGTTGCAGAACGTGGCTATAAATTCAATCATGACAGCATCTGATTGTCACAAATCCACAAGTGGAGTATACGTCAATTGACTTAGCTGAGGGACGGTATCTGACATTGAAATATACCTTTACAACGGGAGAGATTACAAATACTACAGATAATACAGATACATCAGCTTCTGACAGTGGTACCGATGACAGCCAGGAAGATCCCTATAAGATCATCGAAGGCACCAAGGGTACCTGGAACGGCAGCACCACGGAAGGCCTGACCATCCGCGGCGATGGTGATTTTGCTAAATTCGCCGGTGTCCGTGTAGACGGCAACTGGATCCCCAGTGCCCACTACGAAGCAAAATCAGGTTCCACTATCGTGACCCTGAAGCCTTCCTACCTGGCATCCCTGTCAGAGGGTGAACATACTGTGGACACCATGTGGATCGATGATTCCGCCAGCACCACATTTACAGTAGCTGCAAACACCGCAGCTGCACAGCCGGAGCTGGACAGCGTGCCCAAGACCGGAGAAGGTGTGATGGGATGGATGCCCGAGGTACTGCTGTTTGCAGCTGCAGGTCTGGTGACATTCGGCGGACTTCTCTGCAGACGTAGTAAAATTCAACTTTAAAGGGAAAAACCACATAAAGATTGTGTAAAAAGTAGATATATTTTTAAATTGACGAGCACATGGCTGTTGGATATACTATAACTGTATCGCGTTTTAAACGACGTGATACGGAAAGCAGGATCCGACAGCCATGAGCAGTTTACAAAAGAAAGAAACATTATTAATCGTTGATGATTCAAAATTTCAAAGAGTAGTGATCAGACAGTCTCTCGGGGAGCATTTTAACTTCGCAGAGGCTGTTTCCGGTGAAGAATGTCTTACGATCATGGAGAAGGAAAGCGATGCCATTGATCTGGTGCTGCTGGATCTGGTCATGCCGGGGATCGACGGCTTTGAAGTACTGCGCCGCAGACAGAATATGGAGGGCTTCAAGGACACGCCGGTTATCGTTCTGACGAATACGGAATCGGTGTCTTCCCAGTCGGAAGCATTTGCACTGGGGGCGGATGAATTCATTATCAAACCGGTAGATACCCGGATAGCGCTTACCCGCATCAACAATACACTGGGGGTAAAACGCAGGTTACAGAATAGCAGAGATGAGCAGAAGGCCTGGAAGACAAAGTCGCAGATCGACGAGATGACCAGTCTGTTCAACAAGATGACAGTAGAGAAGCTGATCACGAAGACTCTGACAGAGCATGAGAATGGCCTGCATGCTCTTATGGTGATAGATATCGATAATTTCAAATCCGTAAATGATGTATACGGTCATACTATGGGAGACCATGTGATCAGCGTCATTGCAGGAGTCATTTCTTCACAGTTCCGCAGCACAGATTATGTGGGACGTATGGGTGGAGATGAGTTCGCAGTATTGATGGGAGACATTCCGTCCAAAGAGATCGCACTGATCAAGGCAGAGAATCTGGTCAACCTCGTAAAATATAAAGAGAACTTATCCATACCGGAAAATATATCCATCAGTGTGGGAATAGCATTTTCCGATCCAGAGGATCATTGCTACTATGATCTTTCGGCAAAAGCAGATCAGGCATTGTATGTATCCAAGAAGTCGGGAAAAGGACGCTACAGTGTATATGGCGAAGAAAACCATGAGCAGAGCAGAAAACAGCTGGCTATAGTGTGGTCCGGGTCCCGAAATGTCACCAGTATGATAGAATTTGCGTTGCCGGATTCCGTACAGCTGAAACAGGTGGATTCCGTGGAAATGATCAGAGAGTGTATGGAGGAAGCGGCGGAAGAGGGAATTCTGGCTCTTGTGGTGGATGTATCGGAAGAAGAGGATCGGGGACAGGCACGCTGGCAGGAACTTCGGAAAGTACAGACGGAACAGACATTTCCGACCATCGCAATCTGTAGGGAAGGCAATCTGAAACAGATGAAAAATGCCCTGAGACCGAAGTAATCCAGGATCTTTTGCTGGCTCCGCTGGAAGCAAATGCATTGAAGCGGCGTGTGAAGATCTGGATGCAAAATTGCAAGCTGCGATAAACTTTGTTATAATTGACTGGAGCATATCTTAGAATGTGCTTCAGTCTTTTTGGTATCTTTGCAATAGAAACAGAGGATGTAATACTATGGATTTGTTTGAATACATGAGAAGCACCAATATGGAAAAGGAAGCTCCACTGGCGGCCAGAATGCGTCCCAGAACCTTGGATGAGGTCGTGGGGCAGGAGCATATTATCGGCAAGGACAAGCTTCTGTATCGTGCCATCAAGGCGGACAAGATCAGCTCCATCATTTTCTATGGACCGCCCGGTACCGGCAAAACGACGCTGGCGAAAGTCATTGCCAATACTACCAGTGCTGAATTTCAACAGATTAATGCCACAGTGGCGGGCAAAAAGGATATGGAAGAAGTGGTGGCAAAGGCGAAGGAACTGCAGGGAATGTACAGGAAGCGTACAATTCTGTTCATTGACGAGATCCACCGTTTTAATAAAGGACAACAGGATTATCTGCTCCCGTATGTGGAGGACGGTACGATCATTCTCATAGGAGCTACTACAGAGAATCCCTATTTTGAAGTCAACGGCGCTCTGATCTCCCGCTCGGTGATCTTTTGAATTGAAGCCGATTCCGAGGGAAGCCATCAAAGAGCTTTTGAAAAAAGCAGTCTACGATACAGACCGGGGAATGGGAGCCTACAACGGCACCATAGACGAGGATGCACTGGATTTTCTGGCAGATATCTCCGGCGGCGATGCCAGACATGCACTGAATGCTATTGAACTGGGCATCATGACCACAGAACCGGGACCGGATGGCAAGATCCATATTACGCTCGACGTGGCACAGCAGTGTATCCAGAAGAGAGCGGCGAGATACGATAAAAACGGTGACAACCACTACGATACGATTTCTGCATTTATCAAGAGTATGCGGGGGTCAGATCCGGATGCGGCAGTATATTATCTGGCAAGGATGTTAAATGCTGGCGAAAGCGTTACTTTTATTGCAAGACGTATTATGATCTGTGCATCGGAGGATGTGGGCAATGCGGATCCCCAGGCACTGGTGATGGCAGTGAATGCTTCTCTGGCGGTGGAGCGGGTAGGCATGCCTGAGGCGCAGATCATTCTGGCGCAGGCAGTGACTTATATTGCTACAGCACCCAAGAGCAATCGTAGCTGCGAAGCGGTATTTCAGGCGATGCAGGAAGTACAGGCCACAGGAGATCTGCCGATCCCCGCACACTTGCAGGATGCACATTATAAAGGAGCAGCAAAATTGGGACACGGAACAGGATATAAATATGCACATGATTACCCGAATGACTATGTGGAACAGCAGTATCTGCCCTATGAATTAAGTGGCAGGGAGTTCTATCAGCCCTCGGGTAACGGTTATGAGGTGAAGATCAGAGAGCATATGGCGAGAATCAAAAAAAAGCCGCAGAGGCTTCTTCTAAAAACAAAGAATCATAAAATCAGGTACCTGATTGCGGGATTAGAACAACTCCGTAATCAGGTATTTGTATATTTCCTGATTTTTTTTCTGCCAGTTGTCGCAGATAGCAGCCGCAGTTTCTTCCACGGGAACGGATAAGGTGATGTCCACCAGATTGATACCGCGGTCTTTTGCTACCAGATGAGCCTCGTATTCACCGGAGGTGGATTTATAATAATCCCCCAGCACAGAGACTTCGTTGCGCAGGGTGAACTCGTTTTCCTGAAAATAGCTGTCAATTTCCTGCTTGATGGTATCACCGATGCGGTTCTCGAAGAAATTCAGAGTTTCCTTGCCCTCGGCAGTGATGGACAGGTGGGTCCGGTTGCGGATCGACTGGGTGGCGATCATTCCGGCATCCGTCAGTTCATTGATGACCTGCTGCAGGGTCAGGAAGTTCGTGTATTCCTTTCCAAGGATAAAATCGCTGACCTGTGCGGCCGTGAGAGGGAAAGTCACACGGTTCAGCATGTAGAGAACGATAAGTTTATATAAAGTAAGCGGATCTTGTAACATAATGGGATAACAGCCTTTCTAATGTTTATCTTTATTTATTGCTTCATAAAGGTCACCCTGACGGATGCCCTGCTCTTTCATACGGTGGTGCAGTGAGTTCAGTACCTTTCGTTTGTCCAGACTCCATTTCGGAGCAATCAGCAGATCTTTTGGCCCATCACCGGTGACCCGGTGGATCACGATGTCCGGAGACAGGTGGGCGAGGCAGGAGACCAACAGATCCAGATAATGTTCCGGAGTCAGTGCCTCAAATATTCCCTTTTCATAATCCTTTGCCAGATCGGTATTTTTTTAAAATATGCAGTAACTGGAGCTTGATGCCAAAGGGAGCAATATGGTTTAAGTATTTCATGGTTTCCAGTACCTGTCGGTCGGTCTCTCCGGGGAGTCCCAGAATCGTATGGACGATAAAAGGGATTTTGAGTGTCTTCAGCTTGGTACAGGCTTTCTCAAAGCAGGACAGGGGATAGCCTCTGCGGATATAGTGGGCAGTCTCTTCGTGGATTGTCTGTAATCCCAGTTCGATCCAGAGGAATTTGTCCGGATATTCGCCTTTTAATTTTGCAAGCAGAGCCAGTACTTCCGGCCCCAGACAATCCGGCCTGGTGGCAATGGAGATGCCGCAGACTTTGGGATGGCTCAGGGCAGAACGATACACCTCTTCCAGATAGGGGGAGAGGTGCATAAGTGTTGGTGTATGCCTGAAAATAGGCGATCAGGTCATGACCGGTCACTTTATCACCGAATTTTGCCATGCCTTCCGCAATCTGTTCCTCCATAGTCTTCCCGGCAATGTCCACAGCAAAGTCACCGCTGTCGCCGGAGCTACAGAGAAGATACAGCCCCGAGTGTCCAGAGTTCCGTCCCGATTGGGACAGGACATCCGGGCATTCAGGGCTATTTTATAGCATTTATGGTGAAACATATTTTTGCAATAGGAATCCAGAGAGTAGTAGGGCTTGCCGTGCCAGTCTCTCACAATGCTGTCCGAACACATTAGCGGATGTGGCTCTTTACAGCGTTTGCTACAACTTCGGCTACCTGGGGATCAAATGCTTCCGGCATGATATTGTCATCGGAGAGCTTGTCTGCGGGTACCAGACCGGCAATGGCTTCGGCAGCGGCCAGTTTCATCTCTTCGGTGATCTGGGTAGCACGACCTTCCAGAGCACCCTTGAAGATACCGGGGAAAGCGACCACATTGTTCACCTGATTGGGAAAATCACTGCGTCCGGTTCCTACGACACGGGCACCGGCAGCCTTGGCTACATCCGGCATGATCTCGGGAATGGGATTCGCCATGGCAAACAGGATGGAATCGCGGTTCATGGAAGCTACCATCTTGGGAGTGACAATGTTCGGAGCGGAAACACCGATGAAGATATCGGCACCTTTCAGAGCATCGGCCAGAGAGCCGGTCTCGTTGTTTAAGTTAGTCACTTCGGTCATCTTTTTCTGCATCCAGTTCAGGCCTTCGGTATCTCTGGAGACAATACCTACCTTGTCACACATGATGATATTGGGGAAACCGTAGGTCAGAAGCAGTTTGGTGATAGCCACCCCGGCGCTTCCGGCACCGTTTACCACTACGCGGCAGTCTTCCTTTTTCTTACCGACTACCTTCAGGGCGTTGATGACACCGGCCAGAACGACGATGGCAGTACCGTGCTGGTCATCATGGAATACGGGGATGTCCAGAATCTCCTTCAGACGTTCCTCAATTTCGAAACAACGGGGAGCACTGATGTCTTCCAGATTGATGCCGCCGAAGCCGGGAGCCAGATAGGTCACAGCCTTGATGATCTCTTCGGTATCCTGGGTGTCCAGACAGATGGGGACAGCATTTACATTACCGAATTCTTTGAAGAGGACTGCCTTGCCTTCCATAACGGGCATGGCTGCGTAGGGACCGATGTTGCCAAGACCAAGAACCGCGCTTCCGTCGGAGACAACGGCTACGGTGTTGGCCTTCATGGTGTATTTGTAAGCAGCTTCCTTGTCCTGGGCGATTACTTTGCAGGGCTCCGCAACACCGGGAGTATAAGCAATAGCCAGATCCTCACGGGTCTTGACGGGAGTCTTGGACACGGTCTCCAGTTTACCGTTCCATTTTTCATGCATCAGTAACGCTTTTTCGTTGGTTGTCATGACAATACCTCTCTTATTTTTTGTTTGGTCATTACTTCATATAATCATGGATGATTTGCCGGATACGAAATCCGGACGCTATTCATAATGATATAATAGAATCGATATCTTCGCAAGGATTTAGCACCACTTTTACAAAAAATAAAATTTTTATTTTGGGACTTCCTATTTGGAAAGAAATGTATTATAATGGCTTCAGATGCAGTTTTAATATCTTTTTATTCAACTGACATGTCGAATGTAAATCGGATGTAATTCCCCTTAGTTAACAGTTTTATAGTAAATCTTATTTCCATAGGAGGGTATATGAGAGAAAAATATGAATCACTTGCATTAGTTCAGTTAAAGGAGCTGGCAAAAGTACGTGGCCTGAAGGGAACTTCCACAATGAAAAAGGCAGATCTGGTAGAAGCTATGCTTGCAGAAGATGAGCGCCTGAAAAAAGAGGAAGAAGCTAAGGCAGCGGAAGAGAAACAGGAGGCTGCTAAGAGCGAAGAGGCAGAGAAGCCGGAGAGAACAGAACGCCCTGTCAGACAGGAGAGGAATTACAGACAGGACAGATATGATAGACAGGATAGAAATGACAGAAACTATCGGACAGACCGTACCGAGCGTACGGATCGTGCAGAACGCACTGACCGTTCCGAAACCGGTACAGAGACGGTCGGCGTAAGAAGTGAAGCTTACACCAGAGAGCGTACCTTCAATCCGAATAACGTGGCATACGATGAGAGCCAGTATCCCAAGGAACTGGACAGCGGTATCGAAGCCAGCGGTATCTTAGAGGTTATGCCGGATGGTTACGGATTTATCCGTTGCGAGAATTATATGCCCGGTGAGAACGATGTGTATGTGGCTCCCAGCCAGATCCGCCGTTTCGGACTGAAGACCGGTGATATCCTGAAGGGCAACAAGAGAATCAAGACCCAGCAGGAGAAGTTCAGTGCACTGCTGTTCGTCAAGAGCATCAACGGTTATACAGTGGAAGAGTCAGCCAAGAGAATGGCATTCGAGGATATGACGCCGATCTTCCCGGATGAGCGCATCAAGATGGAGACTCCCGGCTGCAGCGTGGCTATGAGAGTCATGGATCTGGTAAGCCCTGTCGGTAAGGGACAGCGTGGTATGATCGTATCCCCGCCCAAGGCTGGTAAGACCACACTGTTGAAGGAAGTGGCAAAGTCTATTTTGAACGGTAATCCCAAGATGCATATGCTGATCCTGCTGATCGATGAGCGTCCCGAGGAAGTTACCGATATTAAGGAAGCAATCCACGGAGACAATGTGGAAGTGATCTATTCCACCTTCGATGAGCTTCCCGAGCACCACAAGAGAGTATCAGAGATGGTGATCGAGCGTGCAAAGCGTCTCGTAGAACATAAGAAGGATGTCGTGATCCTGCTTGACAGTATCACCCGTCTGACCAGAGCGTACAACCTGGTGGTTCCCCCCAGCGGACGTACTCTGTCCGGTGGTCTCGATCCCGCCGCACTCCACATGCCCAAGAGATTCTTCGGTGCAGCCCGTAATATGCGTGAGGGAGGAAGCCTGACCATTCTGGCCACCGCACTGGTAGAGACCGGAAGCAAGATGGATGATGTGGTATACGAGGAATTCAAGGGAACCGGTAATATGGAAATGGTTCTGGACAGAAAGCTGTCCGAGAAACGTATTTTCCCGGCTATCGATCTGGCAAAATCCGGCACCAGAAGAGAGGATCTGTTGCTGACACCGGAAGAACTGGAAGCCATCAATATCATGCGTAAGGCCCTGAATGGCTTAAAGCCCGACGAAGCTACCGACCGCATCCTTGATATGTTCTCCCATACCCGCAATAATGTGGAATTTGTGAATATGGTGAAGAAGAACCGGTTTATCTAGGGAGTGGCAGAAAAAGGCAGAAACTATTTAGAAATATGCTGAGAATATGTTAAAATAGGTCTTGCGCTGTGTAAACTCTTATGGTACAATAATACCGCTGTTTGTGGTTCCATAAGCAGTGAGGATGAGAACAAGAACTTATACACGACATTTTTATAGAGAGGTGAAAGAAATGAAAGAAGGAATCCATCCCGCTTACTACCAGGCAACTGTAACCTGCAACTGTGGTAACACATTTGTAACCGGCTCCACCAAGCCCGAGCTTCACGTAGAAGTTTGCTCCAAGTGTCATTCATTCTACACTGGCCAGCAGAAGTCTGCAAGAACCGATGGCCGTATTGATAAGTTCAATAAGAAATACGGTGTTAAATAAGATTGCAAGCGAAAGGTTGAGGTATTCTTATCTCAACCTTTTCTTGTCGTATAGGAAACTATGTTCCTATTTAATACTGCATTTATAAGGATGAGGTTTTATGGCTAGAAGAAAGAGTCGTTATTCCGGTATCGGCGGACAGGCCGTGCTGGAAGGCGTTATGATGAAAAATAAAGAGAAGTATGCGGTAGCGGTCCGCAAGCCGGACGGCGAGATTGAAGTGGAAGTGGAGACCTATCAGGGTCTGGCTCACGGAAGTAAGTTCAAGGAGCTTCCCTTTATCCGTGGTATCTTTAATTTCCTGGATTCCCTGATCCTGGGAACCAGAGCATTGAATTATTCCGCTTCCTTCTATGAAGAAGAGGAAGGCAAAGAAACGAAATTCGATAAGGCAATGGACAAGATGAGCGGTGGCAACGGAGAAAAGCTGCTGTCCGGTATTGTGACGGTGATCTCCATTATGTTGGCAGTAGGCATCTTTATCGTATTGCCGTATTTCATTTCCTCTCTGTTTGAGAGCTTTATCCGCAACCGCTCCCTGATGGCGATTATTGAGGGTGTGATCCGTATTGCTCTGTTTTTGCTGTATGTATGGGGCATCAGCGCCATGAAGGATATCCGCAGGCTGTACCAGTATCATGGGGCGGAGCACAAATGCATCAACTGTATCGAGAAGGGCAGACCCCTTACGGTGCACAATGTGATGCGCAGCTCCAGACTGCACAAACGTTGCGGCACCAGCTTCATTTTCTTTGTTATGCTGGTAAGTATTGTGCTGTTCTTCTTTATCCAGGTGGATAATGTGGCGGAGAAAGTGATCCTTCGTATTCTGTTGATGCCGGTTGTGGCCGGAATTTCCTACGAGATCATCCGTCTGGCCGGACGCACGGATAATGTGTTTATTAAGATCCTGTCTGCTCCCGGTATGTGGATCCAGCGTATGACCACCAGGGAGCCCGATGAGAGCATGGCAGAGGTAGCCATCGCTTCCGTAGAAGCTGTGTTCGACTGGAAGAAATATTTACAGGATACCTTCGGTTACGAAGTGGATGGGAGTTGGATGAAGGACGATGCATCCGCAGAACCAGAGGATTAAGATGACCTATCGGGAATGCTATGAAAAGGGCTGTCTGGCTTTGCAGACAGCGGGAATCGAAGAAGCCACACTGGATGCGAGACTTCTGCTGGAAGCGGTATGCGGTACGAATCGTAATGATCTGCTGGTGCACGGGGAACAGTCGGTGACACCGGAAGCGGAAGAGAAATATCTTGGCTGGATCGGACAGCGGGCGGAGCACATTCCGCTGCAACAGCTGACCGGGGAGCAGGACTTTATGGGACTGACCTTTGCCGTCAATGAGCACGTACTGATCCCGAGACAGGATACGGAGATTCTGGTGGAGGAAGTATTGAAGGAACTCCATGACGGAATGCGGGTGCTTGACATGTGTACGGGATCCGGATGTATTCTGTTAAGCCTTCTGCATTACAGCAATGCCTGTGAAGGACTGGGTGTGGATTTGTCTGCAGATGCGCTGGAAGTGGCAGAGCAAAATGCGGAGACGCTTTTGGATGCGGTGAACGCAGATCGGGTTCATTTTTTACAGAGTGACCTGTTTGACAAGGTGGAGGGAAAATTCGAGATCATCGTGTCGAATCCGCCTTATATCGCCAGTGCGGAAGTGGAGAAGCTGATGCCGGAGGTACGGGATCATGAACCCAGGATGGCACTGGACGGTACGGAGGATGGTTTACATTTTTACCGCCGTATCATCGAAGAAGCAGGAAAACATCTGGTGAGCAGTGGAATGCTCTTTTTTGAGATCGGATATGACCAGGGACAGGCTGTATCGGAACTGATGCGCACCGAAGGGTACCGCGAGGTACAAGTGGTGCAGGATTATGCCGGTCTGGACCGGGTAGTTTTTGGAACGTATGTAACAGTTCAGCCCGCACCATTCGCAAAGTCGCGCTGACACGCTTTCCGTCACTTCGTGACTATCTTTGCTCATAAACCTGGCGCTTAGTTCATGAACATATTCGTTCACAAAATCATGCAAGCATGATTTTTGCTCTCCAATATGTTCATGGCTGAACTGTTACAACTTATATTGAGAGGAATTAGTTATGTTTGACAAGTTAGAAGATTTATTGATTCGTTTTGAAGAGATCATGGGCGAACTGCATGAACCCACGGTCACGAATAACCAGGAACGTTTCCGCAAGCTGATGAAGGAGCAGAGTGATCTGACACCTATCGTGGATGCGTATACAGAGTACAAAAAGTGCAAGCAGGATATTGAAGATTCTCTTTCCATGCTGGAAGAGGAAAAAGACGAAGAAATGCGCGAGATGATCAAGGAGACGTTAAACGACAGCAAGAAGCGCGTGGAAGAGCTGGAGCGGGAACTGAAGATCCTGTTACTGCCCAAGGATCCTAATGATGACAAGAATGTAATCGTGGAGATCCGTGCCGGTGCCGGCGGTGACGAGGCTGCACTGTTTGCAGCGGAGATCTATCGTATGTATGTGCATTATGCCGAGAAGCAGCGTTGGAAGGTAGAGCTGATCAACGTGGATGAGATCGGTATCGGTGGTATGAAGGAAGTACAGTTCACTATCAGTGGACAGGGCGCTTATTCCAAGATGAAGTATGAGAGCGGCGTACATCGTGTACAGCGTGTGCCGGAGACCGAGAGCGGCGGACGTATCCATACCTCCACCATCAGTGTGGCAGTTATGCCGGAGGTGGACGATGATATTGATATCGTCATCGAGGACAAGGATATCCGTATTGATGTCATGAGAGCATCCGGTAACGGTGGTCAGTGTGTCAACACCACCGACTCCGCAGTACGTCTGACCCACTATCCTTCCGGAATCGTGGTATACAGCCAGACAGAGAAGTCTCAGATCCAGAACAAGGCGAAGGCATTCGCACTGTTAAAGTCCAAGTTGTATGACATCGAGCAGCAGCAGAGACACGATGCGGAAGCAGAGATGCGCCGCAGCCAGATCGGTACCGGAGACCGTTCTGAGAAGATCCGTACCTACAACTTCCCGCAGGGTCGTGTCACCGACCATCGTATTGGTCTGACCCTGTATAAGTTAGACAAGATCATGAACGGAGATATCGAAGAGATCATCGATGCCTGCATCGCAGCCGACCAGGCAGCCAAGCTGGCTAAGATGAATGAAGAATAAGAGAAGAAAATGATGAAGGGCGGACTTTGGCGGTGCCAGGGTTCGCCTTTTTATGATATAATGAGCGCAAGAGAGCCAACATGCTTGCATGATTGGCGAACGGCGAATTTGATCATGATAGTTGCGAAGCAACGTCAAGTACCGAAGGTGCGAATCATGATATAATGAGCCTCAAGGAAAAACAAGTGGCTGCAAGCAGACATTTGTTTTTCTGGGCTCATTAGCGAACGAATATCCTGCGAAGCAGGATGTAGAGTGCGATAGCACGAATTCGTGAGCTTATGATACAATAAAGAGAAGCAGCAAATATGAACAAAGGAACAGTAGAAGGAGAAAAAATCAAATGACCATAGCAGAAGCAATACGTGAATATGTCAATGAAACCGAAGGTCTGGAGCTTTATGAGCAGGAGCCGGAAAAGGGTCTGGGGATCCTGGTAAAAGGGGACAATTCCTATATGGAGACGATCATGAACCTGACCAAATATTTCGACGATCACAATGTGGATGATGTGAACCTGGAACTGGAGGGCATGTATGTGGAATGCCAGGGGGATGATGTTATTGTATTTTTCCCTAATATTGAAGCCTGACGTATTGATCCTGGATGGTTACAGACTGAAATAGAAAACGGAGAGTTAAACAGTGAAAAAACATATTTTGTGCATCGGAGATTCCAATACCCACGGGCTTTGCACCGATCCGTCGGAGAGTGCCGACCACGGCAGCAGATATAATGAAGAGGAACGTTGGACCTGCCTGTTACAGAAGGCATTGGGAGCGGAGTATCTGGTCATTGAGGAAGGCTTAAGCGGCAGAACCTGTGTGTATGATGATCCGGACATGGATTCCGTAAATCTGCTGCCGGTATTGCATGCCCTGTTGAACAGCCACGAGCCGTTAGACCTGCTGATCCTGATGTTAGGTACCAATGATTCCAAGGTGAAATTCAATACGGATGCGCGGAAGATTGCAAAGGGCATGCAGATCCTCTTGGAAGAGGCGAAATCGGTTCCCTGCTGGGGAAAGAATGGACCGAAGATCCTGATCGTGGCACCGGTTCCCATCGAAGAGGGTGTGATTTATCCTGATTTTAATGAAAAAAGCGTGGAGACAACGAGAGCACTGGCAAGAGAATATGCTTTTCTGGCAGTGGCTGAGCGGGCGGATTTCTTAGATGCGGGAGGCTGTGAACTGACGAAGGCGGATCATGTGCACCTGACAGCGAAGGGCCACAGACAGCTGGCAGAGCGGATGGAGACCGCCGTGAGGGACATTCTGGGGAAAACGGTACCGGAGGCAGTGGAAGAGAGGAAAGATGGCGACGGGATGGAGGAGATCGTAACGGCAAAAGAGGCAGATCTGCCCCGGATTCTGGAAATCTATGACATCGCCAAAGCCTACATGCGGGCAAGTGGCAATCCCAACCAGTGGAATGGAGCCTATCCGGACCCGGAGACACTGCGGACAGATATGGAGAAACAGCGGCTGTATGTATATAAAAAGAACGGAAGGATCCATGGAGTATTCATGCTTTTGCTGGAAGAGGAACCGACCTATGCCTTTATTGAGGATGGCAGCTGGAGGGAGGAGACTCCTTACGGCACAATCCACCGCCTGGCAGGAGACGGGGAAGTGAAGGGACTGTTTGCAAAATGCGTTGCCTTCTGTGAGAGGAAAGTACCTTACCTGCGTGCGGATACCCATTTTGACAATCACACCATGCAGCACTTATTAGAGAAGAACGGCTTCGAACGCAGAGGCATTATTTACCTGAAAAATGGGGATCCTCGCATCGCTTATCAGAAATAATGCACAATACCGGACCGATTTTCTATGAGCAATATTCACGAAAATAATCAGAAACGCCGAAAGAGACTGACATTTCGGCGTTTCTTTTGGTACAATAAGGGTATACTATTGGTAGTAAACGGAAATTGTGTTTTCAATTTTCTGCAATGGGCAGAGGAAAGGAAGGTCAAGGTGTTTCAGAATGGCGAACGTGTAGTATGTGGCAGTAAGGGCGTTTGCGTGGTGGAAGAGATCACGACATTGGATATTGCAGGAGTGGACAAGAAGAGAGAGTATTATATTTTAAAACCTCTGTATCTGTCTTCCAGTACGGTATATATTCCGGTGGATACGGCAGAAGGTTCCATGCGGAAAGTGCTTGCACATGAGGAGGCGGAGAGTCTGATCCGACAGATTCCGGAGATCCCGCTGATCACCATTGCCAATGACAAACTGCTGGAGCAGGAATATAAGAATTGTCTGAAGGCCTGCAACTGCCAGGATCTGATCCGGATTATCAAGACCATCTACCTGCGCAAGCGGGCCAGAGAAGAGGCGGGACGCAAGGAGACGGCGGTGGATGCCAGATATTTTCGAATCGCAGAGGACCAGTTGTACGGAGAACTGGCGGTGGCACTGGATATGTCCAGAGAAAATGTGGAAAGCTATATAAATACCTCTTTACAATCCGTGTGAAAAGGTCTATTATATCAACATAAGTCCTAAAGCAACAGAAATTTATGATTATTTAAGATCAGAAAACGTTGAAGAGAAGAGTAGGAAGCAGTGAAGGCACCAGAGAGAACCGCCCTGTCGGAGACAGGCGCTGTGAGCGGTTTTGCCGGATGCGGACGAAGACCGTCTCGGAGTGGCTTTAATACAGCCCGGCAGCTCCCGTTACGAGCAAATGAGTGGCAGTTATCTTTAGATAATTGCAATCAGGGTGGAACCGCGTGTGATACGTCCCTTGCAGATCGTTGCAAGGGACTTTTTATTTTGCGACTATTCAGAGTAGCATCGCAGATGCGATTTTGCGAATGAAGGTGCTGAATAGTTTAGAAAACAACAAAAAAGGAGAACAAAAATGGTTAATTTTAAGGAAGACGAAAGACTGACAACTCTGAATCATTCCTGTGCCCATGTTATGGCACAGGCTGTCAAGCATCTGTACCCTCATGCAAAATTCTGGGTAGGACCTGTGGTAAAGGAAGGATTCTATTATGATATCGATCTCGGCAACGATGTGGTCAATGATGAAGTGATCGCTGCCATCGAAAAAGAGATGAAGAAGATCTGCAAAGGAGGGCAAGAAGATCTACAGAAGAGAAGTTTCCAAGGCAGAAGCCATGGAAACGTTCAAGGATGATATGTACAAGCTGGACCTGATCAGCGATCTGGAAGACGGCAACATCACTGTATACGATCAGGGTGATTTCACCGATCTGTGCCGTGGACCTCACGTAGACAACACCAAGCTGTGCAAGAACTTCAAACTGGTAAAACACTCCGGAGTATATTGGAAGGGCGATGCCAACAACCACGTAATGCAGCGTATCTATGGTGTCTGCTTCCCTACCGCAGAGGAACTGGAAGCACATCTGAAAGAGCTGGAAGAGGCCAAAGAGCGTGACCACAGAAAGATCGGCAAGGAGATGCAGCTGTTTATGTCCGACGATCTGGTAGGACGCGGACTGCCGATGTTCCTTCCGAAGGGCTATACCGTATGGCAGGAGCTTGAGAATTATATCAAGGAAAAAAGAGAAGACTGGGCTATCTGCATGTTATGACCCCCTGTGTCGGTACTGTGAATCTGTACAAGACTTCCGGTCACTGGGATCACTACAAGGAGAACATGTTCCCTCCCATGGAAGTGGAAGGAGAGTCCTTTGTCCTTCGTCCGATGAACTGCCCGCACCACATGATGATCTACGCAAACAGAATGCACTCCTACAAAGATCTGCCGATCCGTATCGGTGAGATCGCGCACGACTTCCGTTTCGAGGCGAGCGGAACCTTAAAGGGTATTGAGAGAGGAAGACATTTCTGCCAGAACGACGCGCACCTGTTCGTAACACCGGAGCAGATCGAGTCCGAGTTCTCCAAGGTAGTAGACCTGATCTTCAATACCTACAAGGATTTCGGTATTACCGATTACAGATGTGTCCTGTCTCTGAGAGATCCGGAGGACAAGGTAAAATATCACGATGATGATGAGATGTGGAACAATGCGGAGAATGCTCTGCGTAAGGTTCTGAATGATCTGGGCATCGAGTACACCGAGGAGATCGGTGAAGCTGCATTCTACGGACCGAAGCTGGATGTAAACGTAAAGCCCGCTGTAGGTAATGAGTACACCCTGTCTACCTGTCAGCTGGATTTCTGCCTGCCTGCAAAATTCAACCTGACCTATGTGGACAAGGACGGTCAGAAGAAGACTCCCGTGGTTCTGCACAGAGCAATCCTGGGATCTCTGGACAGATTCATGGCTTATATCCTTGAGGAGACCAAGGGCAACCTGCCTCTGTGGCTGGCTCCCGTACAGGCTATGATCCTGCCGGTCAAGAACGATGACGAAGAGCTGAATGCTTATGCCCATGATCTGTACGGTTATCTGCTGGACAATAACATCAGAGCGGACATCGATGAGAGAGCAGAGAAGCTGGGTTATCGTGTAAGAGAAGCACAGGTGAAAAAAATCCCTTACCTGATCATCTTAGGAAAACAGGAAGCACAGGACGGCACCGTAAGCTATCGTCTGCACGGACAGCAGAACACCACTACGGTATCCAGAGACGAATTCCTGGCTATGTTAAAGGATGAGATCGCAACCAAGAGGCTGAGCAAGTAAGCCGATTGCCGGATAAAATCAAGTAGGAAAATATGAAAATCGCCGTTTCCTTATAAAAAGAAAAAGGGAGACGGCGATTTTTTGAATGGTATGACAAGAAACAGTATTTCGATATTAGTTTTTACGAGCAACGAGATGGGCACGCATTTTTGCCTGTGCCTCGAAAGAAACCACTTCAAAACCGGCAGTTTCCGCAAATGAATAATTTTTTTAAATCTGCACAGACTATCCATGACGCGTGGCGGGACTGCATCGGCTCTTTTGCCGCGTGTCCTCTTTTAAAATTTTAAAATCAAAAAAGAAGACGAGAAGCCGCAGAAAGCGGCAGAAGGCGAGGGAAACGTGGCAGATTTAAAATGTGTTGTGGAAAATTGTACCTATAACAAGGACTGTCTGTGCAGCAAGGGAGACATCATGGTGGGAGGTAAGCATGCCTGTGATTGTGACGGCACCTGCTGCGAGAGCTTTGCGCAGAAGAGAGAGGGAAGAGAGTCTTTCAGTAATTCCCTGTCTCATCCAAGCCATACCATCAGTATCGACTGTGAGGCGGTAAAATGTATTTATAACAGCAATTACAAGTGTGTGGCGGATCATGTGGATATCAAGGGCTGCGGAGCCAGCGACTGCAGAGAGACCGCCTGTGCTACTTTTTCGGAAAAGTAAATCACGGAAAAGAAAATCAGTATTCCGGCTTGACAAATGTTCCGAAACTGCGGATAATAGAGCAAGTGATCGGATTCGGCGGGAGACCGCCGGTACATAGAATACAGTAATCTGAAAAAATATAATATTATTGTAAAACGGGGTTGACATCAGGAAAACTCCGTGGTATTCTATTTAAGCGTGTGAAGAACACGGCACAACAAGCAGAGTATCCACTCTCACCTTACGGCGCAGGCTAGTAAGCGTTCAGATTTTTCATAGACAGCGAACTCGTTTGGAATTTGTTTGAATGATGGCAGTCCGTGAAGGGAACAGGTGGATAGTTATGCTATCTGCTTTTTTTATTGTTTAATACATTTTCTTATGGAGGTACACAACCATTAGCGATTTAATGATTAACGGACAGATCAGAGACAAAGAAGTACGACTGATTGGAGAAGACGGAGAACAGCTCGGAATCGTTTCTTCCAGAGATGCCCTGAAGATGGCAGAGGAAGCCGGACTCGACCTGGTGAAGATTGCTCCTACGGCAAAGCCTCCTGTTTGTAAGATCGTGGATTACGGTAAGTACAAATACGAGCAGGTGAGAAAAGAGAAGGAAGCAAAGAAGAAGCAGAAGGTCATCGATATCAAGGAGATCAGACTTTCCCCCAATATCGACACCAACGATCTGAATACCAAGATCGGTGCAGCCAGAAAGTTCCTGACCAAGGGAGACAGAGTGAAGATCACCCTGAGATTCCGCGGCAGAGAGATGGCACACATGAACAACAGCAAGCATATCTTAGATGATATCGCACAGAGCCTGTCCGATATTGCGGTAGTGGAAAAAGCTCCCAAGGTAGAAGGCAGAAGCATGACTATGTTTTTAACTGAGAAGCGTTAATTCGTACAGTTAAAAAGTGCCGGGATCCGGCACGATAGATTAAGTAAAGTTTAGGAGGAACTCGTTATGCCCAAAATGAAGACAAGCAGAGCAGCAGCTAAGCGCTTTAAAGCAACAGGAACCGGTAAGTTAAAGAGATCTAAAGCTTACAAGAGCCATATCTTAACCAAGAAATCTACCAAGAGAAAACGTAATCTGAGAAAGCCTGCAATTACGGATGCAACTAATGTTAAGAATATGAAGAAGATTTTACCTTATTTATAATTCAGGCGAGGAGGAAATAAGACATGGCAAGAATTAAAGGTGGCTTAAATGCCAAGAAGAAACACAATAGAGTATTAAAGCTTGCAAAAGGGCTACAGAGGCGCAAGAAGCAAGCAGTACAGAGTAGCAAAGCAGTCTGTTATGAGAGCTCTGACCAGCTCTTATGCAGGTAGAAAAGAGAGAAAGCGTCAGTTCAGACAGCTGTGGATCGCTCGTATCAACGCAGCAGCCAGAATGAACGGTTTATCCTACAGCAAATTCATGTATGGTCTGAAGCTTGCAGGCGTTGACATGAACAGAAAGATGCTGGCAGACCTGGCAGTTAACGATGCAGAAGGTTTCAAGACCCTTGCAGAGCTGGCTAAGTCCAAGATTGCATAATTAAAGCAACTGTTAAGGCTGGACACACTGTTTTCGGATGGTGCGGACAGCCTTTCTTTTTTTGTAACTATTCAGAACCATGGAACTATCACGAAATATTCATCGAATGCTTGCATTCGTAAAGATATTATGTGATAGTTATAGGGCGACAGAATAGTTACTGATTAGAAGAGGAGACTACTATGATAAATCCCGGAATGATGATGAAACTGATGAATGCGAAGAATACCTTCGAGAGTAATCATCCCAAATTTGTAGCGTTTGTAAGCAGATTTTTTATGGGTGGAGCGATCACGGAAGGAACCATTATCGAGATCACGATCACAAGACCCGGTGAAGAGCCTGTGTCCACGAATCTGAAGGTACAGAAATCCGATCTGGATCTGGTAGAGGAGCTTAAGAATCTGAGATGAAGATAATATTTTTTGATATTGACGGAACCTTAATATGCGGAGGAAGTGAACTGATGTCAGAGAGCACGAAGGAAGCCATCCGCATCGCCAGAGCCAACGGTCATATCTGCATGATCAATACCGGGCGTACGAAACGGCTGGTAGGGGAAAATCTTACCGGACAGGTGGAATTCGACGGATTGTTATTAGGCTGCGGAACGGAGATTGAATATCATGGAAAACGGCTGATGCACAAGACCTTTTCCATGGAGGAGTCTAAGGCAATTCTGGCAGCTATGAAAAAATATCATGTGGATGCGGTTCTGGAAGGCAGCAGGGAAGACTATGCTCCCAGAGGAGAAGAAGTATTTACCGAGACTTTCCGTCATATGGCACGTGAGATTGAGAATAGAAAATACGATCGCTATGCCAATGCACCGGGCAACTACGATAAATTATATGCCTATGCAGAGACTCCGGCGGGAATGGACGGAATGAAGCATGACCTGTCGGAAATACTGGATTTTATCGACAGAGAACAAGGGTTTTACGAGATTGTTCCCAAAGGATATTCCAAGGCAACAGCAATCCGTTACATTACGGACTATTTGAAGATCCCCATGGAAGACACTGTGGCCATCGGAGACAGCAATAACGACCTGCCGATGTTAAAGTATGCCCACACCAGCATTGCTATGGGTAATTCCAGTAAACAGGTGTTGGAAACAGCAGATTATATCACCACGGACGTGGATAAAGACGGCATTTGGAACGCTCTGAGGTGGTTGGGAGTCTTGGATAAGTAAAAAGGATAAGCAAATAAGTAAAATGGTAAAAATGTAAAAATAGTAAAAATTAGGACTGGCAAAATAAAGGAACATGGAGTATAATATCTTATGTTCCTTTGCAGATATGGTTCATCGGTAGAACGCTAGCTTCCCAAGCTGGAAAGGCGGGTTCGATTCCCGTTATCTGCTTATTTGAAATTTCGTTGAAAGTGCGGGAAAACCAATATTTATCGGCATTCCCGCACTTTTCATTATTTCCGAATTAAAAGCATTTTTGCCTAAAAATGCAACACACCTTACAGGTTTAATTTCTGAATCAGAGCATCCTGCAATACCTGTGAAAAATTTACATTCATGTCTGTAGCAGCTTCATTCAGCCATTCAGGAATGGAAAGAGTTTTTTTGATGGCTTTGGAGTTATGCTTTTTCTGGTATGCTATGAGGTCAAAGGGCACAATTATACAGAAGGTATCGGAAACTGCAGTGGTGGCATAGGGCTCTGTGGCCGGGGGAAGAGATTCCCTATTCTCTATACGGGAGACTACGGCAAGACCAAGTGCATCCCATGCCATTTCGTAGGCATCCTGCATATTTTCCCCCTGTGTCATACATTCGGGGAAATCCGGGAAGGTGATCCAAAAGCCTCCTTCTTCTGCTTTATGAAAAAGTGCCGGATAAAAAAGTTTTTTCATTTTGGTTCTCCTTGTTAATATTTGTTATTTTAAGCCAGCTTGTTTCAGAATTGCCTGTTCCAGACCTTTTTTTATGTCTTTGCAATGGTAAGGAACAATAACGGTTTTATGAGTATCGGTGTTCTTCAGCTTTACATGGGAGCCGTTCTGGCTGATAATAGCAAAACCGTTTTTTAAGAGGAGTTTGATCATCTCCTGTGAGGTCATTGGCATCTTTGGTATCGCCTTTCCTACCTCAAATTCATTTTAATACGTAATATTACGTATGTCAATAAATAATACGTAATATTACATATAAAAAGAAAGAAGTAATAGTAGTGTGTTTGGGTAATATAAAACAGTAATTTTGAAAAACAGAATATTTCAGAATAGCATCAGCCGCCGAGTGTTCTACGGGATATTCAATAAGGTGAACCTAGACACTGGCGATACGGGCGAACCGCACTCCTCCCGGAACTGATGCCAAGGTTATTATATAACGATACGCAGAAGGACACAATGGGAAGTGTCAGTTTTGCGTATTTTTTTATGGGTTGACAATAATCCGATTTCGGATTATAATGCCGCTTAGTCCGATTTCGGATAAAAACAAACAGATGCAACGATGTAGTTACAGGAGGAAAGCGATATGGAAGAGGAAAGCAGAAAATCTTTTGCGCAGATCACATTGTACAATCAGCTGATCAAAGAGATGGATGACCTGTACCGGGTCTATGCAAAAAACTGTAATCTGTCGGAGACGGCTTTCTGGATTCTGTATTGTATCCGGGAACGGGAAAAGAGGCGTTTACCCAGAGGGAGATCTGCGACTATTGGTTCTACACGCCCCAGACAGTGAATTCCGCACTGAAAAATATGACGGAGGAAGGTCTGCTTATTCTGCGGGCGGAGGAAGACAACCGCAAGAATAAGAGAATATATCTCACAGAGAAGGGGAAAGAGACTGTGGAGAGGATCGTGGTTCCGCTGATGGATGCGGAGCGCCGGGCATTGGCGGCGATAGGAGAGCAGGAGGCAGAAATATTACTGAAAACTATGAAAAAACATACGGAATTTTTCCGGGAAGAAATAGAGGAACTGACAAGACAAGGGGATCCCGCGTGATCGCAGGAACCTCCGATGATGACATGAAAACGATGCCTGCATAATTCGCAGAAGTATCTGTTGAGAAAGTGCCGGAAGGCATGCGGGTAATAGTAAGGCATGAGGTTATTATGAAAATACAGTTATCTGATCATTTTAGTTATAAACGGCTGCTGCGTTTCGTGGCACCGTCCATTTTAATGTTGTTATGTACTTCGGTGTACAGTATCGTCGATGGCTTTTTGTATCCAACTATGTGGGAAAGACGCCTTTCGCCGCCTTGAATCTGGTGATGCCGGTGCTGATGGGTGTGGGAACTCTTGGATTCATGGCAGGTACCGGAGGAAGTGCCGTGGTCTCCATGACGCTGGGAGAAGGGAAAAAGGAACTGGCTAACGAATATTTTTCGCTGATCGTATATGTGACACTGGTGGTGTCAATCGTGGTGGGATTCATCTGTTTTGCACTGGCACCGCAGATCGCACTGGCACTGGGGGCTGACGGAGAACTGGAAGCGGACTGCGTGCGTTATTCCAGAATCTTGTTTTTGTCCTCCCCGGCATTTGTTATGCAGTATTTGTTCCAGAGCTTTTTTATCGCAGCGGAGAAGCCGGCTTTGAGTTTAAAAGTAAATGTGATCGCAGGACTGACCAATGCGGTGCTAGACTATGTGTTGATCGTGGTATTTCCTTTGGAACTGGTGGGAGCAGCACTGGCTACCGCAGCGGGACAGCTCGTCGGCGGAATCATCCCTGTAATCTATTTTTTCAGAGAGAACGGCAGCTTACTGCAGCTAGGGAAGGCGAAGTGGCATGGAAAAGTCATCTGGCAGACTGTGACCAACGGATCTTCTGAGCTGGTGACAAATATCTCTACCTCTATCGTTAGCATCCTGTATAACTTCCAACTGATGGAAGCAGCAGGCGAGAATGGTGTGGCGGCTTACGGCATCATCATGTACGTGGACATTATTTTCATGACCTTGTATCTGGGATATTCCCTGGGATCTGCTCCTATCGTCAGCTTCCATTACGGTGCGGGCAATCATGCGGAACTGAAAAATCTTTGCCGGAAAAGTCTGGTCATTATCTCGGCCTGCGGTGTGATTCTGCTGACCGCTTCTCAGATTCTGGCCGGACCGTTAGTAAAAATCTTCGCAAACTACGATCAGGAGTTATTGGAGATGACCACCTGGGGATTTCGGATCTATGCCATTGCTTTCATGGTCCGCGGCATGAACGTGTGGGGTTCCTCCTTCTTCACAGCTCTGAACAACGGAGCCGTATCCGCAGCAATCTCTTTCCTGCGTACCTTCGTGTTCCAGATCGTCATCGTGCTGATCCTGCCGAAACTGATCGGCATTACCGGTGTATGGCTGTCCATCGTATTGGCAGAGTTCCTGGCACTGTTTGTGACAATAGGATTCCTGATCGCCAAGAGAAAAAAATATCATTATGCATAACTATTCAGAGCCATGCAAACAGCGTTCTGCGAATGCTTCGGATTGTTTCCTTGACAGAAAAATGACAAATATTTATACTGAAAGTGCACTTTGTTCTCTATAAAAGCGCAGAAACGAGGAAATAAAAATGGGTGTTTTATCGAACTTAGAAGCGAAGAAAGTATTTTACTATTTTGAAGAGATCACGAAGATCCCTCACGGCTCCGGCAATGTGGAGCAGATCAGCGATTTCCTGGTGGACTTTGCGAAAGCACATAAGCTTTTCTATATACAGGATGCTATGAAAAATGTCATTATGGTCAAGGAGGCAACTCCCGGATACGAGAATGAACCGGTGGTGATCCTGCAGGGACATATGGACATGGTAGCGGTGCAGACACCGGATTGCACCATGGATATGAAGACGGAAGGACTGAAGGTAGGGATCGACGGAGACAGCGTCTATGCGGAGAATACCAGCCTCGGCGGCGATGATGGTATTGCTGTGGCTTATGTACTGGCATTATTGGATTCCGAGGACATCAGGCATCCCCGTTTGGAAGTCATCATTACGGTGGATGAGGAAGTCGGTATGGACGGAGCCAGAGAGATTGACCTGTCTATGTTACAGGGTCATCGCATGATCAATCTGGATTCCGAGGACGAAGGCATTTTCCTGACCAGCTGTGCTGGCGGTGCCAGAGTGAACTGCCGTTTCCCGATGAAAAAACAGGAGCTTACGGGCGTGCGCTATGAGGTGGAAGTCTCCGGCCTCTTAGGAGGACATTCCGGCGGAGAGATACATAAGGAAAGGGGCAATTCCAATTGTATCCTGGGAAGACTTCTGTGGAAGCTGTCTGAGAAAATGCCTGTAGGACTGGTATCTGCGGACGGAGGACTGGCAGACAATGCCATCCCCAGACAGACGAAAGCAGTCGTCGTAGTAGAGGAAAAAGATGCGGAAAGCTTAGAGCAGCAGGCAGCAGCTTTGGCAGCAGAACTGGGTGACGAACTTGCCACCAAGGATCCGGACGTAAAGGTAACCGCAAAAAGGTTAGCAGACACTGCAGAGACAATCACCTGTGCTGCGCCGGAAGCTACAAAACGTGTGGCAGCCTTTTTGCAGGCGACTCCCAACGGCGTACAGGCGATGAGCGCAGATATGCCGGGGCTGGTACAGACTTCTCTGAATCTGGGTATACTGAAAGCAGATGCGGAAGTTTTGCGGGCAGAGTATTCTGTCAGAAGCAGCGTGGAAAGTGAGAAAGATAACCTGATTGCAAAGCTTTCTGCACTGGTGGAACTGACAGGCGGCGATTACGTGGTGACCGGAGATTATCCCGGCTGGAAGTACCGCGTCCATTCTCCACTGCGGGAAAAAATGGTGAAGCTGTATGCGGAAATGTACGGCACTGAGCCCAAGGTGGAGGCTATCCATGCAGGACTGGAGTGCGGACTGTTAGGCAGCAAGATCACAGACCTTGATTGTGTATCCATGGGACCGGATATGAAGGACATTCATACGACCGAGGAGACCTTAAGCATATCTTCCACGAAGAGAGTGTGGGAATATCTGGTAAGGGTTCTGGAGACGAAGGACTGACTGAATTTGAGTAACAGGAAGTCCAGAGAAGCAAATAAGATAGAAACGATCGAAAAATGTAAAGAGTTTGCAAATTGAAAAAGCTAAAATATAAATAACGTTGGAGGAAATACACTGTCACGGCGGTGTCAATAAAAAAATGAGCGATAAGATTTTATTCCAGTGTGACTATAATGAGGGAGCGCATCCGAAGGTGCTGGAGCGCCTGGTGCAGACCAATATGGAGCAGACACCGGGCTACAGTGAGGATAAATACTGTGAAGAGGCGCGCGAGAAGATCCGTAAGGCATGTGGGGATGACAGCCTGGCAGTCCATTTCCTGGTAGGTGGGACCCAGACCAATGTCACAGTGATCAATGCAGCACTTCGCAAGCACCAGGGCGTGCTCTGCGCTGTCACGGGACATATCAATGTCCATGAGACCGGTGCGGTGGAAGCCTGCGGACATAAGGTACTGGGACTAGAAAGCCCCGACGGTAAGATCACGGCAGCACAGGTAGCAGAGGCTTACGAAGCCCATATTCACAACGACAGCTTTGAGCACATGGTACAGCCGAAAATGGTTTATATTTCCAATCCCACAGAGGTGGGAACCATTTACAGCAAAGCGGAACTGACCGCTCTCTCCGAGACCTGCCACAAATACGGACTGTATCTGTTCTTAGATGGCGCAAGACTGGGCTACGGACTGGCAGCGCCGGACAACGATCTGACATTACCGGAGATCGCGGCGCTTTGTGATGTCTTTTACATCGGTGGAACCAAGGTCGGCGCATTGTTCGGAGAAGCAGTAGTGATCAAAAATCCGGAGCTTGCACAGGATTTCCGATATCTCATCAAGCAGAACGGCGGCATGCTTGCCAAGGGGAGATTGCTGGGACTGCAGTTTGATGCGCTTTTCACAGATGGTCTCTATCAGGAGATCTCTGCCCATGCCATTGCCATGGCGGAGAAGCTGCGGGAGGCATTTACGGCGAAGGGTTACAACTATCTGGCACCCAACCGGACGAACCAGATCTTCGTCATTGTGCCGGATGCACACCTGGCGAAGATTTCAGAACAGTTCGAGTACAGCTATGACCAGCGGATCGATGCCACACACAGCTGCGTGCGATTCTGTACCAGCTGGGCCACGAAGGAAGAAAATGTGGATGCACTGATCCGGTGCGTGGAAAAATTATAATATGTTTGGAAGATTCCGCAAGCCAGGAAAGGTTTGCGGAATTTTAAAAATCAGTAATCAATGAGGTATAGAACAGAGGAGAAAACACATGGATAAAGAAATGACCAATGCCATTCAGTTAAGCATCATTTCAGTGGTTATTGGGCATTGTTTGTTAGTTTAACGATTATAGAAATTGTAAAAATGCTGATGGTCTATTTCAAATTTGAACAAGGTAAAAAGATAATTACCGCTTTGTCTGTAGGACTTAGTATAATTGCTGTTTTGTTTTTGGCTATGGCAAGAGAGCCGTATGCGATAACCGTAATGTTCTTATTATTGTTTATTAAAGGCGGTCTGCTTTATAAACAAGCTAAGGCAGGTCAATGAGATATCCCATGAGGTCTTCTGTTAATCGGTCAATGAAGGTGGCATATGAAGGATAAATCATTGGGAAATGGTTTATGGAAAGGGGACGGGAAATGACAGAAAACAGTTATAATACACCCTGTGGCTGCATTCATTATTTTGTAAATATAATAGATAAACAGAAAATTACGTTAGTGTTTTTACCGGGACTTACGGCAGACCATAGGCTTTTTGAAAAGCAGACAGAATATTTTGAGAAGAGACAGAATGTGTTTGTATGGGATGCACCATCACATGCATTATCCAGACCATTTACGAATAATTACAGTCTGTCTGATATGGCAGAATGGCTTTATGAAATCTTAGTAAAAGAAGAAATTTATAATCCCATAATTATCGGTCAGTCTATGGGGGATATCTGGCTCAAATGTATATGGAATTATATCCGGATAAGATAAAAGGCTTTATCTCTATTGATTCTGCACCTCTTCAAAAGTCTTATATGACCGCAGTGGAAATATGGCTTCTTGAAAGAGCAGAGCCATTATATAAGATATATCCATGGAAAGTGCTTCTTAGGGCAGGGTCAAGAGGGTGCGCAGAGACGGATTATGGTCAGAATCTTATGCGGAAGATGATGATGTCCTATGATTCAGATCCTGAAGAATATGCAAGGCTCGCCGGTTTTGGGTACAGAATGCTTGCTGAGGCAATCAAAGCAGATCTGCCATATCGTATCAGTTGTCCGGCACTTCTTATCTGTGGAGAAAAGGATAAAGCAGGTTCAGCAAAAAGCTATAATAAGAAATGGCATCAGAGACGGTTTACCGCTTAAATGGATAAAAATGCCGGTCATAATTCCAATACTGACCAACCGGATGAAGTAAACAGACTGATAGAAAAATTTTTTCAGCGAGGTAGATGGGAAAGGAGTGTCTGGATGATTAAGTTGAGCCCATAAGCATGCTGAAATTGGGAATCACTGAGAAAAAATGAACTGGTCGGAATGGAATTCAACTTTGGGGCGCATTCTTTGATTTTTGCCTGTTACGCCCCGGGACTTTGCGGGTTCCGGGGCATTTTTTTTGAAATTGTGTTTGTTAAGCCCCGCTAAATCTTGAGTACTGGGGCTTAATTTATAATTTCTTTGTGCTAAGCCCCGTTGGCGTTCTGAAAGCGGGGCGTAAATCTTTAAAATGTTTTAGATAAGCCCCGTTGGCGTTCTGAAAGCGGGGCGTAAATCTTTAAAATGTTTCAGATAAGCCCCGTTGGCGTTCTGAAAGCGGGGCGTAAATCTTAAAATGTTTCAGATAAGCCCCGTGGCGTTCTGAAAGCGGGGCGTAAATCTTTAAAATGTTTCAGATAAGCCCCGTTAGTGTTTCGATAGTGGGGCGTAATCTACCAAAATTCTACAGTATACCCCGATGACTTCCAAACAGAAAGATTCAATACGCATATGTGGCTATAGGGAAACACCAAAAAGGAAACATAGAGAAAATCAGAAAAGTACCATGATACAACATGAAATGTAACAAAAAAAGTCCTTGAAAATCAAGGACTTTACAATGAATCGGAGTGGCGGGATTCGAACTCGCGACCTCCGCCTCCCTAAGACGGCGCTCTAACCAAGCTGAGCCACACCCCGGAACGAAAACTATCATAGCATAGAATTTTATAAAAAGCAAGCCATTTTTTAAATTTTTCAAATTTTTTCTACAATTTTCAAAAGCAAAAGACGTCAAAACCTCGTAAAAAGATTTTGACGCCTATACATGGATCGGAGTGGCGGGATTCGAACTCGCGACCTCCGCCTCCCTAAGACGGCGCTCTAACCAAGCTGAGCCACACCCCGAAACGCAAGTAAGATAATACCATGGAATTTTACAAAAAGCAAGAGTTTTTTTATAAAAAGTTAATTTGCCCATTTTGAGTCTATTGTCGTACAATATAATGAGTATAAGGAAGTCAACATGTTTACATGATTGACGAACGACAACCTTAGCGAATGAATATCCTGTGATGTAAGATGTAGAGTACGCGTGAGCTTATAATAGAATTACATAAGCTATATCGAGGAAGAACAGAAAATAATACATAAAACAGTGGAGGACAGGTTATGGCCAATACAACGAAACTGGCGTTGGAAGCAGCTTTGAAAAAAGAACTTCTCACGAAGTCTCTGGATAAGATCACCATTAACGAACTTGCAGAGGACTGCGGCATCAGCCGGATGGCTTTTTACTATCATTTCAAGGACATCTATGATCTGGTAGAGTGGGTCTGCGTGGAAGACGGCACGAAGGCACTGCAGGGGAAGAAGACCTACGAGAACTGGCAAGAAGGCTTCTGCCAGATTTTCGAGGCAGTGCAGGAGAATAAACCTTTCATTATGAATGTCTACCGCTGCGTGGATCGCCAGAAGATCGAAAGCTACTTAAACAAGTTGACCTACCAGCTCATTGCGGACGTGGTGGAGGAAAAATGCACCGGCATGCAGGTAGCGGAGGAACACAAGGAATTCATTGCCGGATTTTACAAATACGGTTATGTGGGTGTGATGTTAGACTGGATTGATCGGGGAATGAAGGACGATTATCATAAGATCGTTGAAGAACTGGCAATCACTCTTTACGGAAACATCAGCCGCTCCATCGAGAATTTTGAGCACACGGAAAAGAAATTCTGAAATAGTATAAGTACTTTACAAAAGGGCAGGATGATAAAAACTTTATCATTTATCCTCTTTTGTAAATTGGTTTTCTTAAAAAAAGAAGTAGGATACTATTTGTAAACAGAAAAACATTTGAGAGTCATCAAAGAAAGGTGGTAATCATTATGGCAAAAAAGAATAATATCGGACTGGGACTGGCAGCGCTGGCAGTAGGTGCAGGCGCAGTGGCAGCAGTAACCAAGGGACATAAGGCAGAGGTGAAGAAAGAGGAGAGAAAGGCAGCTGTCAAGGCAGCCAAGAAAGACTACCGTAACACTGAGCTTGGGAGATATGACAAGAACAGCAAAGGCATTTATTATTCCAACGGTAACTACGAAGCCTTCGCAAGACCTAAGAAGCCTACAGGAGTGGACGAGAAGAATGCTTACATCGTAGGCAGCGGATTGGCATCTTTAGCAGCAGCGTGTTTCCTGGTACGTGACGGACAGATGCCCGGTTCCCATATTCACATCTTAGAGGCAATGGATATCGCAGGCGGTGCCTGTGACGGTATTTTGATCCTGCCAGAGGCTATGTCATGCGTGGCGGACGTGAGATGGAGAACCATTTTGAATGTCTGTGGGATCTATTCCGCAGCATTCCCTCTCTGGAAGTACCCGGAGCCAGCGTGCTGGATGAGTATTACTGGCTGAACAAGGAAGATCCCAACTATTCTCTGTGCCGTGCAACGAAGGATTGTGGACAGGATGCCCATACCGATGGCAAGTTCAACTTAAGCCAGAAGGGCTGCATGGAGATCATGAAGCTGTTCATGACAAAGGACGAGGATCTGTATGACAAGACCATCGAAGATGTTTTCGATGATGAAGTATTTAACTCCACCTTCTGGTTATACTGGAGAACCATGTTCGCTTTCGAGAACTGGCACAGTGCACTGGAAATGAAGCTTTACTTCCAGAGATTCATCCATCATATTTCCGGACTGCCTGACTTCAGTGCCCTGAAGTTCACCAAGTACAACCAGTACGAGTCTCTGATCCTTCCCATGAAGAAGTATCTGGAGGCAGCAGGTGTGGACTTCCAGTTCAACACCGAAGTGACAAATGTTATTTTTGATATCAATGACGGCAAAAAGGTGGCAAAGGCTATCGAGTGCAAGGTAAAAGGTGTAGAGAAGGGCATTGTCCTCACCGAGAACGACCTGGTATTCGTTACCAACGGAAGCTGTACCGAGGGTACTATCTACGGTGACCAGAACCATGCACCCAACGGTGACGCGGAGGTTCGCACCAGCGGCGTATGGAGCCTGTGGAAAAATATCGCAAAACAGGATCCTTCCTTCGGACATCCCGAGAAGTTCTGTTCTGATGTCTCCAAGACTAACTGGGAATCCGCTACCGTGACCACACTGGATGACAAGATCATTCCTTATATCACCAATATCTGCAAGCGTGACCCCAGAAGCGGTAAGGTCGTAACCGGCGGTATCGTAAGCTGCCAGGATTCCAAGTGGCTCATGAGCTGGACAATCAACCGTCAGGGACAGTTCAAGGAACAGGACAAAAATCAGGTATGTGTATGGGTATACGGTCTGTTTACCGACGTACCCGGCGATTATATTAAGAAGCCCATGAAGGATTGTACCGGTAAAGAGATCACCGAAGAGTGGCTGTATCACTTAGGTGTGCCCGTAGAAGATATCGAGGATCTGGCAGAGCACAGCGCAGTCTGCGTACCTACCATGATGCCTTATATTACCGCATTCTTCATGCCCAGAACCAAGGGTGACCGTCCCGATGTCATTCCCGACGGCTGTGTGAACTTCGCTTTCTTAGGCCAGTTTGCAGAGACCCCGAGAGACACCGTGTTCACCACAGAGTATTCCGTGAGAACCGCTATGGAGGCTGTCTACGGACTGTTAGGTGTAGACAGAGGTGTGCCTGAGGTATGGGGAAGTGTATATGATGTCAGAGAGTTATTGGACAGCAGCGTGAAGCTGATGGATGGCATGTCTCCTCTGGAGATTGAACTGCCCGGACCTTTAAATGCACTGAAGAAGCCGCTGCTTCGCGTAATGAAGGGCACTGTAGTGGAAAAACTGCTGCGTGACCACAATGTGATCAAAGACGGCATGCTGGATTAGAATTGTATATGGAATAAAAAGTGCGAAGACTCCCATCGGAAAAATCCGGTGGGAGTTTTTTATGCAAAAAAGCTTCTGTAAAAAGCATGTAAAGAAAGTTGAACAAATGTAAGCGGTTACATAATACCAAAGTACTAGACAAAACAAACAAAAACACAATAGCTATTTTCGACATTATGCACGAAAATCGGTAGTCTGTCAAAAAATTATCAATTTCGGCTTGATATTATATTGGTAGATTGTTACAATATCAAAG
>VOFG01002440.1_pt1 | contig 38372 bp, 47 predicted proteins | sample 5384171 | NCBI WGS metagenome assembly VOFG01 (sample SAMN12384726, study PRJNA508395) | human gut metagenome | isolation source: healthy gut F | host: Homo sapiens
GCCCAAGCAGATCAAATTCGAGCCGGTGAATATCTACTACGAGGCGTTGAAGGACGCTATCGATGAACACTGGGAAAAGGAGGTTTTAAAAGCACAATGATTAAAGTATCAAAGCGATCCTTGCACAGGACAAGGAAAAGTTTAAGGTTCCGAGAAGGTGCAGAATCTTATTCCCATCAAGAACATCTGGCCGGATGGCATTTTAAGGTTGGGAATAAGTTCTCTAAGTCCTTCCGATTCTCGGACATCAACTATCTGGTGGCAAGCCGCGAGGACAAAGAGAGCATGTTTTCTGACATACTCGGAGCTTCTGAACAGCTGGACAGCGGAGCTACCACGAAGATCACCATTAATAACCACAGGCTGAACAGGTCGGATTTTGAGGAATCCATCCTGATGCCCATGAAGCAGGACGGGCTGGATGGTACCGCAAAGAATATAACGATATGCTCCTGGACAAGGCGACGGGAGCAAACGGCATTACGCAGGAAAAGTATATTACCATTACCGTGAGCCAAGAAGGACATTGAGGAAGCACGGGCATATTTTTGCGAGAATTGGAGCGGATTTGACCGCCCATTTGCAAATCTGGGTTCCAAGTGTGCCCCTGAACGCCGTTGAGCGGCTGCGCATTCTCCACGACTTTATCGCCCCGGTGATGAGGCGGCATTTCGTTTGATATGAGCCGAAGGCGCGTCTGGGTCATGATTTCCGTGACTACATCTGCCCGGACAGCATAGAGCGTACTGCGGATCATATCAAGCTGGGCGAGAAATACGCAAGGGTGCTTTTCCTCAAAGACTACGCGAGTTATATCAAGGACAGCATGGTGTCGGAGCTTACCGAGCTGAACCGAAACCTGATGCTTTCCATTGATGTGATTCCCATTCCCACCGATGAAGCCGTCCGTGAGGTGGAGCGTCTCTTGCTGGGCGTGGAAACGAACATCACCGGCTGGCAGAGAAGGCAGAATCAGAACAACAATTTCTCTGCTGTGGTTCCCCTACGACATGGAGCTTCAGCGCAAGGAATCCAAAGAGTTTTTGGACGATCTGACGACCCGTGACCAGCGCATGATGTTCGCGGTTATCACGATGGTGATTACCGCCGACTCCAAGGAGCAGCTGGACCTTGATACGGAAACGGTGCTGTCTACGGCGAGAAAGCACATGTGCCAGATGGCAACGCTGAAGTATCAGCAGACGGATGGACTGAACACGGTGCTGCCCATCGGGACGAGGAAAATCAACGCGTTCCGAACCCTCACCACGGAGAGCCTTGCGGTGCTCATGCCGTTTAAGGTGCAGGAGATCATGGATAAGGGCGGCATCTTCTTCGGAGAAAACGCCATTTCCATAATCTTATCATGTGCAAAAAGCAAATCTCCTGAACCAGTCCGCATTCCTCCTGGGCGTTCCCGGCTCCGGTAAGTCGTTCTCTGCAAAGGAGCTGATCACCTTCCTCATGCTGAACACCGACGATGATATTCTGATCTGTGACCCCGAGGGCGAGTACGCGCCGCTTATTGAAGCTATGGGCGATCTCGGCTCGGTGATCCGTGGTGTCTGCCGGCGGCAGAGACAGATTGAACGCCATGTATATGGTGGACGGGTACGGTGAAACAACCCCATTGTCGTAAAGTCCGAGTTCATCATGTCTCTGATCGAGCAGATCGACAAGAAGGGCGTCGGCCCGCAGCACAAGTCTATCATCGACCGCTGCATCACCAATGTGTACCGCAATGCGGCGGACGCCGGGATGATTCCCACTCTCTGCACCCTCCGCGATATGCTGCTGGAGCAGCCTGAGCCTGAAGCAAAAGCAGATCGCGCTGTCCCTTGAGCTCTATACCACCGGTTCTCTGGACATCTTCGGCAAGCAGTCCAATGTGGACCTCGACAAGCGTGTCGTGGTGTTCGACATTCACGGTCTCGGTTCGCAGCTCAAGCCCTCTGGCCTGCTGGTGATCACCGATACTATGCTCAACCGCGTCACGCTGAACTGGAAGAAGGGCAAGCGCACCCATGTCTTTATTGACGAGTTCCATGTGGTATTCGAGAACGAGTTCTCGGCGCAGTTTTTAACTCCGCGTGGCGGCAGTTTCGTAAGCGCAACGCCTACCCCACGGCGATTACGCAGAATGTGGAGTATCTGCTGGATTCCGTTCAGGCCAGCACCATGCTTTCCAACTCGGAATTTGTGGTCATGCTGAATCAGGCTGCGTCCGACAGACGACAAGCTGGCAAAGCTCCTGAACATCTCCAATGAGCAGATGAGCTATATCACCAATGCCGACACAGGCTGCGGACTGATTAAGTACGGTTCTGCGCTCGTCCCCTTTATCAATCGGTTCCCGCAGAACACCAAGCTCTATCAGCTTATGACTACCCGCCCCGGCGAGGGCGTATTTGCAACCGGAGGACGGGCTTAACCCCGTCCTCCATTTTTTACGGAGGATGGAAATGAAAAAAAAAAAATCATCATCGTTTCCGTACTCGTGCGCGGCAGCGATCTTTGCCGCATGTTTACGCATGACAGTATTTGACTGGCAAAGAACGACCAAAGGCGGTATTTGACGATCTGACAAATCTGATTACGGAAATCGACGAGCCGCAGAAGGATGCCGAAGCCGGAGGAAGCCGGATCCGGAGTGCCGGAAGAACTGGCGGCGGCAGAGGCGGCGCTTGCTCATGAAAAGTATGACGCTCTGTTTGAGCAGAACAACGATTTATCGGCTGGATCAAGATCGATGGTACGAATTGATTACCCCGTCATGCAGACGGCAAACAAGCCGGACTTCTATCTGAAACGCAGCTTTGATAAATCGTACAGCGACTACGGCGTTCCCTATTGGACGAAGCCTGCGCGGTGGATCAACAATATCGTCATTTACGGACATCACATGAAAAACAAAACCATGTTCAGCGATCTCTCGTCAACTATGCGAATGCCGGGCTTATTTTGACGACACCCCGTCATTCGCTTTGACACGCTGTTCGGTTTTGGGGAGTACCGAGGTCATTGCGGCGTTTTCAAATTTGACACCAACATGAAAAGCCTTCCGCTACAACGAATACACCGATATGAACGAAGAAAAAGTTCGACGAGTTCATTTCTGAGTGTATGGCAGAGAAGCGCCTACGACACCGGCTATACCGCCGAATACGGCGACAGGCTGCTTACGCTCTCCACCTGCGAATACACCCATACCAACGGGCGCTTTGTCGTTGTCGCCAAGCTCATAAGCGAATAATGACGCGGCTCATCACGGGAAAGGAGGTCGCCATGGGCAAGATAAAAACGGGAAACGGTCAAGGGACATCAAGGTCTTGGACAAAGCCGCAGTTGCCGTTGTCTGAGCGCATGAAGGACGCTTTATCCGCACCAAGGATACAGTGCGAGAATCTTTCCGATGACGGTCAGGTAAGCCCGACCGAATATGCGGAGGACAAAGATTCAATACGCGGGCAGGATGTCGCGGAGGATCACCGGACGCGCCGTTCCTCCGGCACAAAGAAAGCGGTGAACAAGGGCAAGGAAGCCACCGGCAGCATCGTGAGATCAAAAAAGCAACAAAGCCGCCGATAAACCGCCGTCTGCCGCAAGGCAAACGGCAAGCAAGCCTGCTCTGCACGGGGACAGACGAACCGGACGGTGCCAGCACGCGGCAGGCCGGAAAAGCAGACCGTTAAGACCGCACGGCAAACAGAGCGCACCGTCAAGCAAACGGCGCGCTCCACGGGAAAGCAACGGCCAAGGGCGCGAAAGGGCACGATAAAGACGGCACAGAAATCCCATTAAGACCGCGCAAAGACGGCAAAACCACCATCAAGACCACGCAGCAGGCAGCAAAAGGCGGCACAGAAAACCGCACAGGCAACGGCGAGGCTGCAAAGGCGGCAGCACAGGCAGCGAGAGCCGCCGCGAAAGCGGCAGTTGTAACGGCAAAGGCGGTTGCTAAAGGCTACTATCGCAGCGGTCAAGGCAATTATTGCCGCGACAAAGGCGCTGGTTGCGGCTATCGCGGCAGGCGGCTGGGTGGCGGTGGTCGTTATCGTGGTCATCTGCCTGATCGCGCTCATTGTCGGCTCTGCTTCGGTATCTTCTTTTCCAGACGAAGGACACCGGGCGGCCAGCCCATGACCGAGGTTGTGCAGAAATCAATACCGATTATGACGGTCAGCTCGATGCCACAAAAAGCCTCCGTCAGCTATGATGTTCTGGAAATGTCCGGCTCCCGCGCCGTCTGGAAGGAGGTGCTTGCCGTTTATGCGGTCAAGACCACCACCGACCCGGACGATCCGCAGGAGGTTGCCACTATGGACGATGGAAAAAAGGCGCTGCTCAAAGAGATATTCTGGGCGATGAATGAAATCATCGGCCCGCACCGAAAGCAAAACCGAAACGGTGATAACCGAAACCGACGACGGCCACGGCAATATCGTGGAAACCGAAACCACCGTCACGCAGACCTATCTCTATATCACGGTCAGCCACAAGACCGCCGAGGAAATGGCAGAGCAGTATGGCTTCAGCGCCGATCAGAGAAAACAGCTTGCAGAGCTACTGGCTGATGAAAACAATTCGCTCTGGACGGCGGTGCTGTACGGCATTACCGGCTCGGACGGGCAGATCGTCGCCGTGGCGCTCTCGCAGATCGGCAATGTGGGCGGTGCGCCTTATTGGTCGTGGTACGGCTTTAACTCTCGTGTGGAATGGTGCGCCTGTTTCGTTTCGTGGTGTGCCAACGAGTGCGGGTATAGAGGCCGGAATCATCCCCCAAATACGCAGGCTGCGTAAACGGCGTCGCATGGTTTAAGGAGCGCGGATCATGGCAGGACAACTCTTACGAGCCGCGCCCCGGTGATATTATCTTTTTCGACTGGGATGATGAAAACGGACAGGACGGGCTTTCCGACCATACCGGCATTGTGGAAAAGGTCGAGAATGGCAGGGGTTTATACCATTGAGGGCAACTCCGGCGATAGCGTTCGCCAAAGAGATTACCCGCTTGGGTATTATGAGGTGCTGGGCTTCGCAACACCAGCGTATTGACAAAACCAGCCGCCCGTAAAGGCGGCTGGTTACATACATAAAGCAATCTATTGCATTGCCGCTCGCAGCATCTTCATGTAGTCCTCTCTGACGTCATCCGGCGCGGCGATTTTCATTTTCCCGCCGAAGCCGAACACCCAGCCGAAAAAGGTACGGCTGACAGAAATCTCGACTGTGGCGATAAAGGTTCCGTCTCCGCAGGGGGCGGTGCATACAGACCGTCCGGAAGCGGTCGATCACCGTTTTCATCAGGCTGTTGTCGCATTTCAGCCTGACCTCCTTCGTTTCGCCATCGTACATGGAGAAGATGCCGATCAGATAGGCAATCGGATCAAAAGCCGTCCGGCTTGCGCGTCGCGCTCTTTTCCAAAACGGTCGGGCATTCCATACGGTCAACGCGGAACTTTGTGATTTTCCGTGCCGCTCAGAGTGACCGAGAACGTAGTAATTATCGCTGCACCAAAGCAGGGCATACGGGCTGAACTCGTAATAGCAGCCATTATGCTTAAATACTTTTTCTTCTGCACGGTGTATTCGTAGTACCGAAAGCGTATCTGCCTTTTACAGTTAATCGCCTTATGGATCGTATCTATCGTGTAGTAAAGCGCACGGTTGTCCGATTTGATCCGCCCCTCCACAAACAGATGCCTGTTCAACTCCTTTGCCAGATGAACGCTTGTCAGGCTGCACAGCTTTTCTACCAGCTCCCGGCTCCGCTTTGCCGGAATGAATCTGGAGGATTCCACCGCGTCCACCAGCAGCTTAAGCTCCGGCAGTTCAAATGTTCGTGATGACAGATAATACAGATTCCGGCTGCTCTTTTGACATTCGATGTCAAAACCGGCGCGTTGAAGCGCCTCAATGTCTGCGGGAAGCGTGTGTCGGTCAATGTCTATGTCTTTTTCGGCAAGACCGCTTACAATGTCGGCGGTGCTGGCAAAATGCTCCTCGTCCGTGTTTTGCCAAAGGTATTTCAATATGTATAACAGTCTGCTCTTGGATTCTGTCATAGCGTCACTCCTGTTGTTTTTTGCGGAAGCCCTTATTTCTTTTGAGCTTCTTTTTCAGCTCGTATGTCCCGCCGACCGTGCCCTCGCCACCGATCAAGGTAAGGGTATTTCCGTCAACGGTAAATTCATATTCGGAATCCCGCACCGACTCGTTGACGTAATCGATCATGAGCTTGTTGCCGTCGATGGTATAGGTGAAATCGTAGGATATGGAGGGCAGCTCCATTGCGCCGCTTCCGCTGCCGTCAAAGGAATAGGTGGTCGTTCCGTCGAACTCCCATGTGCCTGCAAGTGCGTCCGTGCCGCCGGAGCAGCCTTTTGCCAGCAGTATAATGCCAACGATGATTACCGCCAGTGCGGCGATCGCACCGCAAAGCACCATACGGCGCTGCGTCTGTTTTTTCTTCCTTTTTTCTGATTCTCTCTACCGTTCGATCTGACTCGTTCGGGAATCGTCCCGGCGGTTGCTGCCTGACGGGGCGGTTCGATTGATAATCCTGCATCATGTGGTTCTTCTCCAGTCCAAGCGAAAGGGCGATGACGGCAATGTCCGTCACCGCCCCTTTGCTCAAAGGTTCGCAGCTGATTTATTCAGCGTTTTCTTTCTTCCTTTTTGCTGTAAACGGTGATGCCGATCACTGCGCCGCCGCTGATAAACAGCAATGCGATCCAGAGGATCATATTGTTGTTGTCACCGGTCTGCGGAGAATCCGGACCAGTCGGCTTGCCCGGCTCAGTCGGTGTTCCGGTAGCCGGAATCTCAACTGCCGCCTTCTTGTAGCCGCAAACCTTGCATTCTTCATGCTTGGAACCCTTTTTGGTTGCAGTTGCTTCCTTATCTACCACCCACTTGAAGTCGTGCGCCGCCTTATCGGCCTTATCTCCGCAAGAGCACTCATGCCAGTGGTTGTCGGCATTGTACTTCCACTCGCTGCCGTAGCTGTGAGTATGCTCACCGCCGCCGGTTGCCGGGATAGTTTCGATTGTCATCGTATAACCGCAGACGGTGCATTCCTTATGCTTTGAGCCGCTTGTGGTAGCTGTTGCCGGGGTGTCGATAATCCATTCGCTGGCGGTATGCGCTGCTGTATCTTTCTTATCGCCGCAGGAGCACTCATGCCAGTGGTTGTCGGCATCGTTCTTCCACTCACTGCCGTAGCTGTGAGTATGCTCACCGCCGCCGGTTGCCGGGATGGTTTCAGTTGCCATCGTATAACCGCAGACGGTGCATTCCTTATGCTTCGTACCGTCGGCGGTAGCCGTTGCCGGGGTGTCGATGATCCATTCGCCGGCGGTATGCGCTGCTGTATCTTTCTTATCTCCGCAAGAGCACTCATGCCAGTGGTTGTCGGCATCGTTCTTCCACTCACTGCCGTAGCTGTGAGTATGCTCACCGCCGCCGGTTGCCGGGATGGTTTCGGTTGCCATCGTATAGCCGCAGACGGTGCATTCCTTATGCTTTGAGCCGCTTGTGGTAGCTGTTGCCGGGGTGTCGATAATCCATTCGCCGGCGGTATGCGCCGCCTTGCTGCCCTCGATGATCACGCCGCAGCCGACAACGGTGCACTCTTTCCAGTGATCGGTATTATCGGACTTCCAGTCGGAAGCGCTATGACCTGTTGCCGCAAGGATTACGCTTGTCTTGTCGGTAATTTCGGATGCACCGGTTGCATCCTCAAACCACTTGTCACAGCCGTCGCAGGTGTAATATGCTGTGTTGCCTTTCTCCGTGCAAGTAGGAGCCTTTGCGGGAACGAGGGTCAGATTGTGCGTATGCGGTACGGTCTTGTCATATCCGCAGGTGTCGCAGATGTTATCGCTGCCGTAATCGTGAGCCGCCTCGTCCTTCTTTTCGTGACAGCGAGAGCATTCTTTCCAATGATTGTCTGTGTCCTTGCTCCAATCGCTTGCCCATGCGTGCCCGAGCTGTGTACCTGCTGCTGTAAAGGTTTCTGTTGTGCTGATCTCTCCGCAGGAGCAGCTCTTGAAATATACTGCATCGTTGGTGCAGTCGGCAGCCGACTTGAGGGTTTCCGGCTTCTGAATTTCCTGATCGTAGGTATGAGTATGGGGAATTGTGTAGGTCGCTTTCACGCTGACTTCACTGTCAGGCATTATGAAAGTAGTGGTTTCACTGTTCGCATCTTCAAGAGTAGTGTTGCCGCTTTCTACTACCCACTTATCAAACACCTTACCGTCAGGAGCCGCATTTGCGGTCAGAGTAATGGGTGTGCCTTGCGCCGCTTTACTGATTTCGTTTCCTGCACCGATTGTCGCTTTGCCGTCTGTTACGATGATGGAATACTTTTACTCTCCCAGATTGCATAGAAGGTAGTATCCGAGCTTACTTCATAGGTCGTGCCGGAAATAACCGAACCGTCGGCACTGGTTGACCAGCCCTTGAATTGCTTGCCTTCCGGTTCAGTAAAACCGCAGGAAGGCAGGGTATAGCTGCCGGAAACGCCGGTGACATCTGCCATGTGCCGCCGCCACCGTTGGCATTGAATCTGACGGTATACTCGGCAGGGGCGGGAGGCGCGTCCTTCCACAGCGCCTTGACTGTGATATCAGCGGTGACGGTCACGGGGGCGTTCACCGGATACCCGTGCCGCCGATCTCCCATGCCTTGAACTGCTTTCCTTCGGGCGCAATAAACTCGCACTCCGGCAGAGAATACTCGCTGCCGTGCAATATCTTCTTAGCGGGCATTGCGGTGGTGACCTCCTCGGGCAGCTCCTCAGGCTCGGAGCCGCCGTTAGCGTCAAAAGTGACGGTATGCTCGTTGCGCATTTCAAACGCTGCGGTGATGGTAACATCTCCCTCCGGCTGGGTGAAGGTATAGGTATCGTCCCCATCCGCAACGGCGGCAGGGTTGCCATTGACGGACAGCGTGCTTAGCATATAGCCCTCGTCGGGGTCAATGGAGAGCATGACAAGCTCGCCCTTAAAGAACAGTGGCGTGCCGTCCTCGGCAGTTCCCGCAGCGTTCACCACCTTGACTCTGCCGTTTTCACAATCCTGCACCGTCACCTTATACTGCGGGTCGCCCTCCACGGTCACCTGCACCGAGATGTTCTTCTTCCACTCCTCTCCCGGACGTGTGATAACATCAAGCCCCGAGTTGCAGCGTGCTCCGGTGCCCTCCAGAATCACCGTTCCGTTGACCGTGAAGGTCTGCTCCCGCTGGGACTGCGGATCATAGTCCGCCGGGATCTCCCACGAAACCTCGACAGGTATAAAACCGGAGGTGTCAGCTGCATAAACCCCGATTTGGACCTTGGAGAGCTCCTCTTTCAGATTCTGTTCCCTGGAAATACGGATCGGCTGCGCAGGCGCCACATCCCAATGATCCTTCTCCCGCACATTGATCAGGTAGTTCCAGAAAACCCTGAACGACTTGTAGGAGGCCACATTTCCGCAGGCGTCTTCGATGATAAGCGTGTGTTGGATGCTGTTGTCATACTCTGCCGGGATCGTATAAACGCCATTTTCATCCGGCGTCAGAAGCTCAGCTTTCCCACTCGGGGATGTATGGCAACGAACCGTGACGGGCGATGAGTCCTCTACCTTGAACCGCAGGTTGCCGTAATACTTACCATAGTTCTCCAGTTCCTTTCCGGTAGAAAGATCAATGGCTTTCGGGTTCTCGACGTCAATGATTATATTCGGCGTAGATACAAAGGTCGTTCCCGTCGGGTTCGTGGCTTTGGCGTAGACATACCAACCGCCGTTTTCTTCATACGCCGCAGCGTCTATTGTGATTAAGATAAATGGCAGCACGATCGATCCCGGCGTGGCTTCCGCTATCTTGTATTCCTTCCAGAGGGACTCGTCAAGCGCTGCCAGCTCTTCCTGCGTGTAGCGCTCCGGAGAGCTGAGGTAATAGCCTGGCTTCGCGTCCGTGTCGACCCACATGCCTATCTGATAGGAATTCCCATCCATGGACGCGCCTTTGAGATAATACGGTTCGTCCGAATCCGCGTTATATCCCGTGAAGTACTGACCCGTCCCCAAGCGAAGCTCGACCTTTGGATGCTTCGTCGAATAGTTCAGCACGAGCGTCCGGTTTTTGGTGATCAGACCTACCCGGAACTCTCCTTTTTCCTTGTCATATGGGATTTTCGTCCCGTCTGCCTCATCGGTCAGCGTTGCCGACACGCCCGCCGGCAGCCTGATCTGGAGCACCAGATATTCATTGTGCGGCAGCATCAGATCGGCGTAGGTCTTTTTTGCCGTCCGGGCTGATGACCTTCACATGGTGTCGCCTGTATGTTCTGACTGTCGCCTTAGTCTCATTTCCCGCGTTGTCAGTTGCGACCACGGTATATTCCGCTCCCGCGTCATTGTTGCCGCCATCCGGTGCGGGGAGACGATAGGTGGGGCCGTCTTGCGGCTCGCCGTTGATGGTCACCGACTTGATGCCGGAGGACGTCTCTCCATGCAGCGCCGGGTCGCTCACGGTGAAGGTGTACGCGCCGGGATTTCCATCGATGTTATCCTCGACGGTGTAGCTCTCGCCGTCCTTCAAAACCTCCAGCACCGGCGCCTTCGTGTCCGTTCCCATCACATGGCCGCACACAGTGCAGAGCTGCTTTTGATTGCTCCAGTCGCCGGGGATGTGCTTTCCGTTTTGCTTGGACATCTCCGCCACCGGGTCACGCGCCTGACATTTCATATTCCGGCATGCCCAGACGTGGCACGACTGCCGGTTTACCCAGCCGAAGTCGTGCTTCCCGTTGCAGGGGTCGTCGATCAGCTCCATCTCCATCGCTTCGATCGCCCAGCCGTAGTTCTTCACGTACGGCAGCGTCAGCAGCTGCACATCGATACGCCCGTTTTCATGGTGAATCAGAATATCATAGAGATTCCAGAAGAGGGCGAACTCGTCGTCGCGGTTGATGGCTTGCGCCTCAACCTTCAGCTTCACCAGCTTTCCATGGTATGAGCCTATTTTGATGGACTTGTAGTCTTCGGGCAGGGGGTTCCTGACAAGATCTCCTATATATCTTTTCCCTACGTCGATATCGTATACCTTTTCCAAGTACACACAATCGCCGTAGCCCATAGCTGCCGCCTCGTCCGAGATGTATCGAGAGTATCCTGTCGTCAGCTTCAGCTTCGCGTCCGTCACGGTGATGTTCTGACCGTGACACCAGCGTCCGCCGCCGATGGCCGCGCCGTGCGTACCGTGCGCCGTGATCTCGCCGCCGGTGATGGTGATATCGCGCGCCGGGACGAACTGACCGCCGCCGATGCCCGCGCCGTTGTATCCGCCGTGGGTGTTGATCTTGCCGCCGTAAATGTTGATATTATAGGCTGCGGTGTCGCCATCCATGTCCTGCAACGATGTCCAGCAGCCCCGCCGATACCGGCTCCTCCATCGCCGCCGGTGGCGGAAATATCGCCGCCGTAGATGTAGATATCGCGGCCGCGGCCCCTTGAAGCTGCCGCCGATGCCGGAGCCCGCTTCGCCGCCCTTCGCCTCGATTTTACCTGGTAGAAATACAGCTTCTCGCCGCTGCCGTTTCTGCCGCCGCCAATGCCGGCTCCTCCATCGCCGCCCTTGGCGATGATGGTGCCGCTCCAGAGCGATGGGTTCGTCTGAGAGCCGAAGTGCATATTTGCGCCGTGACCGTACATATCCAGGTTGAACAGACTTTCTGCGATATTGCGGGTCGCCCAGCTTCCTCCTATGCCCGCCGCTTTATAGCCGCCCTGACACGTCACCGTGGTGCCCTCCATCACCTGCACGCACAGCTGCCCCTCGCTGCGGTTCTTCTGAATGGCCGCCCGTCCGGTGGCCCCCGTCAGCTTACTGTCCCGGTTGATAAAGTACAGATACGCCGACGCCTTTCCGTGCAGCTCGATGGCCGGTGTCTTGGCGTCCTTGTTCACCTGAATGTTAACGTTGTCCAGAAAAATGTGCGGTGCCGCCTTCTTTCCATTGATCTGGATCTTCTCGGTCCAGACAAAGTCCGGATCGCTTGAGGACGAATAGATATAGTATGTCTTGCTGTCCTTGATGTTGATGTCGCTCGTTCTGTTGCACAGATCGATTTCCACATCAAATTTTGTGGGAATATTATCCATCGCGCCGGTCTCCGCTGCAAACGCTGTTGTCGGCAGCAGCGTCAGCACCATGCAGCATAGGAGCAGGATGCTGAGTATTCGTTTCTTCATTTCTCGTTACCTCCGTTCAAGTATTGCGAGCGGTATTTATCTGCAAACAGAGCGACGCCCTGCTTTAAGACCTCCATCTGGGTTTGAAGATAATATTCGTCCTCGAACATGGGGACGAAGATAAAAATCAGCGGCGTGATGACCGTGTACGGAATACCTATTTTCGGCTCCAGCCGCTTGGCATACTCGGTATAGCGCTCGTTCACGCCCTCAAAAAACTTCTTGCCGTGCTCGATATACTTCGGGTGCGTATAGATCTGATACATCAACCGGTACTTTTTGCCGTGCTTCTTTGCCGTCCAGTAGGGAACCTCCTTCACAAACCGGACAACATCCTTCGGGTCGGTGGGCGCCATCTCCATAAAGTCGTCCTCGACCTTTTCCATACAATATGCGGTTGACTCAATAATCAGCTCGTCTACGTCTGTTGAAATACGAATAAAGATTTCCCGTTGTGCAGCCGCACGCTGCCGCCAAGAGCCTTGATGCCCGTTCCCGTCAGCCCGTTTTCGGCATAGCAATCAAAGCATTTTTCCATCATTTCCTTCTTACGCGCATTGTGCTGTTGCTCTGTTGTTTTCATGTTACGCTTCGCTCCTTTTATGCACACCGACCGTTCGGTTATGATTAGTATAACATAGAATTGTGTCGATTTCAAGAACTGTTCGAGAAAAATCGAGGAAAATCAAATTTCAATATAATCTCATAAAAAGTCCTTACAGCAGAAAGAAAATAGCGGATGGCCTCAACGATCAAAAACGTACTAATGAAAATGTCTTTGTTATCTCTGGCTTTTTTTTCAACCTGAAGCCTCTGTGTCTTTTTTCTTTCTGCTGTAGTTATTCTTCAGTTGGGTAGTTCACTTTCTCCTCCCACCATGACAGGTGGCACCTGTCACCAATTAGGCGCAGTTGCCCCTTGGCGGAAAGAATACATTTTTTTCATTTATCCGCTGCGTATTTTGAACAGCAAACTGCTTTTGCCGCCTTTTTTTGCGGTAGCGCTGCTCGGTTTCGAGCAGTCCGGCCTTTTTAAGATCACAGATCCCGCGGCGGACGGTGGACTGCGAATACTTTAAGTCTGCCGCTATGGTCGGGATGGCAGGCCAACACTCATTGTTTTCGTTGGCACGGTCGGCAAGGTAGATACACCGCAACGGCTCTGTGCGGCAGCTCGGTACGGTAGAGAAAATCAAGACGGCTCATTGCTTTGCACCTCCGTTTCGGCTAAATCTTTGATGATCTCTGCTTCCGTTTCATCGGGAGCAGTTTCTTTTTCGGCGGCGAGGTACGGATGGGCTTGCGCGCAAGCGAATTCCCGCCGACCATCCTTGCTGTTTTTTCAAAATCGTTTTGCCGGGAAAAAAGTCTTATTTTATGCGCCTTTACAAACTTTTTTTGCCTTGCGCTGGCAGGTTTTTCAGCCACCACAGGGTTTGCCCTCTTGCAATGGATGTATGGAATCGTGTATAATACAGCCATAACGAAACTTACCGTTTCGGATAGACAGGAGTGGATACCATGCGCTATAAAGACAAAGAGCTGATGAATGAGATCATCGAAGTGTGGACGATTTCTACATAGAGAACCTACGCCTCCCTCTACTGCCGAGATCGGAGAGGCGCTGGGGATCGCCAAAAGCACCGTCCACCGCTATCTCGTGAAATGAACGAAAGGAATATGCTGGAATACGGCAGACGGCGGATCGTCACGCCGCAGATCCGCAAATTCAGCGGCGACATCACACGGGCGGGCATTTTAGGGAAGCGTCGCCTGCGGCGAGCCGGAGTATGCGGAGGAAAACTTCGAGGAATATGTCACGCTGCCGGTGGCGCTGTTCGGCAGCGATTTTTCTTCATCCTGCGCGCCCACGGCTATTCCATGGTCGAGGCCGGTATCGAGCCGGGCGATATGGTGGTCGTGAAAAAGCAGAATACCGCCAACGAGGGAGATATTGTCGTTGCCCTGGTCGGCAGCGACACCACGCTCAAACGGTATTATACGGACAAGAAAAGACGCTGCGTGCGTCTGCACCCGGAAAACAAAGAGATGACCGACATTCTCACAAAGGACTGCGGATTCAGGGCGTGGCGCAGCATGTCATCAAGGCTCTGTGACGGACGCGAGGAGATTTATATATGCAGGTGTATATTTCAAATAAAGAGATAGCCGAGATAGCGGAAGGGCTTGTCCGACAGTTCAGCGGCGGCCCCCCGCCTGAAATGGTGGATATAGACAGCATCGCGGCGCATTTGAAGCTGACGGTCGTGTACGACTCCATCGCAGAGGAGGAACGGGACAAGATCGCCTTTCTGTCCGATGGGATTTACCCCTAAAGGTTTACCGGGACGCAAAGGCGACCGGCGTGGTCTTTCCGAAGGACACGATCGTGCTGGACGATTTTCTTCTGCGTCCGGGAGAGGAAACGCACCGGCGCTTTTCGCTGGCACATGAGGTCGGACACAAAATCATCTATCTGGCTGACCCGTCCCAGCAAACGGCCTGCTTCGATACGCCGTATGACTGCGAAAAGCGGTACAGCCTGGATGAGCTGAAAGAGCGCATGACGCTGAATGAAGCACAGGCAAACGCGATGGCAGCAGCCATTCTTATGCCCCGCTTTATGATAGACGCCGCGCTGCAAAAATACCACAGGGGCAAACCCATTCCCATTTACGGCGAGAGTATCCTGCTGCCCAAAACAAAGGCGGCGCTCGTCCGGGTAGCGCAAATGCTGGGCGTGTCCCACTCGCGCTGCTGATTCAACTGCGTAAGTACAGGCTGCTGGAGCAGCACGATGTGACCGAATATATTTCCGGTCATCTTGCAAAAGGGCGGTGATAGCCCATGAAGCCGAATATCCCGCCGAAGTTTACCGTCAAGCCGCTGCCGGAGGAAAAGCGGAAGAAGCTGCTTGTTTCCTTTGAGGAGTGCGCGGAGCTTACCGAGCGCGAGCTGAACTGCCCTTACTGCGATTACCCGATTGACGGCGTATTCTCGGACGCGACCGGGCATTTGCGCGTCAAATGCCAGAAATGCAAGGCGAACATGGTGGTCAGCCTTTGCCTACTTCGCAGAAAGCGCGGATACGCCGTGTATAAGCGATACCGTCTGGCGAGTGAGCGCCAAAAGACTGCAACTGAATAAAGAACACACTTTATAACGCGTAAGCGGAGCCGGTTTACCGTGACTTCCCAAGCACCGTATGAAGGCGAGAACAGAGGATAACTCTGTCTTGCTGTCATGCGGTGCTTTTTTGCTGCCCGTTTGCGCCTTCATACGATGTTAGAGAGTCCTTTCCCGGCTTAACGCTTGGAAAGGACTTTTATGTTTTACGACCGCTGGCAAAGCGCCATAGCGAAGTATCCGTGATCTCCGATTTTGATTCGCCCATCAAAAATCAAAAATTTAAGGAGATTACGAGAATGGCTAAAAATTACAATCGTTCAGATTATGCGCTCAACAAATACAGCGCATCCATTGTTTACTCCGGCGCAGACGGAGTCTATGAGCTTACAAAGGAAGCGTTTCTGGCAAGCGATCCATCGCTGACGGAGGCGGATTATGAATATTGGAAGCGAATTTCGGATGCCGATTACCTTGCCACCGCCCGGCGCGATACCTACGAGCAAGCACACCGTTTCGCTGGACGAGCTTGCGGATGGTGTGCTTGCCGGTGAGGAAAGCACCGAGGACGAGGTGCTGGAGAAACTGGAGCCAACGGATAATCCCTACACCTATGAAAAGGCCATGCGGATTTTGGACGCTTGCCTGACTGAAACGCAGAAGCGGCGGTACTTGATGTATGTCATCGAGGGGTTATCAACCTATGAGATTTCAGTATTAGAGGGCTGTAATCAAAAGAGTGTGCATGAGAGCTTATCGGCAGCAATCAAAAAATCGAAAAAATGAAAAAAAGTTTTCAGTAACACCCCTCAAACGCCCCCTTTTTCGGACATTAGGTGAAGGGCAATGAAAAGCCGCGAAAGCGACAAGACTTCTCTCCCTTCAACCACAACTGAATAAGTCACGCATTTTGTACTTTCCTGCCGCTTCGAGCCGGGCAAGCCCTGCGCCAAGACCTCCCGCAAAGGGAGCGAGCGACAACCAGGCGCTTGAAAATAACGGGCAGCACCCGTTAGGGCGATGACGGGCGGCAGGGTCAAAGATACTCATGTCCAGCCACAGGTCGAGCGTTGAAGCTGCATTTGCAGTGAGCCGTCGCAACCAATGGGGGCATCCGGGCGAGAACCGCACCGGGGTGGAAGTCCCGTGGAGCTGATAGCTGTCAGCCGCAAAATGCGTCCCTTCAGCGCTGAGGGGTGTTGAGGACAAATATCAACGCTTTTTATGATAGGAACGCCGCGAGAGAAAGAACAGGAAGCCTTTTGCGCTTATCCGAGCTACGACTTTCGCGGCGCTCCTACATACCAAATATGAAGGGAGATCACACACCATGATCAACAAAACAAAAGGCGCGTGGATTCTTGCGCGCACAACAGGAAATTCCGGGTACAGTCTGGCGGAGCGCCAGATTTCAGCATTGACGAGCGAGCTGCAAAGCGAGGGTTATTATCTCGCCGGAAGAAGCACGCTGCACTTTTCGATAAAAACGGAACACGGGAAAAAGGAAATCTCCCGTATGCTCAAAGCCGCCGAAAGCGGCAAAATCTCCGCCGTGTTCGTGTTCGGCATCAAGCACATCTCTCAAAACTACGACCTTGCCTTTGAGCTGGTGGACAGGCTCAACGAGCTTGGCGTTGTTGTTTACGACAACGAAGGGTATCAGTATTCCTACGACTGGTACTGCAAGCAGATCGGCAAACGCTTTGTGGGAGGCCGCCGATGAGCGCGCCGTGCAAGCGGGGGCGATATGTTCTATGCAGACCTATCCCCGTATATCGGCTCGGAGCAGGGCGGACGCAGGCCGGTCATCGTCATTCAGAACGATACCGGCAATCAGCACAGCCCCACGGTTATTATCGCCGCCGTCACGAGCAAAACGATGAAAGCAAGACTGCCCGTCCATGTTCGCCTGCCGAGCGAAATCGGGCTGGAAAAAGGATTCGATTGCTCTGCTGGAGCAGATACGCACCATCGACAAATCCCGTCTTGAAAGCTATATCGGCAGACTGGACGAAGCAACGATGAGCCGCATTGACAGAGCGCTTGGTATCAGCGTGGGCATAGACAGGAAAATCGACTGGAGCGACGGCATCGAGCTTTGCCTTTGCGGGAAATGCGCGTCCGATTTCTTCAACACGCCCGGTCATTATATCAAGCGCGCAGATAAGGCGCAGACGATCAAAGGACACCTGCACCTACTGCAATGTGCGGCAGGGATACGATTATATCGTGGTAGATAGATAAAGGAGGATTGTGAATGGCAAGAGGAAGCAAACCATTCATGAGCCTGAGATCATCCCCATGCTTAAAACGGTTGAGCAGATGAGTAAGTACAGCGGCATCGGCATCAATAAACTCCGCGAACTGATAAACAACAGAGAGATTGAGTTCATCCAAAACGGAAACCGTTGTCTGCTGGCAGATCAGGCAATATGGGAGTGGTACAGCAGAAATTGCATCAAACCAACGCAATGTAATATATAGGAGGGATAAAGCGTGTCGGTAACAGCAAGACAAGTCAAAAACAAACGAACATCGGATGGAGGCAGCACCTCCAGAGCCGGTACGGTATATGATGTTTTATTCGGTATAAAACCGCAGAGGGATATAAGACATATGGAAAGCGCGGTTTTCTTACAAAGAGCGAGGCAATCGACCATGAAGCGGAAATGCGTACAAAGCTGACCAATCCCGGCTATGAACCGATCAAGGCGGCTGACGCAAAACAAACCGTGCAGGAATATCTTGAATCTTGGGTAGAAGTTCATGGAAAGGCAAATCTACGCCCCAGCACATTCAGCAGCTATAAAAGCCACATCAAAAACCATATTGTCCCTTATATCGGGAATGTTCCTCTGAAAAAGGTCACTCCGGCAATGATAGACAATATGCTCAAACAACTCAGCGAAAAGGGACTGTCGGTCAGCACTTGCCGCTATGCGCAGCGTATTCTCAGCGTTGCGTTTGAGGCCGCCCGGAAATACCGATATATTGAGGGAAATCCGGCAAGGGATATTCTGACGAAGTTCGGAAAAGAGGCAAAGACGCCCGACCCATATACCGTTGAGCAGATGCAGCATCTTATGGCACTCGGCTCCGGCAACGAATGGCAAATGATTTTTGTCCTTAGCGGTCTTTACGGCTTGCGCCGAAACGAAGTTCTCGGTTTGCGCTGGGATAATGTTGACCTGAAAACAGGCAATTTTCAATAACAGAACAATTGCCCTTCAAAGTCCCACCAAAAAACAACGGTCATTACGGAAATGGCTCCAACAAAATCGCAAGGCAGGACACTTCCAATAACAGAGGTAACACTATCCTTTTTTCAAAAGCAGCTATCACTTCAACAAAAAAGCAAAAGGAGCTTTCGGAATTGTCCGGGCAACCATATTATGATAACCGTCTTGTGATAGCCAAAGCAAACGGAGCGCCTATGAGCGCCGAGCGTGTCTAAATAACTTTGCGCAGTTCCTTCGGCACAACGATATGCCGCATATTCGGTTTTCACGATCTCCGTCATTCTGCGGCGACAAATATGCACGAGCTGACCGGGGATTTTTTCACAGTCGGAGAAATCCTCGGGCACACCCTTAAAAGGTATCGGAATGTCGCTTGGCATATCTACTAATATGGCTGATGTTACAGCTCGGTATGTCGATGTGCGTCTGGACAGAAAGCGAACGGTACTCGAAGCCTACCACAACGAGATGTTTCCGAATGAAGCTCTCCGTATTGCGCAAAAAGAACTTAAAGGCAAAAAGACCACGAGGCAAGATGATATGCCATCTTTCATTCTCCTGCCGCCGCAGCACTTTTTGCGGCGGTACATATTCTACCAATATAATTTAGCCGGTACATACGAGGATAATCGACCTTGTATGTACCGGCTCTTTTTTGTTATTCGTGTTATCAAAATGTTGTTACAGCGCAGCAGAAAAATGGCGCATATAAAATCTGTTTCCAAAAATATCCGCGATAAATCAAGGCGAAAGAGAGAAATCGCATTTTTGTCCCGCACAATAAATCAAACGGTGTACGACTGATATTCTCAAAATCGCGGTGTTATTCGTGTTGTAAAAATGTCATCAAACTCGACGGCGGGGCGAAATAATGAGTCTTGTGAGCTTATAACGACTTACATAAAAACCCTTATTCTATGCGGTTTTCAGGCATAGCGATACATAGCTTTATGTGAAGTTATGGAGCCTTTTACCCTCATTTTTCGCCTCGAAATCAGTTTGTCTTAACGGACACATGGGTTCGAATCCCATCCTCTCCGCCATCAGTCCGCCGTAATTTCGATAGAATTCCGGTGGACTTTTTCTATGCCGGAAAATCACCTGAAATAAGTCATTTCGACTGCTGGGGAGAATAGGCAAACCCGCTGCGGAGCAATCCTGCGGCGGGGTTTGTGCGCTTTACGGGATGGGAGCCTTTTGCGTTGCTGTAATCGGCAAACTGCGGACAGCCTTCATGAAGGATAGCGCACCTGTGCAAGAAAGATGTGCGGTATGCTTACAGCGGCGGCCCTGCTCCGCTTTGCAACGCTTGCGAAGGGAAAACGAGCATGGTATAATAAACAACAAAAATGGGTTTGCCGGAGAAAAAACACAAAGAATTTGAGCTTCGTAAGGAGAAGGCCCGTCAGATGATTTGTCATCATTTTCGGCTGATCCATTAGGGTTAGATTGGAAAAGGGAGGTTTGATGGATGTATCAGCTCTATTATCAATACCCCAACACCTGGTTTGGCGACTGCATGCCCTTTTGGAAAGGACGGAAAATTCTATCTCTTTCATCAGCGTGACACCCGCAGGCCCGGTCCCTTTGGCGAGCCCTTCGGCTGGTCGCTGGCCGTCACCTCGGATTTTCGTGCATTATGAGGACTACGGAACCGTGCTGCCCGGCGGCGGGGACGATGCGCAGGATCAGTTTATCTTTGCCGGGACCGTTTTTGAGGCGGAAGGCCGCTATCACGCCATGTACACCGGCTACAACAGGGACTACGAAAAGCAGGGCAAAAAGCCGCAGATATTGATGAAGGCCGAAAGCGACGACCTGATCCACTGGCAGAAGAACGGCGAAAGCTGGTGGAGCCGCAGCCCGGCTATGAGCCGCAGGACTGGCGGGATCCCTTCTGTCTTTCTGGGATGAAGAGCTGGGGCTGTACCGGATGATTCTGGGCACGCGGAAAAAGCGAGCACATCAACCGGGGCTGCAGCGTATGGTTCACCTCGCCCGATTTGAAGAATTGGGAATTTCAAGGGGACTTCTGGGCGCCCAACCTGTACAGTATGCACGAAATGCCCGGACCTGTTCCGGATCGGCGACTGGTGGTATCTGCTCATCAGCGAATACAGCGAGAAAAACAAAATCGTCTACCGGCGCAGCAAGAGCCTGAACGGTCCTTGGCTGGCTCCCACAGACGATGCGTTTGACGGTCGCTGCTATTACGCGGGCCGCACCGCTTTTGACGGAAAGAGGCGGGTTCTGTTCGGCTGGGTCAACACCCGGGACACCTGGCAGGACAGCGCGGGAGTGGACGGGGCGGCACCCTTTGTGCCCCATGAGGTTTTCCAGCGGGAGGACGGCTCACTGGGCGTGAAACTTCCCGACAGCATTCGGGAGGCCTTTGAAGCGCCTCGGCTGCTGGCGCAGCAGGCCGTGCTGGAAACCGTCGATCAGAATGCCGAGCTTCCGCTGGCGCAGATTCAGCATAAATCTGCAAATGGGAGGCGCGGGTCAGGTTCTCTGAGGGCACGCGGGCCTTCGGCGTGCGGCTCTGCCAGGATGAGCGGACAGGGGAAGCCTTACGACTTCCGCCTGCTGGCGGGAGAAAATCGGCTCAGCTTCGATCGGATCCCCTTCATTCCTTCCGACGTGAACAATAAGGGGCTGGAACGGCCCATCCGTCTGAGTGCCGGCGAAGAATATCGCTTGGCAGCTCATCGTGGATGACGATATCGCCGTGCTTTACGTAAACGGCGTGGCGCTGAGCGTGCGCATGTACCGGCAGCCGGGAACGGGGATCAGCCTGTATGTGACCGACGGACGGCTGGAGATTCTGGAGTCCTCTATCAGCGACCGGCTGAAAGACTGATTTTCAGGTAGGGCGCTGCCACAGAAAAGAGGCGCGCAGCGCCACAGACAAAAGCCGGTTTACCGGCAGCGATGTGATCGGGCATATCCGCTGCACTGTGATGGGACATTGCGCCCATGAACCGCTTTTTGCCGTGTCATTTTCCGGCAATGCCCCCAATTGCGGTGAGAAAAAACAGCCCATTGAAGCAAACGTGTTGATGCGTCCTCGGGGGGTGTCAAATTCTTTACAGGCGCCAATTAAACCCACCGGCTTGTCCGGTGGGTTTAATTTGTTCTTCCTTGCTAAAAATTTTGCGGAAGGATACAATGCGCCCCTAATATACATGGAAAGCCATGAAGCTGTAAGGAGGAAAATGCATGGGAATCATTAAAAACGAGATACCGATCTGAAATCATTTCTGGCAGGCAGCTGCGGCGCATTGAACAGCTGGCGTATTTCTTGTACCCCGCAAGGCTTTGCGTGATGAAGGGGAACATCCTATCACTATGCTCCGCCCTCGCGCTTTATCGAAATCGACGAAAGAGCAAGAAAGCCATTGAAAAGACAATACTTGAGCACAACTTGAACTATCGGGAAGTGGTGACCTGGTCAACGGACGGTTTCTTCCGCGAAACAAAGGGGAAAAAGTGGAGTACCGTAAAAGCGAAGGCTGTTCTGTTGTGGAGATGGAATGCTCGGCGCTTGCGGCCTGTGCAAAAACTTTAGAAAAGCCACATGGGGAATGATCCTTTACACCGCGGATTGTCTTGCCAATGTTGACCAATACGATGAACGGAATTGGGGCGGCAACGCCTATGAATATGCGCTTGCCCTGTGTTTGGATGCGGTGTTGGCCATTTAAATTCCCATTCATGGAGGCACAGCCCCCAAAGGTGTCTTCTATGAAAAAGCGTCTGCCCAAGCCGGAGACGACGTTGAAGAACCCGCCGCAATTCGGGTAGAATTGCGGCGGGATCCGATGCATGGTACAATGAGGGATAAAATCAACCGCCTGTGGTCTGAATGGAACCATCTATCGAGAATCGCTGGAAATCGGTTCTCGATTTTTTTATACTGTAACCGTAGAAAGGAGGAGGCGGATCCATGCAAATTGAAATCAAGATAGACGAAAATGCAAAGAACCGAAAATCATCGTTGTGACAGACAAAATGACGGACGAGATCAACGCCGTCATCCAAAGACTGGACGGACGAGCAGCCGCGGGTGCTGGCGGGATTCAGGGAAGATACGGTCGAAGTCTTGGAGATGTCCTGCATCTACCGCGTTTTTTTGCTGCATCGGGCAAGGTGTTTGCGGAAACGGACCGCGGCGAGTATACCCTCCGCCTGCGGCTTTACGAAAACAGAACAGCGGCTTGACAGCCGGTTCTTTGTCGAATCTCAAACTCGGACATCATCAACCTGAAAAAGGTCAGGAGATTTGATTTGAGTCTTGCGGGAACGATTTGCATCATGCTTTCAAACGGAACGGTGACCTATGTTTCGAGGCGATCCGTCGCGAAGATCAAACAACTCTTGGGGATATGAGGTGATAAAAATGAAGAAGAAACTGATTCTGCGCGGCCTGCTTGGCGTCCCTCTCGGCATTGCGATTGGGCAGATCATCACCGTGATCGTCTCCCCTGTGCATCGGGGACGGCTTGTTCTATCCGGTCCGCCCGGAACTGGTCGGCGCCATGCGCGGCGAATTAAACGCTGTGCTCCTCAAACGGCGCTCTGCGGGATCATGGGCGCGGGCTTTGCGCTGGCTTCTGCTATCTGGGAGATCGATTCATGGAGCCTTGCAAAGCAAAGCGGGATCTATTTTGCAATCGCCTGCGCGGTGATGTTTCCGATCTCTTACGTTGCAAACTGGATGCCCCATTCGATCGCAGGAATCCTGTCCTATGCAGGGATCTTTGCAGTCATTTTTGTCCTTGTCTGGCTGATTCAATATTTCGTGTGGAAAAGGAAGGTCAGGAGGATGAATGAGCGCATCCGGGGCAGCGGCGACGGAGAATAAATGCGGCGATCCGCACGTCCGTTTCCCACTTGCCGCAATGCTTCGGAAAACTCCTTGCTTTTTTGAAAAAAGGCGAAATCTTCCCATGCTCCTGACACCTCTGCATTGAAGAAAGCGACCGCCCTGCCGCAAGTCAATGCGGCAGGGCGGTCGCTTTGCACGGGAACTTAGCGGTCGATCTGCTCCCAGGCGGCGCGAACCTGCGCGACGAGCGCCGCGACGCCTGCGGCGAGATAGCGCTCGCCCAGCTCGGCGGAGCCGCCCTCGCGCGGATCGTCGTGGACGTTGTAGTCGCCGTATTTGGCGAAGTGCTCGCCCATGAAGCCGCTGCCGTCAGCCATGCCGTATTTCCACATCGGGATGGGCTCACCCTTGGGCGGGAGCTTGGAAAGGTCTACGCTGTCCGTCAGCGCCATCATCAGCGAAAGCTCGCAGCGGGTGGCGTGTCCGGGATCCCTCTCCCTCAAAAGCCCAGCCCGCCCCCGGACGGGAAGCCCACAAGGACGTTGCCCGTGCCTTCGCCGCGGAATTCGGCGGCGATGCGCTGGCAGACGCCCATCTGATTGATCGCGCCGTGACCGTTGATGAGCACGATGAGCCGATAGCCCTGCTTCACCAGCAGGCGGACGTATTCGCGCACGGCCATGGCGAAGACCTCTTCGCGGAAATAATAAGAAGGAACGGTGTTATCCGGAAAATCCATGCCGACGATGTATTGGTCGGTGTTCTCAAAAGCCGAGATTTTGCAGCCCTTGCTCGTCGCGCGGCGTATCCACGCCCATGAAGAGCGGGGGCAGCACCACCGCCCACCTCGCGGGCGCAGCGCACGGCGCTTTCATGGGCGGTCAGCGGATCGGTGCCGAACGGGGCGGCGGGACCGTGCCATTCCAGCGGGCCGATGGGCAGATAGGCGATGGCGCAGCGCTCCTTTTCCGCAACGATTTGATCGGGACGCAGCAATTCAAGACGAACTTCACGCATGGGGAAAATCCTCCTTATCGATCTCTTTATCCTTATCAGCATAACACTGTTTTAACAGGAACGCAAGCGCGCTTTTGGCGGAGAAAGGCATTGAGATTTTGTCGGGAAAAGGCTAGAATGAAAGAAAAAAGATAAGGGTGGTCGTTTCCTTTGGAAAGTTATGTTTCTGTCATTGCCGATCAGGTACTGGTGATGCTGCTGCTGATGGCCGCGGGCTTTTTAGTTACAAGGTCAAAATCATCTCCAACGAGGGGCAGCAAGCAGATCACCAATATTCTGATCCTGCTGGTCAGCCCGGTGGTGATCTTCGTCTCCTATCAGCGGGATTTTGATCCCGAAATGCTCAAAGGGCTAGCGCAGGCTTTCGGCATCGCGCTGCTGGGCTTCGCCATTGCGATGGCGGGAGCCTATCTGCTGCTGCGCGCCAAAGGCAAGGAGGGCAAGGCGGCGCTGGCCGTGGAGCGCTTTTCCGTGATCTATTCCAACTGCGGGTTCATCGGCATCCCGCTGGTGCAGGCGCTGTTCGGCAATGAGGGCGTGTTTTACTTAACGGCGGTGATGACGGCGTTCAACATTCTGGTATGGACGCACGGGCTTTTCCTGTTCACGGGAGGAGAAAAATTCAGCATCAGGGGCTGCTCAAGGCGCTGTGTTCGCCGTCGATCCTGGCGGTGCCGATCGGGTTGATCTGCTTTCTGCTGCGCCTCCGCGTGCCGGACGTCGTGCTGGACGCGATGAACTACATCGCCGGCATGAACACGCCGCTGGCGATGCTGGTGGCGGCGTGACGGTGCGCAGACCAATCTGATCAAAGCTTTTACGCGCCCGCGCACCTATTACGTCAGCTTCCTCAAGCTCATCCTGCTGCCGCTGCTGATCGTGCTGGCCTATTCGGTCTTCAAGCTCCCCGCCATCATTTCGCTCACCATTGCCGTAGCGATGGCTGCACCGTCGGGCGCGATGTGCACGATGTTCGCGGTGCGCTACGACGCGATGCGCATTATGCGTCGGAAATCTTCGCGGCGACCACGATCCTGTCGATGGCGACGCTGCCGCTGATCGTGTGGGTGGCATGTTTTCTCCTGTAAGAAAATTCGCCAAAGAGGAAACATCCTCTTTGGCGAGAGCAAAAGTCCGTGCTCGGTATTGCCGAACACGGACTTTTTATGAATCAGGAAGCGATTTTCCTTCGGCAGAAGTTTCGGAACGGATGGAAGAGAAGAGGACGGCAAGTCGTTGCGTCCTGACAAACAGGAAAATCGCTCCTCGGCGGGGTACACGCCCCCGCCTGCGGAAGAAAGGCGAAGGGGCGCCCCTTCCGGCATCCCGGAGGGAAAACGACAATACGCGAAAGATGGACAATAAAAACCGGCTCTGCATCGGATAGGCGCAGAGCCGGTTGATTTTTGTAAAGGATGGGGAGAAATTACAGGGGAATTGACGGCATCGACAACCCAGCGGATGTGATCCAGGTCGATGTCGCCCGGCAGGGTGCAGTCCGCGCCGATCATATAGCCGGTATCGGAATCGAAGCGAAGCGGCCAGATTGCGGATGAAGGCCTGAATTTCCTGACGGGTGCCCTTGTAGAGCACGCCGCTCTTTGCGGTTGTCACAGCCGCCCAGCACGGTCTTGCCGCCGAAGAAGGCGCGGCCCGCGGGCATATCTATCTTCTCGATGAAAGCCGCCCAGTTGATGACCTGGCCGGGTAATCCTGCCAGTTTTCCAGCCGGTTCGGGATGCCCGCCCAGCCGCAGCAGTGCAGGATGTTGTAGGGGCTGAATTTGTTGGCGTGGGAAAGCACAGCCTTGTCCGAAGGCGTGATGTAGGCGCGGTAGTCCTCACCCGTCATGCGGTCTTTTTTCGCCGCCCTGCACGCAGTAGTAAACGCCGTCGCAGCCCGCTTCGGTCAGCAGCAGCTCGCACAGCGTGGAGTTGTCCTCCGCAATGACGGAAAGCGCCGAAGCGATCGCCTTGGGATCCTGACGGAAGTGCTCCATCACCATCTCGTCGCTCGTCCCGAAGCGGATGGAACAGGGCGCAAAGACGTTGTAGAACACGCACATATTGTCCTTCAGGCCGGCTTTGACCTGTTTGGCGCGCTCCACCTGCTCCCGGATGAAGGGATGATCCTTGCCCAGGGGCTTGAGATGATACCAGTCCGACGCGGTTTTGACCGATTGCGCCAGCGGGTTGGGATAGTCAAAATAGCCGTCGCACATGATCTTGACCATGTCCACATCTACATGATTATAGTAGTCCAGGTGCGCCTGCACACAGGCCTGTCCCAGCTTCTGATCCTCGCGGAAATGAAACCAGAACCCGACCGGCGGGCGGTCAACGGGCAGATGGTTCATGCAAGCCAATACTCGTTCGCGTTTATCCATTTTTCAATTCCCTCCAAGGATATTTGCACACACGGAATCTCTATGGTTCTTCTCAAAATACAGTATACGACAAATTTACCAAAATTCAAATAGAATTATTCCAGATAAAGAAAATGTGTTTGAAAGGGAGCTTTTTTGCTGCTATGACTGGAAAAAGGCAAAGGATTCCTTTATAATAAAAAATGGAAAAAAACCGCCCGCAGCCGGACGGGATAAAAAAGAGGGAGGAAACCTGTTTGATTAAAATTGCCCAAACCCCTCCGATGGGTTGGAACAGCTGGGACTGCTACGGAGCGGCCGTGACCGAAAAGGAAGTGCGCAGCAACGCAGAATACATCGCCAGGCATATGCGCAGCCACGGATGGGAATATGTGGTGGTGGATATCCTCTGGTTTGACCCGGAGGCGGAGGATTCGCAGTACACGCCCTATGGCGACATCTGCATCGACGAATACGGCCGGGTGATCCCGGCGGTGAACCGCTTCCCCCTCGGCAGAGGGCGGCAAGGGCTTTGGGCCGCTGGCGGAATACGTCCATTCGCTGGGGCTCAAGTTCGGCATTCACATCATGCGCGGCGTGCCCGCAAGGCGGTCTATGCCCGGTGCCCCGTCAAGGGCACGGAGCTGACCTGCCGCGACATCGCTCACCGCAACGACAACTGCTCCTGGAACACCGATATGTACGGCGTGGACTGCATGCGTCCCGGCGCTCAGGAATACTATGACTCCATCTTCGAGCTCTATGCGCAGTGGGGCGTGGACTACGTCAAGGTGGACGATATCTCCTTCCCCTACCATGGCGGCGAGATCGAGCTGGTGCACAACGCCATCGAGCACAGCGGCCGCGACATCGTGCTGTCGCTCTCCTGCGGCCCCGCGCCGAGGGAAAAGGCCGAGCATCTGTGCAGATTTGCCAACCTCTGGCGCACCACGGGCGATTTCTGGGACGATTGGAATGATTTGTATCAGGCCTTTGAGATCTGCCATCAGTGGGAGGGCGTGGGCGGCCCTGGTCATTGGCCGGACGCCGATATGCCGCCCTTCGGCCACCTGGCGTCTGCTCCACCGAGCGCGGCTGGGGCGACCGCTGGACGCACTTTTACGCAGGACGAGCAGATCGCGCTGATGACGCTGTGGTGCTTGTTCCGCTCGCCGCTGATGGTGGGAGCGGAGCTGAACGACAACGACGAATTCACGCTGAACCTGCTCACCAATGACGAGGTGCTGGCGCTGCTTTCCGAGAGCCGCAATGCGCGTCAGGTCTACCGTGAGGAGCGCTATAACTATGCGGGTGAGGTCATCGTCTGGCAGGCGGAAAACGAGCAGGGCGAAACCTACTGCGCGGTGTTCAACTGCGGCCCGAAGGCGCGTAAGCTGGCGGTACAGCTGAGCAGCGCGCTGGGGTTGGAAGGCGCTTATACCGGACGCGATCTCTGGGCACACGAGGAAATCCCCGTGGGCCGTGCGCTGGAGGTCGAGGTGCCCAGCCACGGCGCACGCCTGGTGAAGCTGACGAAGAAATAAAAACAAAACAAAAAGAGAAAAAACACGACGGGGGAAAATAAAATGCTTTATGAAATCAAAACCTTCAGTCCCGTGCCGGAACGGGAGAAAACCAGCGCGGCGAAAAGGGGCGCGGGGGATGGCGCGCGGTGGCCGCAAGGGCTGCCCGTCCATCAGCCCCTGCGCGCGGGCAAGACTTATACCCTTCTGGACGCGGAAGGCAGCGGCATGGTGCGCCGCATCTGGTTCACTTTCCCGCCCAACGACCCGATGGCCATGCGCTGCATCATTTTGCGCATCTATTGGGATGGGCAGGAGCAGCCCAGCGTCGAAGTGCCCATGGGGGATTTTTTTCGGCCTGCCGCACGGCGTGAACCGCGATTTGCAGTCTGAATATATCCAGGTCAACGCGGGCACGGCGTATAACTGCTGGATCCCGATGCCCTTCCGCAAGCACGCGCGCATCACGGTGGAAAACGACGGGGAGCATGACATTGCACACCTGTTCTGCTCCACCTCCGTGCCCGCCTCGCTCGCGCGCACGAGCCGCGCCATGACGTCCGCGTCGTTCATGGAGTTGACCTTGATGCCGATGTAGCCCTTGGGGCCAAGGCGCGTCTGCGCCTCGATGTGTGCCAGCAGCTGCGGCTTGTACCCTTCCGGCGCGAGCCAGAGCGCCTCCGTCTCGCCGACGGTCTCGCCGCGCGCGAGCCGGTCGAACGTTTTCGCCGCGTCGCGCCCGATGGCCGGGTCGCTCGTCAGGAGCATGAGGTCGGTGTACTGCTCGGCGGTCTTCTCGTTGTAGTTGCCGGTGCCGACCTGCGTGTAGTAGCAGATGCCGCCGGGGCACCGCCGCGTGATGAGGCACAGCTTCGTGTGCACCTTGTATTTCGTCAGGCCGTAGAGGATGTCGCACCCCGCGTCCTCAAGCATGCGCGAGTAGTCGATGTTGCTCTGCTCGTCAAAGCGGGCGCGCAGCTCGAGCAGGCACTGCACCTGCTTGCCGTGCTCGGCCGCGTAGGCCAGCGCCGCCGCGATGCGGCTGCTGCCGGCGAGCCGGTAGAGCGTGATCTTGATCGACACGACGTCCGGGTCGTCCGCCGCCTCGTACAGCAGATCCACAAACGGGTTGATGCTCTGGTACGGCAGCGCAAGCAGCAGGTCGTGCTGCGCGAGATAGGCGAAGTAGTCGCCCTTTTGCAGCGCCACGTTTTTGGCCGGCGGTACTCATGGCACGTCAGCCCCGTGAGGTCGAATTCCCCCGGCATCGTGAGCACGAACGACAGGTCCGTCGGCGTGCTCGTCACGAACAGCTGCCGCTTCGGCAGCCCGAGCAGCTCGCGCACGAGCGCGCGCATCTCGTCCGAGATGCGGCCCTGCACCTGCGCGCGCACCGGCTCGAGCCGGCGGCGCCGCCGCAGCAGCCGCTCCATCACGGCACGCAGGTCGGCGTCGCACCCGTCCATGATGTCGCGCACGGAGATGTCGGCGTTGCGCGTCACGCGCACGATGGCCGTCTCGCGCACGCGCCGCTCGCCGAAGAGCAGGGGCGCAAAGTGCGCCACCAGCGGCGCCGTGAGCGCGAGCTTCTGCACGCCGTCGACCGTGAGCTTAAAAAACTTCGGCAGCTGCGTCGTCGGCACGAGCCCCGCGCCGCCGCGCTTGCCCGCAAAGCGCACGAGCACGTACTGCTCGCGGTTGCGCAGAAACGGCAGCGGGTGCTCCGCGTCGAGCACCTGCGGGCTCAGCAGCGGGCGCAGCGCGTCGAACCGCCGCCGCAGCAGCACCTCGTCCGCCTCGTCGAGCCGGTCAAAGTCCAGAATCTCCACGTGCTGCTTTGCCAGCGCCGCCGTCACCTTGCGCCAGAGCGCTTCGAAATCTTTTTGCTGCCGCGCCGTCTCGTCATAGATCGCGCGCAGCTGCTCGCGCGGCGTCAGGCCCGTGGTGTTCTCCGTGTGCCACGGCTGCAGCAGCGCCCGGTCGAGCAGCCCGCCGACGCGCACCATGTAAAATTCATCGAGATTCGAGCAGTAGATGGACAGAAACTTCAGCCGCTCGTAGACTGGCAGCGTCTCGTCGGCTGCCTCGGCCAGCACGGCAAGCCAGCTCAGCTAAATCAGGTCCCTCTTTTTCGTCCGGATAAATGTTGATTTCATTATATGTCAAAATATTGCGCCCATCCTGCCGGGATTCGTAAAAAATCATGGACAAACTGTGTTACCCAAGAGGAGAAAATCAGTCGTTATCGACCTCCGGCACAAACAGCGGCAGCGGGAACCAGTTCTGCGCAAAGGCGGGCAGCGCGTATCTCTCCTGCGAGAACGGCCCGAACAGCAGCTCCATCGCCTTGCGGTGCGAAAGGGAAATCCCCTTTGCCGGGTTCGGCCTTTTCTACCGAAGGCTTGCCGCCGGAAACCGAGACGCGCAGCGATTCCTTCCCCGCAAAGCCGTCAATATCGAGGAAAAAGCTCGCCGTCGCAGAGCGGAACCAGCTGCGATTTCAACTCCAGGCAGGCGCGCGCCACGCGCTCATAGTTCAGCACGCAGTAATTCTCCGTCACGGTCAGCACCATGCCTTCCGATAGGTCGGACAGCGCATCCAGCATGGCGCGGCTGTACGGCGGGTTGAAGAAATCCAGCGCCGGTTTGCCCATAAAGGCGAAGCACGCCGCGATCACGCCCCCGGCATGGTCGGGAGAAACGCAGTCGATCTCGCTGACGGAACCCGTCGCAAGGAAGTACCCTGCAAAAGCGCCGTCCGGAGAGAGCACCTTGCAGACCTTTGCTTTCCCAGTTGTTCAGCGTGTCGTAGAGCTTATCGGCCGGGCGCAGCGGGTGGCGGGCTGGCGGCGGGTCAGGCCGTCGATGGCGGAAAAAGGGCATCCGCATCGTCGGAGAGACGCGCTCCGCCTTGTAGCCGAAGGGTTCGCCCCTTATAGCCCCAGGCATGGCGCAGGTTGTGGTCTTCCAGCGTGAATTTGGCGCAGAGCCCCGCAGGCTCAAAGCCGAAATAGGAATAGCGCTGGCGGCGGCCGCCGAGCACGGCGAAATCAGGCCCTGCTCCACCGCGTCGCGCATGGCCATGTTCATGCAGTCCTTCATGTAGCCCCTTGCCGCGGTGGAAAGGGTGCGCCGCCACATTGCCGATGCCGGCGGCGGAAAGCTCATGCCCCGCAACGCTCAACGCAATGGGATAGGAGCCGACGGCGGCACGAAGCTTGCCGTCTTCGGTGACGATGAAGTTGTGATCCTCCGGACGGAAGGCCGGGCGGTAGAGCTTTGGGCAGCAGACGGTAAAAACCGGAGTCGAAGCCGTTCATGCCGAATACGTAATTCAGAAAATCAATTAAATCTTCATGATCACAGTGATCCGTGCCGATTCCTTTATAGATCTGCATCATCGTTTTCCTCCGAAAGATAGTTCGGTGCTTGAAACACATGGATAGTATACCGCAAAAACCTGTCCGGCGCAATGTACAAGCCCTGCGATTGATGCTATACTGATAGTCGGCAAATAAAAATCTTGCGGGGAACGACAAAAATGGCTCAGGTACTGCTCAAGGCTTCGGCCTATGTTTTCGTCATCGCGCTGGGATACATCCTCAAGCGCCTGCGCTTTTCAAGCCCGATGATTATAAGCTGATCCTCAAGATCACGCTCAACATCACGATGCCCGCGGCGGTGATCACAAATTTCGCCGCCTTTGAGTTCGATTTTTCGCTGCTGTTCGCGGTGCTGCTGGCGCTGGGCAGCAACGTGCTGCTGTGGGGCTTGGGTATCTGTTTTCGATGAAAAAGGGACGCGACGTGCGCGTGCTTTACACCATCAATTTTCCCGGCTACAACATCGGCGCGTTCACCATGCCCTTTGTGCAGGGGTTCCTGGGGCCGGTGGGCGTGGTGACGACCTGCCTGTTTGACGCCGGCAACGCCATCATGTGCACCGGCGGCAGCTACGCGCTGACCTCCCGCGCGGCGGGGGCGGAGGGCGCGGAAAAGCCCACCTTCAAGCAGAGCATCAAAAAGCTGTTCACCACGCCGTTTTGCACCTATATGCTGATGCTGCTGATGGCGATTGCGGGCATTGCGATTCCCTCCTGGATTCTGCCCATCACCAACACCATCGGCAGCGCGAACGGTTTTATGGCGATGCTGATGGTGGGCACGATGTTTGAATTCAATCCCGATAAATCCTTCCTCAGGGAGGCCGCGACCATCCTTGCCGTGCGCTATATTGCGGCGGCGCTCTTTGCCTTACTGTTTTACTTTGTGCTGCCCTTCCCGCTGGAGATCCGCCAGGTGCTGGCGATTGTGGCGTTTGCGCCGGGGTCTGCGATGTCCCCCCGCCTTTACCGAAAAGCTCAAAGGAAACGCGGCGCTGGCCTCGTTTGTGGGCAGCGTGTCGATCCTGATTTCTGTGGCGGTGATCACCTGCCTGCTGGCGGCGATGGGGCTGAACTGATTCTTTCGGAAGTTTAGGAGTATGTGATGAAAACCGATCGGCTGCTGGCGGAGACCATCTATCTTTTTTGCAGCGCGGGCGCGTCACGTCTCGGCAGATGGCGGAGCGCTTTGAGGTGTCGCGCCGGACGATCCTGCGGGACATGGATGCGCTGAGCCTGGCCGGCATCCCGTCACGTCGCTTGACGGCGCGGGCGGGGCTATCAGCTGGAGGAGAGCTACCGGCTCGACCACCGCGCGGCGGACCGGCAGGACGTGGAGCTGATCCTGGTGGCGCTGCGGGCGCTTTCCACCGCAATGGACGATTCGCACCTGCAAAGCGCGATCGAAAAGTTTCAGCCGATGGAAAAGGAAAGCGGCGCCGAGCCGCTCTCGGTCGATCTTTCGGTGCTGAACGAGCGCGCACGCGTGCAGCGGAACCTGCGGGCGCTGCGCAGGGCCATCCGCGAAAAAGAGCGTGGTGCGCATCACCTATGTCAGCGCTGCGGGGCGCGAGGCGATGCACGAGGTGGAACCGCTGCGGCTCGATTACCGATGGTACGCCTGGTATCTGACCGCGTGGTCGCGCAGGCACGACAAGCCCGTGACCTTCAAGCTCATCCGCATGGACGGCGTGGAGCCGACCGGGGAACGCTGCCCGGAGCGCCCGCCCGTCGAGCTGCCGGAGGACAGCCGCAGCGAGGTGGAGGTGACCTTCGCTGCAAGCCCGCCGCGCGCGTGCCCGCCATCGAATATCTGCACGCGGAACCGGCGGGAACGCTGGAAAACGGCGATCTGCTCTTTCGGGCAAGTCTGCCGCAGGAGGAATTCTTCTGGCGCGCGCGCTGCTGGCGCTGGGGACGCAGATCGAGGTGATTTCCCCACCGGAAATGGTGGAGGAGATGCGGCGGCGCAGCCGGGAACTGAATGAAATGTATCGTGAGAAGGAACGATGACAAACAGACGTCACCGTTCCTTTGCTATACTGGAAACATCGAAAGGGGGGAGCGGACGAGATGACGCTTTATGACGATTTTCCGGCAATGGACACGGATTTCCGGTGTGGACGGGGGAACATTTTCGGCTGCGGTATCTGCAAAGCGGGGGACGCGGTGGGGCTTTTTGCCTGCTATCACGACAAAGACGCGGTGCGCTTTATGAACCCGGACAACTGCATCGGCGGGTTTTATGTGGAAACGCCGGGGGAGATGCAGAGCATGGCGGATTGGTGGCTGAAGGGGAACCGGGACTGTCCGCGGCTGACGATTCTGCATCTGCCGGAGGAAGCGCCCGTGGGCACGGCGGAGGTCTGCGGCAAGGACGGCGGGCTGCTCCTCCTGCGCGTGGATATCGCGGCAGCATATGAAACGGAGCAGGCGTTGTGCGAGATCCTCGGCCTGTGCATCGACGGATGTTTGCGCTCTTTCCGTCCTACGACAGAATGTGGGTCAAGGCGATTCCGCAAGCTGTGCAGCGCGTCGCGGCGCTGAAGCGATGCGGCTTTGCGGGCGGGTTCTTCTTCGAGGGCGAAAGGGGGCGCTGGGGGATTATTATGAGATCGAGCGCCCTTACCGCGGCATGGGCTACTGCGGGCTGGTATGCGCCTATTGCGCCGAACGGCTGGGCTGTGCAGGGGGTGCAGGAAAGGCGGCTGCCCGGAAAGGGAGAACTGCCGGCCCTACCGGTGCGGCGTGACGAAGGGGTATTCCGCCTGCGGCGATTGCCCCGGACTTCCCGTGCACGGGCTGCATCCTCGACAAAATGCGCATCCGCACCTTCGCGGCCTACGCGCGCGATCACGGGGAGGGAGACGCTGCTCAGGCACCTCAAGCGCAATGCCGAGCGGGGCATCCGCTACCACCGAAACGGCCTGACAGGCGATTACGACGGCTTTTGCGGACGGGAAAGCGCTGATCCGATTTCATCGAAACCGGAGAGCGGGGAGAGATGAGCCGCCTCCCCTGGCAGGGGAGGCAGCTCGGGGGGGGGCTTGCGCCCCCGAACCCCCTCTGTTATCACGTGCGCAAGGGGAAACTCGAATGCCGCCGGTGCTTTTTTCAGCCGCAGGGCGAACGGAACCCCTGCGCGCGGCGCGGCATATGCTGCTCGTGTATTGGATTTCCGGGGGAATGACGATGATGGAGCCGAATGTGCTGCTGGATTTCGACCATGTGTCGATGTGTTATCATGACGAAAGCGGAGAGACGGAGGTGCTGCGCGATTTTTCGATGCAGGTAAAGCCGGGGGAGTTTGTGGCGCTGCTCGGGCCGTCCGGGTGCGGAAAATCCACGGTGCTGGGGCTGGCGGCGGGGCTGCTCAGGCCGGATGAGGGAACGGTGCGGCTGCGGGGGGGAGCCGGTGCTGCGCCCGCCGGAGCGCATGGGGTATATGCTGCAGCGGGATCATCTCTTTCCGTGGCTGACGGTGCGGGGAAAATGCACTGGTGGGCATCCGCGTGCGGCAAAGACCTACGGCGGCGCAGCGGGCGCAGGTCGAGCGGCTGCTTCCAGGCCTGCGGGCTGACGGGCTTTGCGGACGCACTGCCGGGGCAGCTCGGGCGGGATGCGGCAGCGTGCGGCGCTGGTGCGCACGCTGGCGAACCCGGACCTGCTGCTGCTCGACGAGCCCTTCTCGGCACTGGACGCGCAGACGCGCATTCAGCTTTCCGACGAAGTAAAGCAGCGGGCTGGGAGAGGGCGCGCGACCATTTCGTCACCACGACGTCAGCGAGGCGATTTCGATGGCGGATCGCGTGGTGGTGCTGACGCGGCGGCCGCCGGCGCGCATCCGGTCGGTGCATGACATCACGCTGGCGGGAACGCCGATGCAGCGGCGAGGGATCCGGCTTTCCGGGAATACTTTGAGACCATCTGGGAAGGAGCTGGACGTGCATGTGCAATGAATCGGCGGCGCAGGCGGCGGTACCGCCGGAGCCGGAAAAAGGCGCAGAAGAGCGATTGCGGCGGCGCAGTGGGGCATCCTGATCGTGCTGCTGGCGGCGTGGGAGATCCTGGCGCACCGGGGTGCTGGACGCCTTTCTGCTGTCCTGCCCCAGCCGGATGCTGGAGAGCATTGCGACGCTGGCGAGATCGGGCGAGCTTGCGCTGCACCTTGCGACGACGCTGTGGGGAGACAATCATCGGCTTCGTGCTGGGGGCGGTGCTGGGCGTAGGGGGTCGCGGTGCTGCTCTGTGGAGCGTAATACGCTCAATCGAATTTTAGACCCGTATCTGGTGATTCTGGGAGCGCTGCCCAAAGATTGCGCTGGGGCCGGTGCTGATCGTGTGGATCGGCGCGGGATGCCCGCCATCATCGTCATGACGCTGCTGATCTCGGTCATTGTGACGACGGTGACGGCGCTGGGCGGCTTTCTGTCGGTGGAAAGGGAAAAGATCACGCTGCTGCGGTCGTTCGGGGCGAGCAAATGGCAGACCTTTACGATGGCGGTATTTCCCGGCGCGCTGCCCACCACGGTCTCTGCGTTGAAGCTGGGCGTGAGCATGAGCTGGATCGGCGTGATCGTGGGGAATTCCTCGTCTCGCGCGCGGGGCTGGGGGTACCTGATCGTCACGGCGGGCAGGTGTTCCGAATGGATCTGGTGATGGGCTCGACCGCGGTGCTGTGCGTCTGCGCGGCGCTGATGTACCTGCTGGTGGCGGCGATGGAAAAGCGGCTGAATCGGGCGCGGGCGCACGGGGGTTGAGCATATTCCGTCATGCGCTTGACAAGCGGCGCTTAACGTTGCTATAATATTTCATGGAAGAATTCCTGGGGTGTTCGTAACGTCCTGATTTTTGAACCTACAGACATCAAATGGAGTCCGCGTCGCATGATCCTCATGTCACGCCACCCTTCCTTCAGGGGAGACGGTCAGTGGACGGCAGACGGCGTGCGCAGGGCGCCACCCTGCTTTCATAGCAGGTGTCAAAATAGGGCGAGCGGCACTTTGGGATTTTTCTTTTTGAAAAACTGCGGGAAAAACTTTTTCGCGGGATGCGAAAAAAGGGTTGACAAAGATGGGTCGTCCTGCTATAATTATTTTTCGTTGACACGGCAAGTGCCAGCGCGGTATAGCGGGATGGTGTAACGGTAGCACCTACGACTCTGACTCGTATTGCCTAGGTTCGAATCTCTAGTCCCGCTGCCATTTATAATGCCTCCATGGTCTAGTGGCCTAGGACACCGCCCTCTCACGGCGGCAACAGGGGTTCGAATCCCCTTGGGGTGCCAGAAGCGCGGGAATCGTTTCAAACGGTTCCCGCGCTTTTGCTGCAAACCGCAGAGCGCGGGAGAATACAAAGAGAAAAGGGGCTAAAAACCCATGCGCATCGAACGGAATGACTTGATCTTTCAGCCGAGCGAAGGCGTGCAGTGCCATGCCAGCCATCTGACGCCGCTGGCAGACGGAGGCGTGCTCGCGGTCTGGTTTCAGGGCAGCCGCGAGGGGGCGGACGACGTCTGCATCTGGGGCGCGCGGTTCTCGCCCGACGGAAAATGGAGTGAAACGCGCCCGCATCTCGCCGGAGGACGGCCTGCCGCACTGGAACCCCGTGCTGTTCCGCCGTGCAGATGGGGGGAGATCCTGCTGTTTTTATAAGCGCGGCCGGACGATTGCTTATTGGCAGACGATGGTGATGAAATCTGCGGACGAGGGAAAGAGCTGGACGGGCCGCGGGAGCTGGTTCCGGGGACGAGGGCGGGCGCGGCCCGGTGCGCAACAAGATTCTGCGACTGTCCGACGGCACTCTGCTGGCGCCTGCGTCGATCGAGCAGGGCGAATGGCGCTGCTTTATGGACCGCTCGAGGACGAGGGCGAAACCTGGACGCGCACGGCGGACATCCGCCTGCCGGAGCCGGCGGGTGAGCGCTCCAACCCTACGGCGCAATTCAGCCGTCGCTTTGGGAGGACGGAGCGGGCGTTCATGCGCTGCTGCGCACCTCGCAGGGCTATTTGTACCGCACGGACTCGGAGGATCTGGGGAGAAGCTGGTCGCAGCCCGCCTCCTCCGGCATCCCGAACAACAACAGCGGCATTGATCTGGTGAAAGCGCCGGACAGCACGCTGTATCTCGCCTGCAACCCCGTGGGTGAAAACTGGGGCGCGCGCAGTCCGATTTCGCTGCTGATCTCGAAGGACGGCGGCGCACATTGGGGAGCATCTGACCCATTTGGTCACAATGCCGGGGAATATTCCTATCCCGCGGTGCTGTGGCAGGACGGCTGCCTGCTGATCACGCACACCTGGCAGAGAAAGTCCATTCAGTTCTGGAAGATTCGGCTGTAAGCCTGCTGGGAGAAGAAACCCCGCCCTGCGCACGCAGAAGCAACGTGTGCGAGGCGGGGTTTTCGTATCCGGTTGGAGAAATGCGGAGAGGGAAACCGGCGCGCGTCACCGAGCATCTGCTGACCGCACCGCATCGGACGCGCGCCCTGGTGGGGGCGCAGGTCACGGGAACGGCAGAGTGCGGAGGACCCACGCACCCGGTTCGTACCTGTCGGCTGCGTGCTTCCTGCCGCTGCGCGCGTCACGAAGGACTTTGCTGACCGCGCAACACCGACGCGCGCCCCGTTTTCCTGCGCGGTCCGGACGC